>Ga0209164_1001308_pt1 | contig 33486 bp, 25 predicted proteins | sample MTBNYHSulfiMetaG_FD_187458 | JGI IMG/M metagenome (GOLD analysis project Ga0209164, IMG submission 187458) | Enrichment culture microbial communities from rom New York Harbor, USA that are MTBE-degrading - MTBE-NYH (New York Harbor Sulfidogenic)... | ecosystem: Environmental > Aquatic > Marine >... | reverse complement strand
CACGTCACCGCCGACCACCGCAACTGCACTCTCAAGATCGCCGACAAGCTTGCGTGGGATAACGGCTACATGTTGTGCCTGCAGGATAAGAGAGTGCTCGAGGTTGCAGCCAAGTACCCAGATCTTCCCGGCATACCTGAAAGAGTCTAGGAGATCTAACGATAAAAAGGAGAAAAGACATGAGCAAAGGAAAAAGGCTGATTGCCTACGTCGGGCGCAATCACGTTGCTAATTTTGAGGGCGGCGGCATCTCGGTCTTTGAAGTTAGCGCGGATGGGAGCAGTATCACCCTTATTGGCAGTGTGAAGGATATGCCGAAGAGAGCGGGGTATCTCACCTATGCACCAAAAGCAAAAGTCCTCTATTCGGTTGACGAAAGGAAAACCGATGGACGAGGACCTAAGAAACCGGCCTCGGGCGTATTATCGTTCAAGGTAGATCCGCAGTCCGGACAATTGACCTTTCTGAACAAGCAACCGTCTGTAGGCGCGATGCCGGCCTCTGTCACCGTGGACGAAGATAAAAAGCTACTCTTCACCGCGAACCATGGCTTCTTCGATCACGTGGTAAAAGCGGTCCAGACTGCTGATGGCAAATGGATTGAGAAGTTCGAATATGACGATGCGACGGTCGTCCAGTACAGGCTTGAAGCGGACGGTTCCATCGGTGAAGTTCAAGACGTGCATGTATTAACCGGATGGGGCACTGATCCGAACGATTCCCCTCAGGGCGGAGGCCATGCGCAGGCCAGTCCACACGCGCACATCGTCGTGATTGACCCTTCACGAAAGTACCTGGTGGTGTGCGAGAAGGCGGGGGAGCGGATCTACGTCTACAGAATCGGAGGAAAAAGACTGGAGCTCGCCTCCGTTTACCAGTGCCCGGCGGGAACCGGTCCCAGGCATTGCGCCTTTGATAATAAGGGCCGTATGTTCATGACGTGCGAGTTCTCTTCTGAACTCTGGTCCTTCAACTTCGATAGTTCCACCGGGGTATTGAGTTTCATCGACAAGCAATCGACGCTTTCCGGGTTCAAGGGACGAAACGAGACGGCCACCTTGCAAGTGCATCCGAATGGCCGCTTCGTGTATATGAACAACCGGGGACAAGATGACGTCGTCTGGTTCAGTATCTCAGAGGATGGTCATCTCAAGAAGGCGGGACGGGTTGAGCTAAGTAAATCTGAGGATCCGAAGGATGCAACACGCGCAATGACGCTCTCGCCCGACGGCGCATTCCTGCTCGTCCCGGATCGCCCGGCGGATGTGCTACGGTCGTATGCAGTAGATCCAAATGATGGAAGTCTGAAGGCCCTTAAGGAAGTTCCTGTTCAGAACCCGGTCTTCATCCAATTTGTCGAACTCTAACTGGCCTGACCACTTTGCTTCTGGTCTGCATACTGATTGATGGAGGAAATACGTCACTGGATTATATGCAAAGAAATAACTTACAAGGTATAACCAGGCAATATACCCAGCATTATCATATTATATTCTGAAAAAGGAGGAGATCAACGATGATAATTGACAGCAACATGCATTGGCTTCCGGAAAATCTATTCGATGACGAGGATCTGCTGGAATCTTTCCTTAACGCGGTCCCGAGACAATATGGCATTCATGCCAGCCTTGCGCCCATTCCGGACAAGAATCTCAGACAGATAATAATTGAACAGCCTAAGGGCTGCACGAATCTTAACTATGCGGAAAATCAGTACAATTCCGAGCTACAGATCAAGGAGATGGACGAAAATGGGATTGACAAAGGCGTACTGAGGATGCCCTGCTGGCAAGAGTGGCTTGATCTGGAAACCTGCAAGAAAGTGAACAACGCTATTGCAGATCAGCTAAAGAAGTATCCTGGCAGGTTTTCAGCTGTGGCAGTTGTTCCACCGTGGGGCACCAAGGGCAGCCTGAAAGAACTGGAAAGGTGTATAAAGGAACTCGGATTCAGCGGTGTGCAGATGGCGGCGCATTACGGAAACCTGTATCTGGATGAAGATGCATTTAAACCGCATTTCAAAAAGATTAATGAGATGAATATACCGGTTGTAGTACATCACACACCCCTGCCGGTCGACTTTACATCTATATGCGCATACACTAACCTACGCCGCCAATTTGGACGGTGCGTGGCCCAGGCTACGGCTGTGGGTAGAGAATTATTCAGCGGTATGTTTGATGAGTTTCCCAATCTAAAGATGATTCATTCAATGCTGGGTGGCGGGTTCTTTGCCTACAGTAATATGCTGGCTCCCAAGATTACCGGCAAAGATGCTGTGCAAAGATTCCAGACGGGAGGTGAAAAAATCAGCCAGTATCTGGAAAACAACATTTACTTTGATACCTCCGGTTCTATACAGTGGGGTAAAATCCAGCTGGAATGCGCAGTAAAAGTACTGGGTGCCGATCATATTCTGTACGGAAGCTCCTACCCTATAAGGCGTGACTGGTTCACTCAGGGTGTTGGATTTGTTAATAATCTGGACATTGATGATGAATCCAAATCGCTGATCCTGAGCAAGAACGCCATCCGGTTATTTAATATCAAATAGCAAATATATCTCTATTTTGTCAGCCTGCTTTCACAGGTTGGCAATAGAGCGTGGATACCAATTCCCAGCTCTCAACTTGACAGCGTTAGGGCTAAGTAATATATACTACAGGGCGGCAATTTTGCAGAACCTAGACTATTCTGATATTAAATACTTTTTGAACGGAATATATTAAGGCAAGCAAAGTGGCACCTGAAATAGAATAAAGATGATCGGTCTCAGCAGGCAAATTTATCTAGGAATTTTCTCGTGTGAACTATGAAATCTTAACAGGAATTTAACATTTATCTGTTACAATTCATGTTAAATGAGGTCGTTGTTTTCCGCCAGCTTCTTTGGTTCCCCTTTGACCGAGGGTTGCTGAGGCAAAAAACAAGGAATATTTGACATATGGATTATACAAGGCTATAATATAATATCATAGCGTACTTGTGTCCACTGGTACTAACATACCAGCTAGCTTAAGTAGAATTCTCGCAAAAGATGAAAACCAGTTTTTCCTATCACAAGGCTAAACAGCCTAAGTTCAGGTTGTTTGGCAATGTAGTTGCCCCGATGCATTGTGGAATCGGGTCCCAAATGTATCGAACGACTACATGACCATGTAAGTGAGGGGCTTCCGGAGCTTGTGCTGATGAAACCCAGTACGCCGGAAATTGAACGGAAACCCGAAATTTCATAGCATTAATTGCAAAAGGAGGTGAGCAACAGCATAAGAATTATTGAAGCTAGGATAACAGAGAAAATCTAATAATAGAAAAAAAGGAGGAAAGCAATTTTGAAAAAGTTTCTTTTTATCGGATTAGCACTAGTGCTGGCTCTAAGCGTGGGCCTCATTGGCTGTGACGGCAACGGGACGACGCCGGATGTTTGGGACTACGAGGTAAAATTAACATTACATCCGACTATAAGTCCGTTCGCTTCTATAGTGGGGGAGGTTATTAATCCATGGGTTGCAGAGGTAAATGCTCTTACCGGCACTGACGGCGGATCGTTTAACGTCACCATAGTATCACCCGGTGATGCGCCTTTCGACGCCGGGAGTAGCTTGTCGGCTCTAAGCATTGGCACTACCGACATGGGCATGTTATCTCCCGAGACCTTCCATTTGGGAGGTGTCGGCTATCTGCCTTTCGAATTCGACAGCATAGAAGAATGCGCATATGTCACATACAACCTGTGGACAGAGGATGATGGAGTATGGGACGTAGACGGGCAAATGGATGGTGTCAAGATCCTGATCACCGCTCCGCTTTGGGGCTCCCAATTGTGGACTACACTGGGAGGTGGTAATGTTACAGTGGCGGCGGACATGTCGGGTCTGAAGATTCGTAGTGATGCACAAAATGTGGAATCTGCAACGATTCAAGCCCTGGGCGCAACCGCGGTTAACATAGGGGTCAGTGAGCTGTCGGGACAGCTGGAAACCGGTGCTATCGATGGCTGCTTCTTCACCTATTCCGGAATCGGTGGCGCTGCGGATCTGGGGGGAGTGACAAATTACACCACTGAGCTGAACATGATCTACAGACCGTATTCTATAGCCATGTGTAAAGCATCCTGGGACGATTTACCCACTGATGCCAAGACCGCACTCGAAACAGTCTGCGGGGCAGAAAAATCTATGGAGTATGCTACACTTCATCTTGCGGCAGAGGAAGCGGATAGGGACGACACAATCGACGGCCCCTGTGCGTATTCTGGCCCCCCGTTCCCGTGTAACGATCGCCTTACAGAGTACGGCCGACCGATCTACGAAGCTGATACCAGCACTTTCGAGGCTGCTACTGCGGATATCGCTGACGACTGGGCAGCCTACATGACCGATACTCTTGGGTTTGATGGTGCGGGAATATTAACCCGTATCGCAGAACTTCAGGCAGCGTTCGCGGTATTATAAGACAAGGTAACTGGTAAGCTCTTCCGGAAGACCTGAAGAGCCTTCCGGTTTGTCAGCCCGGTACTGCGGGTTGGCGCGAGAGCCGGGGCTTCTTGCCCCGGCTCTCCATTTATAGCAATCTCGCTCCAGGTAGCTGGATAAGTATAGCCGGAATGTAATCGACGACAGGCAGCCCCGTTCTTTATCTCGGTATCCTCTGTCGCATGCTCGTCAAAGTGGTATTTAATGTTTTAGCCACAGGGTTGCCAAACCCGAGATAATGAGATTGAAACCGGTGGCAAATCACGGATTTACCGGTTTTGAGCCGCGGACATGGCCTTGTTTCTCACCAGGCTTATACTTATTGATGGGTGACACTTTATAATATGTTTGTAACATTGGATAATAGCCTTCCGTGTCATTGCGAGCCCCGACTTGTCGGGGCGTGGCAATCTAATTCCCCACCAACTCCACCGAGATTGCTTCGTCCTGCCACGCTTCGCTCGCAGCTTCGGCATAGTTCCTCGCAACGACGAAGGGAAAAGGCTCCCTCACTGATAAAAATGTGTCACTAATCATATGAACGAGTAAATGGCCTTGTTTCTCACCAGGCCTGTAGTTATAATGGGTGAAACTATACGTGAATTCTGTAACCTTGAAGAGTCACCACTAAGAGAGGAGGATGATCTATGTCGGAGCAAGTCTTTACAAACTGCACCGTCGGCGGACCTATCTCTGTTTATGTTAAAGATGGCAAGATTGTCAGAGTTCGTCCCATCGTAATCGACGAAAATGATTTGAAACCCTGGACAATCGAAGCGAAAGGGAAGAAATTTTCACCGCCGAGGCAGGTTAAGCTGGCATCTTACATTATAACCGAAAGGACAAGGGTTTATTCCGATGATCGGATAAAGTACCCGATGAAGAGAGTTGACTTTGATCCTAAAAGCAGTAATAGGAATACCGAGAACAGGGGCAAATCAGCTTATGTGCGCATCGGTTGGGACGAGGCCCTGGATATTGTCGCCGCTGAAATGAAACGAATAGAACAAAGTTACGGCCCTGAAGCCATCACCGGTATTGTTTCATCCCATCATAACTGGGGGACGGTAAATTATAAGATGGGTCCTTTCTCTCGTTTTATGAACCGACTTGGTTTTACCTTTATATTTGACAACCCAGATAGCTGGGAGGGTTTTCACTGGGGTGCTGTGCATGCCTACGGTTTTTACTGGAGATTGGGCTGTCCTGAGCAATATGATTTGCTTGAAGATACGTTGAAAAACGCTGAAATGGTAGTATATTGGGCGAGTGATCCCTATGCGAACTGGGGAACATATTGTGGTGGTGAGTCACAGATATGGAGGCTCTGGACCAGGGAAGCAGGTATCAAACAGGTATTTATAGACCCATTCTGTAATTATACTGCGGCCACTATCGGAGATAAATGGATTGCTCCCAAAGTCGGGACTGATTCAGCAATGGCTCTGGCTATTGCTTATGTCTGGCTGCAGGATGATACATATGATAAAAAATATCTGGAAACACATACTATCGGCTTTGAACAGTTCAGAGATTACGTATTAGGCAAAGATGATAGGAAACCCAAGACACCCAAGTGGGCTGCAAGAATCTGTGGTGTTCCAGCGCGACATATTACAGCATTAGCCAGTGAGTGGGCGTCAAAGAGGACTGTGCTTTCCTGTGGAGTAAGAGGCGGTTATGGTGGCGCCATACGTCTTGCGTACGGCCATGAGTGGGCGCGCTTTGCGGTATTTCTCCAGGCGATGCAGGGCCTGGGTAAGCCAGGAGTTAGCATGTGGGGGAGTGGCATGGGTGCACCTTTTAATGCTGATTTCTTCTTCCCTGGCTACGCAGACACCGATGGAAAACTCCCTATTACCAGTGCTGCCGATAAGAAAATTGCCAATCCTGTACAGCAACGCCTTTATCGTTTGTTGTTCCCCGAAGCCATATTGAACCCCCCCGTAGAGTGGAAGGGTGAAGGTTTCTGCGGCAATTCGATTGAGCAACAGTTCAAGCCGTATAAATATCCATTGCCGGGGAAATCGGAAGTGAAAATGTTCTATCGCTATGGAGGCTCGTTTATCGGCACCATGACAGAAACTAACAAATGGGTGATGGCATACCAGAGCCCCAAACTAGAATTCGTGGTCAATCAGGATTGCTGGTGGGGAGGTGAAGCCAAGTTTGCTGATATCGTCCTGCCGGCGTGTACAAATCTGGAGCGGGACGATATTGCCGAATTTGCCAGCGCCGGTGGTTACTCTGCACACGGTGGTAACGGCTGCAATTATAGGATTATCGTCCGTCAGAAGAAATGCATTGAACCGCTTTTTGAATCTAAGACCGATTACGACATATTCACCCTGCTGGCAGAGAGGCTTGGTTTCAAAGATGATTTTACAGATGGAGGCAAGACCATTATGGACTGGGTCAAGAGATATTTTGAAATATCGGACCTGCCCAAGCATATATCGTGGGAAGAGTTCAACAGGAAAGGCTACTATGTGGTGTCGGTACCCGATAACTACAAACCCACCCCGGCATTGCGTTGGTTCTATAAGGGCAGAACCTGTGATACTCCTGACTATCTAAACCCCAAGAGGAATACGGAAAAGGGCAAGGAGCTGGGTACCTATAGCGGTAAGATAGAGTTTGTTTCTCAGAGCTTGACTCAGCATTTGCCTGATGATAAGGAACGGCCTCCCATGCCCAGATATATTCCGAACTGGGAAGGACCAAATTCGCCGCTGGCCAGGAAATATCCGCTGCAGCTGTTATCACCACATCCCAGGTACTCCTTCCATACCCATTATGATACCCATAGTCCATGGTTGGCAGAAATACCCGGGCATCGCATTCAAAAAGACGGTTATAGCTATTGGGTGGCCAGAATACATCCGTATGATGCTGAACCGCGGGGCATAAAGCACGGCGACATAGTCAAATTGTATAATGACCGTGGAGCCGTACTGTGCATAGCTCAGGTAACCGAACGCTGTAAACCCGGCGTTGTCCACAGCTACTGTTCATCACAAAAATATGATCCTATGGAACCTGGGAAAGCTTATTCTATCGATAAGGGTGGCTGCGTTAACTTACTTACATCGGCGCGGATGCTATCTAAAAATGCTCCGGGAATGGCACCTAACTCTTGCCTGATAGAAATTGAGAGGTGGGAGGCATAGTATAAAATGTCTAAGAAATACGGCATGATAATCGATGTCACCAGATGTAATGGCTGCTATAACTGTTTTCTAGCCTGCCGGGACGAATTCTACGGTAATGACTATCCGGGGTATTCTGCTGCACAGCCGTTTAGCGGACAGCAATGGGTGAAAGTGATTGAGAAAGAGCGGGGGCAATATCCAAAAGTAAAAGTGGCTTATACAGTCGTACCCTGTATGCAATGCGAAAACGCCCCCTGTATTGAGGCATCCTTGAATAAAGCGGTTTATCAGAGACCGGATGGCATAGTTATTATAGATCCAGCTAAGGCACAGGGGCAGAAGCAGATAGTTGATGCCTGCCCCTACCGGGTCATATACTGGAATGAGGATAAAAATATCCCCCAGAAGTGTACGTTTTGCGCTCACGTGCTGGACCAGGGCTGGAAGGAGCCGAGATGCGTAGAAGCTTGTCCTACGAAGGCACTCATCTTCGGCGATGTTAATGATCCTGATAGTGAGATATCGAAAGTGATAGCGGCTGCAAAAGGTAAACTGGAAGTATTGCATCCTGAGTACGGATTGGTGCCAAACGTGAAATATATAGGAATACCCAGGAGGTTCATTGCTGGAGAAGTTGTTTTCCGAGATAATAAGGATGAATGTGCCGTGGGCGTGAAAGTAACGTTGTCCAGTAAAGGCAACGCTGACAAGGTAACAAAGACGGACAATTATGGGGATTTTGAGTTTGAGGGATTGGATGCGGATAAAGATTATATGGTCTCGATTGAACATAGTGGTTATAGTGCGAAGAAGGTGAAGGTTAGGACCAACATCGATACTTATTTAGGTGAGATATTACTAAGCAAAATAACGGTAAAAAATAAGTAGCACTTTACTTGTTGATTCAAGAAGAGCAATATTTTTTATAGCCATTTTGGAACCAGGAATTTGCAGGCTTTAATTTCTATCTCAATTCAACCCATGCGTTTGATTGTTTCGTGACTAAACGACTAAGCAAGGAGCAAGCTTTAAAGACTATAAATCTATTGTTTAATATCAAATAAGTAATAAAGGAGGAAATAAATGGCTCAAAAGTTCTATGATCTGACTCAACCCTTCTATTCTGGCATCCCGCTCTGGCCCTGGCCCGTTATGTATGACACTGAGGTTTATAGAGTCACCTTCCCCGAGTACGCCACCTTCCCCGGCGACCCAAAAAGAGGGCGTATTAACAAGATGACCACTGTTATCAAGACCAAAATGCATGCTTCAACCCACATGGATGCCCCATTGCATGTTCTCGAGGGCGGTTTAACCGTTGATAAAATACCCCTGTCAAGCTGCTATGGGGAAGGTGTTGTGATTGACATGAGATACCTTAAGAAATGGGATATCATCGGCAAGAAAGACCTGGATAATGCTAAACCCAAGATTAAAAAAGGCGATTTCGTCGTTATTAATACCGGCTGGCATAAATATTTCCCTACCTATGGGTATATCTTCTTCAATCATTTCCCGGGCTGCTATACCGAGGCAGCCGATTGGTTTGTCGAGCATGAGGTAAAAGCCGTTGCCACAGATGGTGGAGCATCAGACCATCCCCTGGCTCACCCTCCGTTGCAGAAATGGCAGCCAAATCTGTATGAAGAGTACAAGCGGGAAACCGGTAAAGACGCTGATAAGGAATTCCCGATTTATGAACCAACCCACCTCGCATTAGCTAAGGCTGGTATACCCGGCATTGAGATAGCCGGCGGTCAAATTGATGAAGTCACCGGCAAGCGCTGCACGTTAGCTTGCTTTCCGCTCCGTTTCCAGGGTGGAGAAGCTTCACTGGTTCGATTAGTTGCCATTGTAGATGAGTAGTAGTCAGCGATCAGTAGCGATTACATCAATTGAAGGAGGTTAGATACCATGACCGATATGTTTAGGCTGGATGGGAAGGTGGCTGTGGTAATTGGGGGGGCAGGCGGCATTGGCGAACTCATCGCGGCGGGCCTGGCTAAGCAGGGTGCCAGGGTGGCTATCGCCAGTCGCAACATACAAAAACTGAAGGAGGTGGCTAACAAGATTCAGGCGGAAAGTGAATCAGAAGTTGTAGCATTCCAGGTTGACGTGACCGACGAGCAGAGTGTGGCTCAATTGGTGGACAGCGTTGTATCCAGATTCGGGACAGTTGACATACTGGTAAATTCTCAAGGAGTAAATCTAAAAAGGCCTGCCGCTGAATTTCCTGTGGACGATTGGGACCTGATGTTTGGTGTTAACGTTAAAGGCACAATGTTGGCCTGCCGGGAGTTTGGGAAAGTGATGATTGGCAAAGAAAAGGGGAAAGTTATAAATTTGTCGTCAGTCAGGGGCGTACGAGCTACTCTTTGGGGTGGCAATGAAGCCTATTGCGCCACCAAAGGTGCAGTGGATATGATCACCAGGACCTTAGCTGCTGAATGGGCACCCCATAACATTAATGTAAATGCTATTGCGCCTTCTTTAATATATACCGAGCTGGCAGCGCGAACCTTACAGGATCCCGAGCGTCTTCAAAGATACTTGGCCAACGTTCCATTGAAGCGAGTGGGCCAACCCAAGGATGTGGTAGGCGTATGCGTATTCCTGGCTTCAGACGCTTCAGATTTTATCACCGGCCAAATTCTGTATGTTGATGGTGGGCTTACTGCTGTCGCTTAAACGCGAGATATTAGAAAAATAAGGCCTTCAAATTCTCGTGTTCGCTGAAAACACTGAATAGGGCAATGGCTATCTTGAATCGGGCAACTGACAGGCACTGCAGCCGTCGCACTGCTGTTATTTTTAAATGCGTTAGATGCTTATAATGGTTGTGCCGCTGTTGCCCATCAGGCCATAAGTCTGAGCCATAGCCACTTTTGGTTTATTCACCTGGCGCTCGCCGCATCTTCCTCTGAGTTGATTCGCGCATTCGATAACCTGCCAGATTGCTTGAGCTGAAAGCGCCTCACCATGTGAAGAAAATCCACCGCTTGGGTTTACAGGCAGCTTCCCGTCGATTTTAGTCTCACCGTCGCGCAGCATCTTATCTGCTTCGCCCTCTTTACAGAACCCGCATACTTCCAGATACACCAGGTAATGCCAGGAGCTGTTGTCGGGTAGTTCCAGTACGTCCACGTCCTCCGGGCCGATGCCGGCCCTCTCATAGGCCTGGCGGGAAGCCGAATAACTTTCGCTTAGCATGGGGGCTTCAGGAACGGCCGGGCAAGACACAGCGGAAATACGTATGGTCGGGTCGCCATACATAGCGCTTCCCATAGTTGTTGCGTCGATCTTTACCGGCTTGTCGGCTTTACTGATCAATTCCTTGTCAGCTGTAACAATAACAGCTGCAGCACCGGTACTCACCGGGCAAATCTCATAAAGCCTGAGAGGAGTACAAACATAGACAGAGTTCAATACTTCATCCAGGGTGTAAGCCTTTTTAAACCGGGCGTCCGGATTCTTGGAACCATACTCACTCATCAGGACCTTTACCAATGCCAGATCCTTTTCGGTGGTGTCGTATTTAGCCATTCTTTTCCTGCATTCCAGCGCCCAGTAAACAGGATTAGGCATAGCGGTCATTTTCCATCTGATCACGTCTCTGTCCTGAACCGCATTGTCCGATTTGGCAGTCAAAAAACCTTTGGGTGATACATCGGCGCCAAAGGCCAGGGCAGTATCGGTCTCGCCGGCAGCGACACTGTTGTACGCCATTCTAATGGCTGCAGAGCCGGTAGCGCAGGCGTTGTATACGTTTACCACAGGCATACCGGTTTCGCCAAAAATGCTCTCAAGATATTGGCCGGAAAGATGACCGGCGTTACCACCGTAAATGAAAATCCCGGCCATGATTGTCTGTATTTTATTCCATTCGATATCAGCGTCTTTCAGTGCGCCGTTAACAGCCACTGCCGCGAAATCGGAGAATACCTTCTCGGAAAAACCCATCCAGGGGTGTATCCCGGTTCCAATAATATATACATCTCTCATTTTAATTATCCTCTCTTATGGTTTTTGTAATGTTGCTTATTTAACAGCCCGAAACGCCCAGCTCACTACTTCCTGTTTTTCCTCATTGGTAAACATCGTAAGAGTGGTTGTTTCCATTTCCATTCCCAGTTTAAGAGATTTCAGGTCGGTATCAGTAATGATGCCGGCAACCTGAATTTTTTCGCTTTCAAACTCAACAAGACCTATACCGTATGGAGTAATATTTTTTTCTGTTTTAAACGGCGGGGGGCAGGGATAATGCTGAATGGTATAGCTTGCCAGCTTGCCCTTATTGGGAAGCAAGACATCTTCTACACCCTCTCTTGAGCAGCCGGGGCGATGTTGATAATGCTCCTTTGGAAAGAAGTAAGTTCCGCAGGAGTTGCATTTTGCGCTCATCAATCTGACTTCACCGGTGGACCAGTCCACTAAATTCGGTATCCGGGCTACCATATTTGTCATGTTTCCCATTCTCTTTTTCCTCCTCGTTGATATATAAAAAATGCTACTAGCGACCGACAAACTTCGGAGCTCTTTTTTCGAGGAAAGCATTGACGCCTTCCACCCTGTCTTCGAGGCTCAAAGCAAGGCTGTAGAGTTCATATTCATATTTCAGGCCGCTTTCCAGATTTGTCTGCATGCCGCGGTTGATAGCGGTTTTGGCCAGCTTGAGGGCCGCAGCGCTCTTGGTGGCGATTTTCTTGGCCAATTCCTTGGCCGCGGGCATCAGCTCGTCCATGGGCACTACCCGGTTGACCAGGCCAAGGCGGTCGGCTTGTTCGGCGCTGATGATATCGCCGGTGTAGATCAGCTCCTTGGCCTTGCACACCCCTATCAGGCGTGGCAGGCGCTGGGTGCCGCCGCCGCCAGGCATAATGCCGATATTGATCTCGGTCTGACCAAACTTGGCCTTTTCCGAGGCGATGATGATGTCGCAGCCCATGGCGATTTCACAGCCCCCGCCCAGGCAAAAGCCGTTGACAGCCGCAATAACAGGTTTTTCCAGCTTTTCGACCATCTCGCCCAATCGCTGGATGTTATGGGCGGCATAGGGTGTGGTCTGGCTGAATTCTTTGATATCGCTGCCGGCCACGAAGGCCTTGCCGCTGCCGGTGAGAATCAGCACCTTGATACCATCGTCGGCCGCCACCTCGGCGATGGCCGCAGTAAATTCGGCCCGGGTCTGGTTGTTCAGGGCGTTCATCGCCTCAGGACGGTTAAAGGTGATGATGGCGATGTTCTCTTCTTTTTCGAAAACAATATTTTGGTAAGCCATATACTCCCCCTTAGGCAGATTGTTTGTGTTTGCGCATGCCATACTCGCACAGTTTGCTCAGGGCTTTTACCCCGGAGATCAAAGAAGGGAACACCGGCAGGTCTTTTCCCATTTCATCCATGATAATGTTTTTATATTTATTGTATCCTACAATCACACAGATGACCACCGGTTTGCCAACATCCTGGACGATTTTCTGAATAATCTTTTTCTGAACGGCTTCCTCGGTATATTCGAAACCGGCCAGAATGACTACTGCAGCGTCTATGTTTGGATCTCTGAATGCATCGGGGAAAGTGGTTTCCAGAGTTTTTGTAAAACCGATTTTAGTTACCGAAAAATACAAGTCAACTGGATTCCCTATTAGCGTCTCAAACATGTCCTTCAATTTCTCAGTCGTTTCCGGAGTCAACTTAGGGAGCACCAGACCGAAGCTCGTAGATAGATCGGAAACGACAACGCCGACGCTTCCCGCCAGGGTGATCACTGCGATGCGGTTACCTTTGGGAAGCGGTTGAGTGGAAAAAACCTTGGCGAAATCTTTCAATTCCGTAAAATCATCAGCCATGATCATACCCGTTTGTTTGATTGCCGCTTCCACAATCCTGGCGTTGCTGGCAATACTGCCCGTATGGCTCATGGCAGCTCTGGCACCAGCTTCTGTGCGACCCCCGCTGAGAAAAATAACCGGCTTTTGGGCTGCCACTTTCTTGGCGATCCTGGTCAGGTTTCTTCCATCGGTAATGGTTTCCAAATACATTGAAATGACATCGACGCTATCGTCATTACCGAAGTATTCCAGCAAGTCATTTTCATTCACATCGCATTTATTTCCAATGGAACACACTTTATTGATATTCAGGCTTTCATTTTCAACCATATCCGAAGTCATCCCAGCCGCCAGCAGACCCGATTGTCCGATAAGCACCACGTTACCCCTGGGGACTTTTTTGGTCATTGGATAAATAGAGGTTACAATATCGCGGGAAACAATACCGGAGCAGTTTGGTCCCATCACTCGCATACCCTTCTTCTTGGCGATATCAACGATTTGCTGCTGAAAAACTTTGCCCTCTCCGCCTATTTCAGCAAATCCGGCAGACTCAATAATGACTGCTTTCACTCCTTTTCTGGCACATTGTTCAACCGCTTCAACGGTGAGCCTTGGTGTTGGAAGGGCCGTGACCACCAGGTCGATGCCACCGGGTATTTCTGTTACAGAACGGTATACCTTATATCCCAATATCTCGTCTGATTTCGGATTTACCGGATAAACCTCTCCGGTAAAATCACTATCGGCGATATTCTTTATAATTACATAGCCCAGTTTTCCGGGAGTTCCGCTGGCTCCGATGACTGCAACGGAGCTTGGCTTGAAAAATACATCCATCATGGTGCACCGTCCCTTTTATCGCCTTTTCATCAATTATAAATCTATTGATTGTCGCTTTTTTTACATTGCTCTTAAGCGGCTCGCAGCTCATGCCAAGTTTATGCGGTCGAAAGAATGATGCGTGCGTCCACAACCACGGCTCCGTCCTTGTAAGCGAATACCGGGTTCATGTCGATTTCTTCAATTTCCGGGGTCGTGTTGACGAGGTCAGAAAGTTTCAGAAGCATTTGTTGCAGACAGGCGACATCGGCTGGTTCCTGGCCGCGATAACCTTCCAGCAATTTCCTGCCCTTGATTTCGTTGATCATGTCCTCAGCGTCGGACTTTTCGATCGGTACGATGCGGAAGGCGACATCTTGTAATACTTCCACGAATATACCACCCAGGCCGAACATCAGCACCGGACCGAAACTGGGGTCTTTGATCATGCCCATGATGACTTCGATACCGGGTTTGGCCATGACTTGCACCGAAACACCCTCGATCTCGGCCGTGGGAACTGCGGCTTTGCAGGACCTCATAATGGCGTCGAAAGCATTCTCTACCTCCCATTTGTTCTTCAGATTGACTTTCACGCCACCGGCATCGCTTTTATGGGTGATATCGACCGAAGAGACTTTCAATACTACCGGATAACCAAGTTGCTCACTCAACTTTACGGCCGCATCTTTAGTCGTTGCCAGCCGCGTGTCCGTACAGTTGATGCCTGACTGCATCAGAATCTGCTTGGCTTCAATCTCCGTAAGAATCGTGCGATTCTCCTGCCTGGCTCGAGCTAAAATTTCCTTTGTCTTCATTATAACCACTTTTCTATATCACAAAACTACAGATGAGCTTGAAAGATCCACTATCTCGATACTAATCCATCCTCGTGCGCGGCATTCTGTGATATTGTGCTTACCTCCAGCCTTATCATGTAACGGGTTCAATCACATAATGCGTTCTATATTGTACTTTATTGGTGTTAAGCTTGATGCCCGTCTTAATCTAGATCTTACCAGAGGCAGAAACAAGTCTATTGTAACCACGGCAATTATACACCCGCGCCAGGAAGTACGCAAGGGACTGTCCTCGTTCCGTAACTTGCTGACACTTTTTTATTGTCATTGCGAGGAGCGTAGCGACGAAGCAATCTTGATGGTGTCGATGCGGATGGAGATTGCCACGCCCCGACAAGTCGGGGCTCGCAATGACACAGAAGATTATTATCCAATGCCATAAACATATAAAGTATCACCTCTGTCTGAACCAGCATAACCCCTTGACAGCGTGGTGCGGATGATATAATATGCACGATAATTCTACAATCTCAGAAAAACTGGCCTAATACAAAACAACATCGCTGGAGGTAATGAACGATGTTTACCAGGGCGGCTGAATATATGAAAAAGGGGTTATCTTACCCCGCCAATTTATTGTCTGCCGCCGCCATGGTGGCAATGGTATTCGTTATGCTGGCAGTGTCAGCAGACGTATTCATGCGGTACGTTTTCAATTCACCCATCTATGGCGTCTGGGATCTTTCCACCATTGCCTTTGTCATCATCATTTGGGGTCCCATGGCTATGACTGCGCTTAAAGGGAGCCATATCGCTTTAACGTTTCTCCTGGACAGGTTCCCTCGCTTACCACGGCTGGGTCTCCAACTGATAATCTCATTAGTGACCAGCGGAATGCTGGGACTTGTTAGCTGGCGTGTATTGATATATGCGATAGACATGGGGGCAACCCAAGTTAATACGCCTTCGCTGAGAATACCATATGCGCCGTTAGGATATTTCGTCGCCTTTGCTTGTGCCATAATGGCTCTGGCATTTCTGGCCGGATTTCCGGAAACTGTGGGGAAAATCCGAAAGGAGCAGTAATCAATGGAGTTAACCGGCGTTCAAGTAGGCACATTAATGATAGCCCTGGCTGTAGGTCTGATGCTTATCGGCTTTCCGGTTGCCGTTACCATGATTATAGCCGGGTTCCTGGGAATGTTGCTAATTCGTGGATCGATTCCAGCACTTGGCTTACTTGGCTGGCAAAGCTGGGGTCAGAGTCTTAAGCAAATTTTAGTGATAATACCTCTTTATACCTGGATGGGCGTGATGGCTGCCAGGGGAGGAGTCGGCGCGGATGCTTTTACTTCACTTTACAAGTGGGTGGGGCACGTTCGGGGAGGTCTGGCAATGGCCACTTCCGCTGCCTGTGCTGCTTTCGGTGCCGTCTGCGGAAACCATATAGCCACCTCAGTAGCCATGAGTAGGATCGCTTTTCCGGAGATGAGAAAACGCAACTACGACGTTGGATTTTCCCTGGGTGCTATCGCTGCCAGTGGAAATCTTGGTATCATGATTCCTCCCAGCGGGTCTTTTATTCTCTTTGGTTTTCTCACCGATACCTCAATTCGTGATCTCTTTATTGCCGGCATTTTGCCTGGCATCTTCATAATGGGGTTGTTTATAATCCAGATTGTAGTACAAACCAGATTAAATCCAAGATTGGCGCCAGCCGGACCAAGTGTGGGATGGATTGACAGACTTAAGCACACTTATCTACTATGGCCAATAGCACTTCTTTTTGTTATTGTAATGGGCGGCATTTACTTTGGCGTTTTCACTCCCACCGAAGCTGCGTGTGTTGGATGCCTTGCAATTCTGGTGATCAGTGTAGCTAGAAGAAAGCTGAAGGTAAAAGGCATCGTACAAACCCTGCAAGAAACACTGCCAGTTGCCGCCATGATTATGCTGATGCTTATTGCTGCCCGGATATTCGCTAGTTCCTTGTCCATCTCGGGACTACCCGTGGCATTAACCAATTATATCATGGGTTTAGGGGTAAGCCCTTACGCTGTGATGGCTTTGATTCTGGTTATTTTTATTCTTATGGGAACCATAATGGATATATTTGCAGTAATGGTTATATTGTTGCCAGTATTCTTCCCCGTAGTTCTGGCACTCGGTTTTAGTCCCCTGCATTTCGGAGTATTATGTGTAGCAGCGATAATGACAGGTTCCCTCAGCCCGCCCTTCGCGATATTGGCATACGCTATGCACAATTTGAACAAAGATGTGCCTTTGACTACCATATTCCGTGGCTCTATTCCATTCCTTATAACCCTGGCGATTTCCATGTTTATTCTCGTTTTCATTCCCCAGCTCGCAACATTTTTGCCTTCCAGATAATCAGATTTGTTAAATGAGTTGGACTGTAACGGGCAAGTTTCTCTCAAAGACCTGAACAGCCTTCCAGTTTGTCAGCTTGCTATTGCTACGGGTTAGCGCGAGAGCCGGGGCACGGACACCCGGCTCTTAATTTATGTGCGATGAAATTCCCGAAGAACCGTTTGATAGCGGGAGGGTCATCTAATATAGACTGGAAGGCCATAATTATGCTAAACTACTACTGCCAACAAGCTGTCTCTATGTTGGCCATTTTGGTATCAGCGAAAAGCCTGTCCCGTTGATACAGCGAGCTGTGGAGGGTATCCAACGAATTGGGGAGAGGTATTGTATAAATATAGCCGCGATGAACTGATTACCGATCATTCAACTTACTTTGCCCACTATCACCTGGATATAGAAAAAACAACGACTTCTCTAAACATTTGGTTTTATTTAATAAGGGAGAAGCTATGGCAGAGCAAATTCTTACTCAGTGTACGATAGGCGGTCCGGTATTCGTCCATGTGGAAGACGGCAAGATAACCAAAATGCGCCCCATCGTCTTTGATGACACCGATGCTCCATCTTGGACTATTGAAGCCAGGGGAAGAAAGTTCACTCCACCACGTAAGACTTTCTTGAATCCTTATGTGGTAGCGGAAAGGATGAGGATTTATTCGGAGAACAGAATTAAGTATCCGTACAGGCGAAAGACGTTTGATCCGCACGGTGACCGGCATCCGGAGATGCGAGGCAAGGACGAATACATACGGATATCGTGGGACGAGGCTCTTGATACTGTAGCTGAGGAAATGAAGCGTATCAGAAAGACCTATGGGCCGGCAGCGATCACTGCGATGACATCATCTCACCATAACTGGGGGCTTCTGCACTATAAGATGGGACCCTTCGGCCGTTTTTTTAATATGCTGGGATATACTCAGCTCTTTGATAATCCTGATAGCTGGGAGGGATGGCACTGGGGTGCGGTACATGCCTGGGGATATTTCTGGAAACTGGGGATCTCTGACAACTATGATATGCTGGAAGAAGCTTTGAATAATACCGAGCAGGTTATCTTCTGGTCGGTAGACCCCAATACCAGTGCCGGGGGTTATAACGGGCAGGAAACAGTAAGATATCGTCACTGGTTGAGAGAATTAGGTATAAAACGAATATTTATTGATCCTTTTTGTAACTATACAGCAGCCCATATCGGTGAGAAGTGGTTAGCACCGCGTCCCGGCACCGACGCTGCTTTAGCAGAAGCGATAGCCTATGTCTGGATAACAGAGGGGACATATGACAAGTGGTTTGTGGAAAACCGCACAGTTGGATTTAAGGAATTTCGGAAGCATATTCTGGGAGAAGATGACGGCGTTCCCAGAACGCCAGGGTGGGCAGCGGAGATTTGCGATATTCCGGCTCATAACATTACTGTTCTGGCCAGGGAATGGGCAGCGAAAAAGACCATGCTGGCAACTGGTGCCATATACGGGGTAGGCGGGGCATGCCGCTCAGCTTATGCCACTGAATGGGCAAGACTGATGGTATTACTTATCGCGATGCAGGGCCTGGGTAAACCGGGAGTCAACATCTGGGGCGGCGCATCTATGGGAGCACCGCGCAACTATGCTTTCAAAATGCCCGGTTATGGTTCTGCCGGCTGGGATACCTTTGGGCTAGTGGCAAAGAAGACAGCGGAAAACTCGGTTTCACAAAAAGTATATCGATTACTGCTGCCGGAGGCAATCCTGAACCCACCGATCAGCTGGATAGGCGAAGGATTTTGCGGGAAATCCATTGAACAGCAGTTTATCCCTTATACCTGTCCTGAGCCAGGGCCCAATGGTTCTGAGATCAAGATGATTCATCGTCACGGCGGCTCGTTTATCAGTACCATGACCGAGACAAACCGATGGGTGCGCATGTACCAGAGCCCCAAGCTGGAGTTCGTGGTGATGCAGGACTGTCACTGGCAAAGCGAGACTCGCTTTGGAGATATTATCCTGCCTGCTTCTACCAATTTCGAGCACGCTGATATCTCCGATTGGGCATCTCCCGGAGGGTACGGCCAGGATGATACCGGGTCAAACCACCGGGTGATAATCTACCAGAAGAAATGCATCGAGCCATTATGGGAATCCAAATCGGACTGGGAAATCTACAAGGCGTTGGCGAAGAGGCTGGGATTCCTGGAAGAGTACACCGAGGGTAACTCAGAGGAGGACTGGATAAAGAAGGTATTCAATATCTCGTCGCTGCCGGAGTACGTTAGCTACGAGGAGTTCAAGAAGAAGGGCTATTTTGTTGTTCCTTTGCCCGAGGAATATAAACCAACCATTTCTAATCGCTGGTACTATGAGGGAAGGCCCTGTGATTCTCCATACAATATGAACCCCAGGAAAGGTACAGACGAAGCACGTGAGCTGGCTACCTATAGTGGGAAGATAGAATTCGTATCTCAGAGCTTGACTAAGTTCGACCCCAATGATAAGGAGAGACCACCACTGCCACGATATATTCCGAGCTGGGAGGGACACGAAACGAAGGAGCTGACCGCAAAGTACCCTCTGCAAATGATTACACCCCATGTTCGCTTTTCCTATCATACCCAGCACGATAATCAGAATCCGTGGTTGAGTGACATACGGCAGCATCGTGTTAAGAAAGATGGCTATGCCTGGTGGCCGATAAGAATCTGTCCTTCAGATGCAGAAGCACGTGGTATTAAGCACGACGACATCGTCAAGGTCTACAACGACCGCGGAGCAGTGCTGTGTATCGCCCAGGTAACTGAGAGGATTAGACCGGGCACAGTGCATTCCTATCAAGCTGGTGCCAAGTATGATCCACTGGAGCCGGGCAAAGCAGGCAGCATTGACAGGGGTGGCTGTATGAACTTGCTCACCCCATCGAGAATGGTATCCAAGAATGCTCCGGGCATGGCTAATCATTCCTGCCTGGTAGAAGTATGCAAGTGGGAGGCATAGGGAAGAGATGGCAAGATACGGCATGGTGATAGACATAAACAAATGCATCGGGTGCTATAACTGCTTCCTAGCCTGCCGGGACGAGTTTGCGGGCAATGCATACAAAGGTTATTCTGCGGCTCAACCCATGGAGGGGCAGAACTGGATACGGGTGATTGAAAAGGAGCGGGGACAATATCCCAAGGTTAAGGTAACCTATACGCCAATACCCTGCATGCATTGTGACGATGCGCCGTGTATCAAAATGGCGCAGAATGGCGCTGTTTACAAGAGACCCGATGGTATTGTCATAATTGACCCGGTAAAGGCTAAGGGGCAAAAACAGCTCATTTCGTCATGCCCTTATCGGGTGGTTGAGTGGAATGAACAGGAGCAGCTACCGCAGAAATGCACTCTGTGCGCGCATATGCTGGACAAAGGGGAGAAAGAGCCCCGATGTGTGGAGTCCTGTCCTACAGGAGCCTTGATTTTTGGTGACCTGGATGACCCTGGAAGTGAGGTTTCCCGGTTTATAGCTTCGGGCAAAACGGAGGCGTTACATGGTGGGTATGACATTAAAGAGAAGGTGAGATATATAGGACTGCCCGGGAAGTTTATTGCTGGGACAGTAATCTATGGAGACAGAGATGAATGTGCTGAGGGAGTGACAGTTGCCCTGAGTAGAGATAGTGAGCGCCGGGAGGTAAAGACCAACGCCTTTGGCGACTTTGAGTTTGAGGGATTAGCGGATAACACCGAATATATTATACGAATAGCAGCAGCCGGGTACAAGGAACAGACTATAAAGGCCGGAACACGAAAGGACATCTACCTGGGTGAAATAACACTAAAAAAGTGAATTGATGTTCCCCCATAAATCAGGTGATCGGCTGCACAAACAGGTTACAGGCATAATTGGAAATCTAAGTAATAAACTTAACAGGGGATAGACATGGCAGAGCAAATTCTTACGCAGTGTACAGTAGGCGGCCCGGTATTTGTCCATGTAGAAGATGGCAAGATAACCAAAATGCGCCCCATTGTCTTTGATGATACGGATGCTCCATCATGGACTATTGAGGCCAAGGGAAGAAAGTTCACTCCGCCACGCAAGACTACATTGCAGTCATATGTAGTCGCAGAGAGGATGAGGATTTATTCAGAGAACAGAATTAAGTATCCCTACAGGCGAAAGACGTTTGATCCACACGGTGACCGGCATCCGGAGATGCGTGGCAAGGACGAATACATACGCATATCCTGGGACGAGGCTCTTGATACTGTAGCTGAGGAAATAAAGCGTATTAGAAAGACCTATGGGCCCGCAGCGATCACTGCGATGACATCATCTCACCATAACTGGGGGCTTCTGCATTATAAGTTTGGGCCCTTCGGCCGCTTTTTCAATATGCTGGGATATACTCAGCTCTTTGACAATCCCGACAGCTGGGAAGGGTCTCACTGGGGAGCCATACATACATGGGGTTATTTCTGGTTACTGGGGCATTGTGACAACTATGATATGCTGGAAGAAGCCTTGCAGAATACCGAGCAGGTTATCTTCTGGTCGGTAGACCCCAATAGTAGCTCTTACCAGTATTGGGGACAGGACAGCGCTATATGGCGTATCTGGTTAAGAGAGTTGGGCATCAATGCTATTTTCATTGATCCTTATTGCAATACCACAGCCAGCGTACTTGGTGACAAGTGGTTGGCCCCACGCCCTGGCACCGACGCTGCACTGGCAGAGGCGATAGCCTATGTCTGGATAACAGAGGGGACGTATGACAAGTGGTTCGTTGAAAACCGCACCGTTGGCTTTGAGGAATTTCGGAAGCACATTCTGGGAGAAGCTGACGGCGTTCCCAGGACGCCAGGGTGGGCAGCGGAGATTTGCGATATTCCTGCTCATAACATTATTGCCTTAGCCAGGGAATGGGCAGCGAAAAAGACCATGCTGGCTACTGGTGCCATGTATGGCACTGGAGGAGCAAACCGGGCAGCATATGCCACTGAGTGGGCACGGCTGATGGTGCTGCTGATAGCCATGCAGGGCCTGGGTAAGCCGGGGGTTAATGTATGGGGTGGCGCAGCTATGGGTGCCCCACTGGACTTCTCTTTCCAAATGCCTGGCTATTCCGCAGCCGGCTGGGATTCCTTTGCGTTAGTAGCCAAGAAGCGTGCGGAGAACCCGGTATCTCAAAAGTTATACCGGATACTGCTGCCTGAGGCCATTTTGAACCCGCCGATTAGCTGGATAGGTGAGGGAATCTGCGGTCAATCAATCGACCAGCAATTTGTTCCGTATACCTATCCGGAGCCTGGGCCTAATGGCGCCGAGATCAAGATGATTCATCGCCACGGCGGCTCATTTATCAGTACCATGACCGAGACAAATCGATGGGTGCGCATGTACCAGAGCCCCAGGCTGGAGTTTGTGTTAATGCAGGACTGTCACTGGCAGGTCGAAACTCGCTTCGGCGATATTATCCTGCCTGCCTCCACCAATTTTGAACATGCTGATATCTGTGAGTGGGCAAATGCTGGGGGCTATGGAGAAGGGGACTGCGGAGCAAACCACCGGGTGATGATTTATCAGAAGAAATGCATCGAGCCATTATGGGAATCCAAATCGGACTGGGAAATCTACAAGGCATTAGCTGAGAGACTGGGATTCCTGGAAGAATACGCCGAGGGTAACTCAGAGGAGGACTGGATAAAGAAGATATTCAATATCTCGTCGATACCGGAGTACGTTAGCTACGAGGAGTTCAAGAAGAAGGGCTATTTCGTTGTTCCCTGTAAGTCGCCTGAGCAAAAACGTACAGTCTCTAATCGCTGGTACTATGAAGGAAGGCCCTGTGATACGCCAAACTCGCTCAATCCTAAGAAGGGGACAGACAAGGCACACGAGCTGGCCACCTATAGTGGAAAGATAGAATTTGTATCTCAGAGCCTGACTAAGTTCGACCCCAACGATGAAGAGAGACCACCACTGCCACGATACATTCCGAGCTGGGAGGGACACGAAACGAAGGAGCTGACCGCAAAGTACCCTCTGCTAATGATTACACCGCACCCAAGATATTCCTACCATACACATCATGATAATAAAACTTTCTGGCTGAATGATATTCCACAGCATCGTATTAAAAAAGACGGCTATGCCTGGTGGCCAATAAGAATTTGTCCTTCAGATGCAGAAGCACGTGGTATTAAGCACGACGACATCGTCAAGGTCTACAACAACCGCGGAGCAGTACTCTGCATCGCGCAGGTAACAGAACGTGTGCGGCCTGGCCTAGTGCACTCATATGAAGGTAGTGCCAGATACGACCCGCTGGAGCCGGGCAAGGCAGGCAGTATTGACAGAGGTGGCTGTATGAACCTGCTCGCTCCATCGAGGATGGTATCCAAGAATGCTCCGGGCATGGCTAATAACTCCTGCCTGGTAGAAGTATGCAAGTGGGAGGCATAGCGAAGAGATGGCAAGATACGGCATGGTAATAGACATCAATAAATGCATCGGGTGCTATAACTGCTTCCTGGCCTGCCGGGACGAGTTTGCCGGCAATGAATACAAGGGCTATTCTGCGGCTCAACCCATGGAGGGGCAGAACTGGATACGGTTGATTGAAAAGGAGCGGGGACAATATCCCAAGGTTAAGGTAACCTATACGCCAATACCCTGCATGCATTGTGACGACGCGCCGTGTATCGAAATGGCGCAGAATGGCGCTGTTTACAGGAGACCCGATGGTATTGTCATAATTGACCCGGTAAAGGCTAAGGGGCAAAAACAGCTCATTTCGTCATGCCCTTATCGGGTGATTGAGTGGAATGAACAGGAGCAGCTACCGCAGAAATGCACTCTGTGCGCGCATATGCTGGACAAAGGGGAGAAAGAGCCCCGGTGTGTGGAGTCCTGCCCTACAGGAGCCTTGATCTTTGGTGACCTGGATGACCCCGGAAGTGAGATTTCCCGGTTTATAGCCTCGGGCAAAACGGAGGCGTTACATGGTGGGTATGACCTTGAAGAGAAAGTGAGTTACATCGGACTGCCCAGGAAGTTTATTGCCGGGACAATAATCTATGGAGACAGAGATGAATGTGCTGAGGGAGTGACAGTTGCCCTGAGTAGCGATAGCGAGCGCCGGGAGGTGAAGACCAACGCCTTTGGCGACTTTGAGTTTGAGGGATTAGCGGATAACACCGAATATACTATACGAATAGCAGCAGCCGGGTATAAGGAACAGACTATAACGGCCGGAACACTAAAGGACATCTACCTGGGTGAAATAACCTTGAAAAATTCCTGAGACCGTTACTAATAAGATGTGTAGAGGGACTGAATTACTATGAATGAAATTAGCTATCGAAAACCGAGTGAGATAAAACAGATCGTGGTGATAGGGGCGGGCAACATGGGTGAAGGCATTGTCCAGAGCTTTGCTCAGGCTGGCAAAAGCGTTAAAGTACTATCCCGTAAAAGGGAGACGCTAGATAAGTGCCTACAACAGATAGATACAAATCTGAAGCTGTTTGCTGAGTTCCAACTCCTGGAAGAAGCACCTGAGGTTATTAAGTCGAGGATTACCTATATACCAATGGCCGAACTATCGGAAGCTATCAGAGGATGTCACTTCATTGTGGAAACGATTCCCGAAGTATTAGCCGACAAAAAAGAACTCTTCGGAAAGCTTGATGGATGTGATCCGGATGTTATATTAGCCAGCAATACCAGTAGCATAACGATTACCACATTGACAGAAGACATGAAGACGGCATACCGCGTCATTGGTACACACTATTTCAACCCTGCTCATATTGTGCCACTCGTCGAAATTCACAGGGGAAAATATACGTCCGGCAAGGTGGTTCAAACGACAAGGGATTTGATGTTACAGGTTGGTAAAAAACCAATTCTGGTAAAGAAAGAAATCCCTGGATTCATCGTTAACAGGATTCAAGGTGCCATATTTCGCGAAATCGGCTATCTACTGGATGAAGGTATTGCCACACCTGAAGATATCGACATGGCTGCCAAAGCAATGTACGGATTCCGGCTATCCTGTATTGGCCCTATGGAGGCAGATGATATGATTGGCCTTGATACTTCGGCGAGAGTTTCGTCAAACCTCTTTAAGACACTGAGTAACCGGACAGAGCCATCGGCAACATTACTGGATAAAGTTAATAGGGGTGAGTTAGGTATTAAAACAGAAAGCGGTTGGTATAATTACCGAGGGAAAACACGAACGCAGGTATTGGACGAGATAAACAGGCGGCTATTGAAACAGCTGGCCCTATTTAAAGCCCTGGATAAATAATTATTGATAAGGAGAAGGTCATGCTAGAAGGAGAAAAAATTTTACGCAAAGTCATTATTACTGCAGCGGTTACCGGGCAAGGACCGACGCCTAGTATGTCGGATTATCTACCGGCAACACCGAAACAAATTGCTGATGACGCAGTAAAAGCATACGAGGCTGGCGCTGCTATTGTCCATATCCATGCAAGGAAGCATGAGACAGGTGAACCGACACCGGATTTGCATGTTTTTCGTGAGATTGTTTCTGATATAAAAAACCGTTGTAATGTAGTCATTAACGTTACAACAGGTGGTGCGGGTAATGAAAAGGAACGCATTGCCGTAGTGCCTGAATTCAAGCCAGAGTTGGCTACCCTGAATTGCGGCTCACTGAGTGGTACGATGATACATGTTGGGGAAAGGATGAAGAGCTACAAATTTGCTTGGGAGGAGGCACATATTAAAAAGGAAGACCTTATTTTCCCAAACACTTACAAAATGATGCGGGAATACAGTCAGATTTGTAGAGAAAATAATACAAAACCGGAAATAGAGATCTGGGATTTAGGACAAGTCGGTGCAGTCGAGTTTATGGTAATGCGACAATATGTTTCAAAACCTCTGCATCTTCAATTCGTAATGGGCGCACTAAGTGGCATGCCCGCAACACCTGGTACTCTCAATTTTATATATGAATATACTCGAAATGTACTGGGTGATTTTACCTGGTCAGTAGCTGCGGTTGGGAAAGACCAAATCCCAATTGCCGCAGTTGCCTTAGCACTTGGCGGTCACGTTCGGGTCGGTATGGAAGATAGCTTATGGGCTGGATATGGTAGACTCGCAAGAGGTAGTGCCGAGCAAGTGCGTAAAGTTGTGAATATAGCAAAAGAAATGAGTATTGTACCAGCAACACCTGATGAAGCTAGAGAAATGATAGGTCTAAAAGGAATAGATAAAGTAAATTTCTAAAATGCTACTTGGCAGCATCTCGTATCGTAAAACGAAATTCGAATACAAGTCTAAATTTGAAAGTACATAGCAAGGTAGGGAAGAAAAAAATATGAATGAGTTATTTGATTTATCGGGAAAGGTGGGTGTTGTTACGGGTGGTTCAGGGGGGATAGGGAAGGCACTAGCCATAGGTTTGGCAAAACATGGGGCTGATGTAGTAGTGACAAGTCGGACTTTAAGTAAACTTGAGCCTGTGGCTGCCGAGATACAAGCTCTGGGTAGGAAAGCAATGGCTATCACGTGTGATGTTACCAATGAGCGCTCGGTACAGGATATGGTGGACCGTGTGGTCAAGGAGTTTTCACGTATAGATATTTTGATCAATGCCGCCGGCATCAACATTCGCAATTCAGCTGAAGATATTCCAGTAGATGATTGGAAAAAGGTCATGGATTTTAATGCTTTTGGTACCTTTATCTGCTGCCAGGCAGTAGGACGAGTCATGATAAAGCAGAAGAGCGGCAAGATAGTCAATGTATCCTCGGTGCGTGGGAGATATGGAGCTCCATCAGGTGCAGTAGCGTATAGCCCCAGTAAAGGAGCGGTGGATACACTTACTCGTACACTAGCTTGCGAGTGGGCAAAGTACAACATTTTTGTTAATGCGGTCGCTCCTACGCTGATTGAGACAGATTTAACGCGACAAGCTTTAGCTAATCCGGAGTTTGCCAAAACAATGAGAGCCCGCATCCCCCTAGGACGCTGGGGATTTCCCGAAGATGTGGTTGGCCCAATGGTATTTCTGGCTTCTAAAGCGTCTGATTTTGTTACCGGACAGATTATTTATGTTGATGGTGGCACGACAACCTGGTAGATTTACTAGGTAACTATGAGTTATTGATTGAGAAAGGCTTAGAAAACACTAAAACGTAGGGAGGTAGCCAAATGCCAGGAAAAGCTTACAATCCAAAAATATTCAAACAGGAACACGATCATCATGAGAGGTTTAACGCTCCGCCAAAAGAGGCTATAGATGCATATAGGTCGGTTAGCAAGGAAGGGGTAGCAAAGGCAGGCTACCCAGCGAAGTGGACATATGAGAAACTTTGGGACATCCGAAAGGCTGGGCGTTCTGGTCAAGTTGGCCATTTCATTTACGAAATGTTCTATGATATCTACATGGGAATCGAAGACGAATTCGTTGAAAACTCGATAGATACTCAGGTGCGCCTTTACCCGGACTATGTGCCTAGGGCAAATGACATAATCGAATATGCTGTCAAGGCTTCCAAAGCAAAGATGCGCGCCTTCATTAGCCAGGATCATTTTTTTCCCACCGTAGGGCAAGCTTGGTGCGCTCAACAACGGATAGACGAAATGGTACGTGATGGTCAGCTTGAGTACGCTTGTCAGTGTCTGGGCGCCCATATACTGGCATGGAGTCATCATCCTGACCAGATAAACTTAATAGAGAAATATCCCAATCTCGGGGGCATAGTATTCTGGTGCCAAACTTATGGAGGCAAAAACTGTGGTCCAGATCTACGCATTTACGACGAAAATGGAAAATTGGATAGTGAAGTGAAAGAGGTCATACGACTTTGTGCTCAATATAAAATACCAGTAATGACAGGCCACGCCACCATGACATACGATCGTATTTTGCCTATGGCACAATATGCCTCTGAAGTTGGTGCTCATCTGCTCTGGATGCATGCAGCCCCTTGGGCTGCGATGGAGGATCGAGCCACAATTAAGCAATATAGAGACTTGATTCGTCTTGGCTGCTACCTCCAGGTGGATGCTAATAAAGTTCTCCCCAGTATCATTTGGCCTATGATTGACCCAAACCAGGGTCTCGAGTGGACAGCCGAAGTGGGGCCAGACCATGTCATTCCCTGCACCGACGGAGGCCAACCATTTTTCGGCGACGCTCTCGATTGTTGGCGAATGTTTGTTCGTGCAATGATACACTTCGGTATTAAGAAAGAGGATATCAAGACAATGATTCAGACAAACCCTGCCAAATTCCTCTATCTTGATGAATAGGGGTGTAAAGAGAAAGTATTCGGCAATCAAGCTACAACACTTGCATTGTAGGCAGCTTGTCCAAGGTTCCGGTCAATTCGCTTACTCAAATAACGAAGGATGAAACAATGATAAAAATCATTCCAATTCAAGAAGCCTATAAAAAGAAGATTGCAAGGCAAGAAAAACTCAAAGGACTGAAATTTAAATGCCACGGGAGCTGTGCTTATATAGGAGAAGATATCTCACCTGGATGTTATGGATGTTTTTATTCAGACGCATATCATCGTGCGTTTTTGCTGGGAAGGGATGTAGGACTACCAGATGTCTGTAATAGAGATTGCATCTATTGCTTTGAACCTCACATAGTTCGGCAGGACTATACGCCGCCCGAAGGATTCAGTCTGGGGGATGAATGGCAAGACATAATACAAAAATATCTGGCACAAGAAAAGCAAATAATCACCACCGATGCCAAGATGCAATACTATGAATTTACCGGCGTTTGCGAACCACTATTTTATATTTCTATCCTCGAAGAATTCATGCGATTCTTTAGGAATGTAGTTGACCCATTTATGGGAACGAAAGGATGGGCTAAGGTCTATACCAATGGAACTTTGTTGAATCTGGATAATATATTAAGACTGAAGGATTCAGGCTTTGATGAGGTTAGAGTTCATCTGGGAGCGACAAATTTTTCCAATACCGTGTATAACAACTTGAGTCTGGCGGTCAAGCATATCCCTACGGTTACTGTTGAAACACCATCTTGGCCTCCTCACCGAGAAAAATTATTTGAGATGCTGCCAATTATCCAGGATATCGGTGTCAAACACCTTGATATTTGTCAGATTGAAATTGTCAGTAAAGCCCAACTCAGCCGGATAGAAAAGGCTCTCGACAATATTGAACTTTACCAGGCATTCTATCCGGTAATGGATGATGGGGGACTGGTGGAGGACATAATGAGAGAAGTATTAGACAGAGGTTATACGTATTCAGTGCTTGACTGTAATGGTTTTGTGAAACAAAGCCGTAGTGCTTTGTCTGCACACAGTTATTGGAGCATACTCAATCGTAAATATCCACCTGAATGGGAACAACACCGGTATCAAAGAAAATTGAGGACAAAATAGCCGGGGGGCGATAGCTTTCAAGGGACTAGCGGTTCCCAGGCAGGCCTTCTATTTCTTCTGCGCATCCCCTATCATAGCCATTATGGCAGCATTTACTTCATCGAGAATAAAGCCACCTGCTTCTAAAGCTGCCTTAGCCACATAGACATCCTCGATAGTTCCTCCGCTTACGCCGATCCCTCCCAATATCATTCCATTTTTTATAATCGGAAACCCTCCTGGAAATGTAATCCACCGTTCATGGAAGAAAAGGGGGACCAGTTCTCCTGTACGATAGAGGTTGGCAAAGCTCCCGGTAGGCATCTTCCCAAACACTGTGGTAAACGCTTTATCCATGGCAATCTGTATGCTGAACAACGCAGCGTTATCCATGCGGCTAAAGGCTATTAGATTACCACCGGCATCACTAATAGCCATTGACATAGGCACACCCTGTTTCTCTGCTTCTTTCTCACCCGTTTCTAGCATTTTCTTAGCAATATCAAGCGTCAGACCAGAACCGTAAGATAAACTCCCACCTTTCCATGCGGCTGGAGTCGAATTTGTAGCCTCGTTCATTTTGAGTTACCTCCTACCTTGATTTAGCCTGGCAAGCCATATTTATACTTGAAGATATCCAGCTTCTCTCAACATGCTTATGACTATGGTTTCCAATGCCAAATACTGTCGCCATGGTATACTCACACTTCCTCATTGTCAATTTTACTTACCACACCCTTCCATAGCTCCCGTGCCTTCGTTTCCCCGTCAGTGACTTGGAAATGACTCGCAGCCCTTACCTCAGAAAAATAATATGAGTTTTAAATTTTGCACTTTTGAGAGGTAGTGGCGAAAACTAATATTGGAAGGCGTGTCTCACATTCGGCACCTGGTCGGATCCTTCAAAAGGTAGTTCATACTTAATATATTGTGCTAGAATTTGAAAGAAGATTACAGTGAGATATGATAACGATTTTTACGAATAATTCTGTGATAAATTTCATTGTCGTCAAAGGGTCTAACAATAAAGTCTTTAGAGCGATAAAATAAATACTACGTGACCAAATTATAGCTTCAGCCATTTAATCAAAATTTGGCTTTCATTCCTCGAAAGGAGAGGTATTATGGTAGGAATAACTTCATACGGTGCTTACATTCCACTATATCGTCTAAATCGAGCCGAGATAGGCCGCGCTTGGGATATACCAGCAGCACCAGGCGAAAAAGCTGTAGCCAATTATGATGAAGATAGCCTAACTATGGCTGTAGAAGCAGCTAGGGACTGTCTGAAAGGAATCAATCTTGATGGCATTGACGGACTATTTTTTGCCTCTACCACTTCACCGTACAGGGACAAGCAAACTGCTGCGACCATAGCTATGGTTCTTGGAATAAATAGAGAGTCAGTCACAATGGATTTCAGTGGTTCTTTGAGATGCGGGACTAATGCTTTAAGAGCCGCTGTAGATGCCGTTAGAAGTGGCTCAGCAAATAATATTCTAGTAATCGCTTCCGAAATGAGATTAGGTTATCCTGCTGGGGCTAACGAGATTAGTTTTGGCGATGGCGCCGCTGCAGTTCTGGTAGGTAATAAAGCAGTTATTGCCGAAGTTGAAGGCAGTCATTCTATTTATGAAGAGCTTCAGGATTTCTGGAGATCGGATAAAGACCTCTATGTACGTTCTGCTGAGGACAGATTCATTGTAGATGAGGGCTATAACAAGGTAATTCCAGCGGCAGTTTCCGGCGCACTGAAAAAATTCAATCTAACGTCGAAAGATTTCTCTACTTGTGTTTTGTATGTTCCCAGTCAGCGGCAGATAGGTACACTGGTCAAAAAATTGGGATTCGACCCGAAAACTCAATCAAAGGATACGCTATTTCCTAATGTTGGAGACACTGGCTCGGCTATGCCAATGATGAGCCTAGTAGAAACTCTGGAAGAGGCTATGACCGGTAACAGAATTATGCTTGTGGCTTATGGAAACGGCTGCGATGTGTTCAGCCTCAAGGTAACTGATGACATAGGAAAGGCGAAAGTCAAGGACAGGATGGGAGTTACTAGATCTATAGCATCAAAAAGGATGCTCAGTAACTACAACAGATACTTGCGCTGGCGTGAGTTGATAACAGTACAACCACCGGCACGTCCCGCCATAGAATATCGTCAACCTGGGCCACAGGCACTATGGAAGGAAAATGAAAAAGAGTTACGGTTAAGGGGTACCAAGTGCAAGAACTGCGGAACTCCACAATATCCTCCTCAAAGGGTATGCGTAAACTGTCGCGCCAAGGATAACTTTGAGTACTATTCATTCTTGGACAAAAAGGCCAAGCTTTTCTCATTTTGTCACGACCATCTTATGGCCACTATTGATCCTCCGGTTACAGTAACAGTACTCGATTTTGAAGGAGGAGGCAGAATGCTTATAGACATGACTGATAGGGACCCTGCTGAATGCAAAGTTGGAATGCCAGTAGACCTAACGTTCAGGAAGCTTTGCTATGTCGGTGGTATCTATAACTATTGGTGGAAATGTCGCCCTGCAAGATAAAGATGTATTATTGGCGAAAGGATGGTAAAAAATGAAAGGTATCAAAGATAAAGTAGCTATTATCGGTATGGGATGCATCAAATTCGGTGAGAATTGGGAGCAAACCATAGACGATATGATCGTAGATGCTGTCTATGAGGCATATGATGATGCGGGCGTAGGACCTGATGATATTCAAGCTGCGTGGTGGGGTAGTGTTTGGGCAGGAGAGACAGCACAAATTGCAGCAAGCCCATTGAAATTGGGCTATATACCATTTACCCATGTTGAAAATGCCTGTGCCACAGGTTCTGAAGCTTTGAGAGGTGCTTGCTATGCAGTAGCTTCAGGTGTCGTTGATATTGCACTGGCAGTGGGTGCAGAAAAATTAAAGGATACCGGTTTTATGGGATTACCGCAGGTAAGGCCAATTGCTACATGGAGCTATCGAGTGCCCAGTGATACACCACCATCTGAATTCGCTATGATGGCAACTGGATACTTTGCCAAACATGGATTAAGTGTGGAAGAAGGTAAAAAACTGCTGGCACAGATAGCGGTCAAGAATCACCACAATGGTTCGCTCAGCCCTAAGGCTCATTTTCAGCGGGAAATTACGCTGGAAATGGTAATGAATGCCCCTATTGTAGCTTTCCCTTTGGGTTTGTTCGATTGCTGCGGTGTCAGCGATGGGGCAGCAGCAGCCATTGTAACCCGTGCTGATATGGCTAAAAAATTCAGGCCTGATCCTGTTTACATAAAGGCTATGACTATTTGCCAAGGACCGCGCGAAGGTTTCTTAAGCCAAGATTATGACTTTGCCCATGTAGAGGAGACGAGGCGGGCTGCTATAGCTGCTTACAAAGAGGCAGGGATACGGAATCCCAGGGAAGAGATAAGTTGTGCTGAGGTTCACGATTGTTTCACTATTACAGAGCTGACTATTTACGAAGATATGCAGTTTAGTAACCCTGGACAGGCCAGAGATGATATTCAGGCTGGAACATTCACCTTGAATGGCAAACTACCTATCAATACAGATGGCGGTTTGAAATGTTTTGGACATCCAGTCGGTGCCAGTGGACTAAGGATGATGTATGAGGTTTATAAACAACTTCAGGG
>Ga0209164_1001306_pt1 | contig 33501 bp, 29 predicted proteins | sample MTBNYHSulfiMetaG_FD_187458 | JGI IMG/M metagenome (GOLD analysis project Ga0209164, IMG submission 187458) | Enrichment culture microbial communities from rom New York Harbor, USA that are MTBE-degrading - MTBE-NYH (New York Harbor Sulfidogenic)... | ecosystem: Environmental > Aquatic > Marine >... | reverse complement strand
GATGGGAATTCTCAGGCAGTAAGATTGCCAAAAGAATTTCAATTCGATACGTCGGAGGTTCAAATTCTTCGGAGGGGAGACGAGGTAATTCTTAAAAAAAGTCCCCGGAATTTAGCCCGCGTGTTTGAGCCATGATAGTTTTTCATACTGGCGCAGGAGGTAAGGTATGCAAGAAGAATACACTGGAACATTGTTGGAAGATGGACACATCTCGATTCCGCAAGAAATCATAAATAAACTTAAAATAGGTAGAGGAAGTAAGTTGCGTGTAACTGTTGAGGTCGAAAAAAGAATATCGAAGGATAAGATTCTGTCATATGCCGGCTTACTTTCTGATTTGACAGGGGAAGAACGAAAACGATTTGATGAAACGGTTAAGAGAAGAAGCCTTTTTGAGAGCAGAAAAGCAGATATATGAAACGGTGCACCTTAGATACAAATATTATTACAGCTTTTCTGAAGAATGATTTGCGAGTGGTAAAAAGAGTCTCGAATTATCTTGAATTATTTGACAAGTTGACGATAAATATTATTTCATATTATGAGATACTTAGAGGACTAAAGGACCTTGGAAATCAGGAGAAGTTAAAAAGTTTTGATAATTTTATTCAGGAAAATGAATTGGTATTTATTCGGAAAGAAACTATACAAAAAGCAGCTGAAATCTATGTTTATCTAAAGAAAGACGGGAATTTGATTGAAGATGCTGATATTTTGATGGCAGCTATTGCTATTGTCGAAGATATGACTCTTATAACCAACAACACGGGCCATTTCAATAGAGTAAATGGCTTGAGTTTAGGCAATTGGCTGAATTAATAGCCTTCACCTGTTCTTGTTGCTCGTCTTATCACCCTTTTATCTTTTTTACCTCAGCGCCTCTGTGGTGCATGCTCAAATAGTAAAAGAAGCGGCTACGCAGGCGCTATTTTTACACACTTCTGCTTTGAGCGGAAATGTGTAATTTCTTGATTGTCGTCCCTTCGTTCCGCTGATCGGCTCATCATCCTTTTCATTTGACAAGAACAACTTGACTTCGTTCAAACTTCGCCGGGCAGGCCAGGATTGACAGGATAAATGCGTATTTGGCTCTCGCAGAGCCCGCAGAGATCGCAGAGAGATGTTCAATCTTTTCTAACCGCCCGTTCGCTTCACTCACTCAAGACGCAAAGGACGCCAAGTTTTGCCTGAACCGGGTGCCGGCCTGGAAGAACCGGCCGCCTTCGGTTCAGGCAAAGATGCCCGATTTTAGAAATATGCTTAGAACGCTGTTCCATGGTGCAAACTCGGCGGAACGATCTACCCAAAAGGCGTCAGCCTTATTCCTGATCGTTACACCCGATCAGGAATAAAACTTAAACCCCTTGGCGTCCTTCGCGTCTTTGACAGGATCGATCCGGATAGGCTGGACGCCAAGTTTAGGATGAGAAAAGGCTTTGGGATATACGGGTTAAATCCGATTTCAGTAATAAAATTAAAGTCACCCGGATAAGTTTATCGCAGTCGGTTCATGAGTTTGTTGTAATCTTCATGAGAACCGATCCAGAACCATACAACCGTTTCTTGTTCACGCCAAGCGATGGCGCGGTAATGCAGTCCGATATCGACGGTCCATACCAACCCCTTTTTTGAAAAACCCAAAGAGGGATGAAAAGGCTGGCTGCGAAAAGTGCAAATTTTCTATCAGCCAAATTCTTTATTTCATCCGGGAGTTTCTGATAACATTTCCAGAAGTCCGGGTGGGTGGCCGATGTTAATCCCATGGAGAGCAGATGCCGGACTTGTAGTCATTTTTAATTTTTCAGTAAGCTTGGCGCCGGGTCCGCCTTCCGAAAAATCTGCTTCAATTTCCTTATCCCACAACTTTCGATCCATCTGGATAAGCCATTGAAGAATTGAAGCTTTTTCTGAATCAGGCAAAGAGAGAATGGCTTTCTGAATTTTTTTTGTTGTACTTAGTTGTTCATTTATCATTGTCTTTTTCCTCGCATGGTTCCAACGTATACTAAATTTTCAGCACAATCTTTCAAAATGTCAAGATAACAGCCAGACAATGGGGCCAAACTGTTTTAATTTTGACAGGATCGATCCGGCTTCGTTCAAACTCCGCCGGGCAGGCCAGGATAAATATGTATTTGGCTCTCGCAGAGTCCACAGAGATCGCAGAGAGATGAAATTTATTTTGGTCCGATTCCGTGAGGGGCGGAATCCGACCAACCATTCAGCCCTGCGGGGCAGACGTTAATCCCGGAATAATCTGATTGAGATCATTTGGCTTTCCGTTTCAACGGAATGGCAGATTGATCAGGATTGTTCTCTCAGCAATCCTAATCAAAACTCAGCGCCTCAGCGCCTCTGCGCGAGACAAGAAAACAAATTTACCCAAAGAAACGTTTATAGTCATTTGAATCGAAGGGAAGGATGAAATGAGTCTCCAGCCCAGAGGCGATAGGCTTTTTTCGCATGCTTTTGAATATCCGGGGCGAGTTTTTTATATGTCTTCCAGAAGGAAGGTAACGCACTTGATTTCATAGGTCTCTAATATTCACCGGCGTTGCTTTGCCCCGTGCGATCTCTTCTCTTGCCTGACGGGCGGCAGCAACGAGTTTACTCTGAGACTTCTCAAAGGCTTCATTCCACCTGACTTCGTCTCGAATGATTTCGATATATTGCTGCATATGCTCCAAGGCTAGCTCCTGTAATGGTTCCGGGAGAGATTCAATCATTTTCATCATTGTTGTGCCCGCACTTGTCGGCATTGTTCCAACCTCCTTTTCTAAACTCTTAAATCGAACATAAACCTTTTTATCTATAAATTCAAGTAGTATATCGGGACGTACCTCGGATATTCGGTTCAGTCCTGTGCATTTATTTATCCTCTCGTTCCTGTTGATCCTGTCTAGTTTTATTTATTTTGACAGGATTTACAGGATTTTACAGGATCATTATTCTCTTTTCCTCTTTCCTGATGAAAGAGGAAAAACCTAATCCGCTTCGCGGAAAACTATAATGTTTCAATCTTGTCTATCCTGTCGATCCTGTCTAAGAAATACGGCAACCATTTGCGGGATCGCAGCCGGGCGGAGCCGGTTCTTTTGCCTTACGCCTCCCAGCCTCCCAGCTTCCAGCCTCTCCTCCGTCTTAAGCGAACGGGCGGTTAAAAATATTGAACCACGAAGGCGCGAAGGACGCAAAGTTTTTTGATCGCATCGGGTAGCCGGGCCGAAAGAACCCGGCCGGCATACGATGCGACCCAAGAGGCCTGTTATTTTGGGATCGATCTTCGGATAGTCCATCCCGGGCTTTTATTTGTCCTGTCTATCCTGTCGATCCTGTCTGATTTTATTTATTTTGACAGGATTTACAGGATTTTACAGGATCATTATTCTCTTTTCCTCTTTCCTGATGAAAGAGGAAAAACCTAATCCGCTTCGCGGAAAACTATAATGTTTCAATCTTGTCTATCCTGTCGATCCTGTCTAAGAAATACGGCAACCATTTGCGGGATCGCAGCCCGGTGAAGCCGGTTCTTTTGCCTTACGCCTCCCAGCCTCCCAGCTTCCAGCCTCTCCTCCGTCTTAAGCGCAGCGGGCGGTTAAAATTAGGGGCCGGGGTCGGGCCGAAAGCGCCGGGATAAACCGGCATAGAGCCGGCATTAGGTCGGACCAAGACAAGTAATTGACATTGAGCCTTTTATCTTGTTCCCCAACCAAAAGCTTTCCATCGTTTTAACTGCCGCTGCGTTAATGCTGGCCCTGTTTTTCGGCCTGAACCCCAGAGGGTTTCAGCTTGCCAACAACGTCTCCTGGATTTCCGGCCGGAACGGCATCCGCTTCGGCAAGTACGGCATTGCTTATGCGAATCATATTGTTAAACCGATCGCTCACAGCGAACCGGAAGCCGCCGACCTGTCGATTGAGATTGCTCTAACACCGGCCAGCCTGGACGATAACAATTTTAAATTTATCCTGGTGTTTCATGGCGGCCATGATGCCAGCCAGCTTCTGGTGGGGAACTGGCGATCTTCAGTCATCGTCATGAACGGCGATGATTACGACGGCAGCCGTCGCCTAAAAAAGCTGGGGGCAACCGATGCGCTCTCGACGCAGGTTGCCAGACTTGTGACCGTCACTTCAGGAAAAGAGGGAACCCGGATTTATGTAGACGGCAAGATTGCGGCGGCGGCAAAGGATCTGCATTTGCGATTTCCAGCCGGCGGAGAAGGGGTCCGACTGGTAGTGGGCAATTCCGTTTATGGCCGCCATTTCTGGAGCGGCGATCTTTTCGGTTTGGCGGTTTATGATACAGCGCTTTCGGAAACGGAGATCAAATCGCATTTTGAAAAATGGTCCGTGGGACATCAGTTTGTCTTTGACCGTCAGAGCAGCCCCCGCGACCTTTTTGTCTTTGATGAGAAAAAAGGCGGGCGGGTACGGAATCGGGCGGAAGGCGGCATTGATATCGAAATCCCCCGACGCTTCAAGATCCTCAAAAAGGAAATTTTGGATGCATCCTGGCGCGGGATCAGGCTGAACAGTTCATTCGTCCAGGATGTGCTTCTTAACATTGCCGGGTTTATGCCGCTGGGTTTTTTATTGAATGCCCTGTTTGCCGGTTTGGGGTATGGTGTTGGAATGCGCAGCCTTGTGCTGACGATTACGTGCTGTTTTATCTTGAGTTTGTCTATTGAAATTGCCCAAACATGGATGCCTTCGCGCAGCTCCCAGCTGATCGATCTGTTAATGAATACTTCAGGCGCCTTTGCGGGTGCGGCGATTTCCCAGTATTCAATGAAACGCGATAGGGTTCAAGATTTTTAAAATCCTTAATTTGTTCTTTATTTGACATAATTTAATAAACCTTATATCATGCCGATTATTTATTCAGTCCGGGCTTGGCCGGGAGGATGTCATGGAAAAAAAAAGAGTTAGCGTTCGGTCAAATGTAAAAACCGTTTGGATCGGCTTGCTTCTGTCTTTTTGTCTGTTTACTTCCGGTTATGCCGCAGAAAAAGAGGTTCACCTGCAATGGGATGAAAGCATCGACGCCCCTTACTTAACCTCCTATAAGATATACTACAATATTGCCGGCGGCCCTCCCTATCCTGATTCAGGCTATGCGACCCACTACAGCTTTAATGGAACTGATTGGGATGCCATAGCCCCCCCCTTCGGCCCTTATCCTTTTACGGTGGATAAGGCCATAACCGAGATTTACCTGAGACTTTCCGACGACACCAAAGTCTATTACTTTGCAGTGACCGCCGTGGATACGCGCGGACTTGAAAGCGATTATTCCAATCAGGCTGCCACTTCGAACGCGCCGCCTTCAATAGCGACCTTGGCTGTTAACGGAACCGCGGGGGCAACCCAGATTTACAGCAGCGATACCCTCCTTTCCGTCAGGATTGCGGCCTCGGACGATTTTACCGTGAATCAATATCTGATTCTGGACAACGACAACAACCCGGCCGGCGGAACGTTTGTGGGCATTCCCGGCGGCGCCCAGCAGAGCCCGGATTTTACGGTCGATTTTACTCTCGGCGCCGCTGACGGCAACCGGACCATCTATGCCTGGGTCAAGGATGACCAGAGCGCCATTTCGACTATCGCATCGAGAGCGAATGTTTTTCTGGATACGCAGCTTCCGGAGGCTGAGATAACAGCGCCGCTAGGATTGCTGCTGGCGGCGCCGGCTTCAATAACCGGAACCGCGCAGGATCCGGACAAAGATGGCGCGAATTCGGGTTTGCAAAAAGTAGAAATTCAGGTCACTGACGGCGTCAACTATCTGCAGGCAAACGACACCTGGTCGACGACCGCCGCCTGGTTTGCACCGGATGGCGGAACGCTCGCATCCTGGACGCACAATGTTTCCGGAGTGACTTTTGATGATGAGGAGACCTATACGATCCGGGCAAGGTCTACGGATAAAGCCGGCAATGTATCTGTTGTGCCTGCTCCTGCCCCCGCCTTTTCGTTTGATACCGACGGCAACGGCATCCCCAATGCACTGGATCCTGATAAGGACGGCGACGGGATGCCTAATAGCTGGGAAATTGCGTATGACCTGAATCCCCTTGTTGATGATGCAGACGGAGATTTGGACGGCGACGGCATCAGCAATCTGGACGAATATTCAGACGGCACCGATCCAAAGGTTAACAGCATGGCGCTCAAAGCGGATTTAGAGTCTCCGATCGAGGTGGCGGGACAGTCTTTAAAGCCGACCCTGGTAACCGGGAACGGTGATTTTTTGGACCAGACAAAAACGCAATATTTTATTTTCATAGACAACGGAACAGTCAGCAATGCTTTTGATGATAATGATACAGTCATATTTAACGTGACCAGCCCCCTTAAGGAACATCTGAAGCAATTAACGGTTCCCGGGTTTATTCTGGATCCCGGAAAGCGGTACCATTGGCGGGCCAGGTTTTACGACAGCGATAACGGCGGGGTGCTGTGGTCGGATGTGCACTGGTTTGACACCATTGCAACCGATCCGCTGGATCTGGACGGTGACGGTGTTCCGGATGCACAAGATCCTGGCACGGTTGATCCCGACCCCCCATTGCTGGGCCCATACAAAGCCGTCGAAACAGTTGTCGGCAATGCCCTGGTTGTTCTTGAGGCGCCCATCGGCACGACGATCGAATACCTGAAGTCCATCGATTCGGCCGATATTGCCGACACGGTTAACATGCCTGACAGCATGCCGCTCGGACTGATTCAGTTCAAATTGTCGAATGTGCCGGTTGGTACGGTCGTTCAGGTCGTTTTGCATTTTTCCCAGGCCCTGCCGCCCGGCACTGTCTGGTACAAGTACAATGAAGTCAGCGGATGGGTGAATTATTCTGCCAATGCCGCCGTCGGCGGCAATTTCGTGACCCTCACACTGAAGGATGGCGGTGTGGGCGATGCCGACGGCGCGGCCAACGGCATTATTGTGGATCCTTCAGGCGTCGGTGTGGGGGCAAGCAGCGCTCCGGTAGCGCCGGCGGCAGATGGCGGCGGGGGCGGCGGCTGTTTTATTGCCACGGCGGCATATGGATCGTCTCTTGAAAAGCATGTGCGCATTCTCAGTGAGTTCCGAGATCATATCCTCCTGCCTACCCGGTGGGGGCAAAAGGTTGTCGATGCTTATTATCGCCTGTCGCCGCCGGTTGCCGATTTTATCCGGGATCATGAGGTGACGAGGGCGGTGGCCCGGTGGAGTCTGCTCCCCCTGGTGGGGTTCGGCTGGATGGCGGTCAAGTTTGGAATTGCGCCGGTGGTGCTGATGACGGTGTTTGTAATGTTTGTTGGGCTTATGGGTTTAAATGGCAGGTTGAGGCTGAGGCTAAGTAAAGGGCACAGGGCGAAAGGCGAAAGGCAGGAAGCTGGGAGGCTGGGAGGCAGAAGAGAAGGTTAAGGTTGAGGGTAAGTAAAGGGCAGAGGGCGAAAGGCGAAAGGCAGGAAGCTGGGAGGCTGGGAGGCAGAAGAGAAGGTTAAGGTTGAGGTTAAGTAAAGGGCACAAGGCTAAAGGCGAAAGGCAGGAAGCTGGGAGGCTGGGAGGCAGAAGAGAAGGTTGAGGTTAAGGCTGAGAAAAGGAAAAGGGCATAAGGCAAAGGTGTGACAATTTTTTCCTATAATATAGGAAAATAATTTCATAATTTTTATTTGAAAAGAAACACATTCAATTTGAATCTCAAGCGGAAATCATTCGCTCAGTCCACAAAGGCAGTTCCAACACCCGGTGCATTCTAAGATAACGGTCTTTTTTTTCTCATCAATTTTCACCCTGCGGGAAAGCCGAGGATACCCCGGCTTTTGCAACAACAGGGTCTATTTAAACCCTGCAGTCGCAATCATACGTCGCCGAATTTTACTGAATCGGGTTTCGCCGCTGTCATTCCTGGATTCCGGCCTAGAACATGCCGGAATGACAGAGAAACTCAAAGCGCCTGTCATTCCTGCGAAGCTTGCCCTCGACCTGATCGGGGAGCAGGAATCCAGGCAATTGAGGTTGCTATCGTATTTATGCCAACATGCACTAAGTCTGCGCCCTGAAAATTATTTTCAATGACAATGGGCCTGTCTTGGCATGGGATTTGTATATGAAAGTGATGATAATAGAATTTTAACCCGACAAACCCAATGAACCTTTTGAATAAACTTAAAGGAGTTGAAAATCATATGGCCAAATCGATTGTAACTGAAACCATGGGTTTTCCGCCTTTAAACCAAGTGGACGGTTCGATCTCAGCAGGTATCCGGCGAAAGCGACTGGGCGTCTACAAGTTGATGCTGGGTCTATTTGACTTCCTTATGTCGGTTTTCGGATTCGCAATGGCCGGCCTGATGATGCAGCCCGGCCTTTTTTCGGCTGAAAACGCCGGAGGCATCGTCATGTTGGTCGGCATGGCATTGATTTTACCGGCGTTTTTTCCGGATTATGGTGCTTACAGCTATCACGTCATATTTTTCAAAAAAACCCATCTGAAAAGCCTGTGCAAATCTTTCGCCTGGATCATGCTGAGCCTGGCCAGCATCACCATTATCTATAAATGGCCGCAGCTTTTCAGGAATTATTATGTGCTCGCGGCCATATTTGCTGCGGCGGTGACGATGACGGTGTTAAGCCGCTACTTTTGGGAGCAGATCGTCAATGTGATTAAGTCATTTGGCATTGCCGTGCTGTTCATCGGGCTGATCGGTTTTTTCCTGCCTGACAAAAATCCGTTGGAGCAAATCAACTGGTTGTTGATTCCGCTCGGATTTCTGCTGTCAGTCGCGCTGATTATTTCGGGCCGTTATTTCGCAATTCACTGGATCTTTGAAACGTGGCTGCGACGGAGCTTCAGAAGGCAGATCGCCATAATCGGCTCGAATGAGGACAGTAAAAGAATCGCCAATCATATTATTCAGAACAGGGCGCCTTACTGGGTGTGCGGGGTGATCGGAGAGTGTGGTCTGGATACGACTGTTCCCAAAAACTGCCTGGGCGACATCAACAGTCTGGCCGGCATTGTCGAACAGAACCATATCGATGAAATTGTCGTGACCGACGGTGAAATAGACAAGGGTCTGCTGGTTTCACTCCTTGATTATTGTACTTCCCGGAGGCTGACGGTCTGGTTTCCCCCCCGGCTGATGCCGATTATTGAAATGAAGCTTAACACGGACAACTTCTGCGGCATTAAAATGATCCGGTTATGCTCCCAGAAATATACCTGGATATTTAACAAGCTTAAGCACAGCCTGGATGCCCTGATCGCTATTCCGGTATGCCTGTTGCTGTTGCCGCTTTTTGCGGTTATTGCTGTGGCGATCAAGCGCAATTCAGATGGGCCGGTCTTTTACCTGGCCAAAGCGATCGGTAAAAACGGCAGCATATTCAAGATGTTTAAGTTCCGGTCCATGCGGCTTAATAACGGCAATGAGATCCATAAGGAATATGTTACCCGGCTGATCAAGGGTGAAATCAGTAATAACGACAAAACAAAACAGCCGCTTAAAATTACGGACGATCCCCGCATTACGCGCGTCGGTAAAATATTGAGAAAATACAGCCTCGACGAACTGCCCCAGATCATCAATGTGCTGAAAGGCGACATGAGTCTGGTCGGACCCAGGCCCTGCCTCCCCTATGAATATGAAATTTACAAGGATTGGCATAAAAAGCGCACATGCGTCAGGCCCGGCATTACGGGCTTGTGGCAGGTTACCGGCAGAAGCGAAGTTCTTTTTGAAGATATGATTCTGCTCGATCTTTTTTATATTTACAACCGAAACCTGTTGCTGGATTTCAATATCATATACGAGACTGTTTTCGTTGTGCTGGAGAAAAAAGGGGCGTATTAGGATATTTGGCGTAAGGGGAAAGGCTGGGAGGCTGGGAGGCTGGGAGGCGTAAGGCGGGAGGCTGGGAGGCTGGGAAGCTGGGAAGCTGGGAGGCAGAAGAGAAGGTTGAAGGTTGAAGGCGTAAGGCATAAGGCATAAGGCATAAGGCTTAGGGCGGCGAAAGGCTGAGAGGCAGAGAGGCAGAGAGGCAGAAGAGAAGGTTGAGGTTGGGCTAAGTAAAGGGCACAAGGCTGAAGGCGAAAGGCTGAGGTTAAGAAGAGCATAATGGAGAAAGGTGAGAAGGTAAAGGGCTGAGAGACAAAAAAACAGGACTTTAGCCCGCATGGGACCGCCAACTGAATAATTTAGAGGGGGTCCGTTTTTTTTTGATATCGGACTACGTTCCGGCAATAAAAATGAAGGAGATGAGTTGATGAAGAAGGCGCATGCCGTCAAGCGAAAAAATAACCGATCGACCCCCAATGAAGCCGTTTCCGTTTGTCCTAAGGGAGAGGCGTTTTTGCTGCCCGGCGAAGAAGAATACCGGAAGGAATTCAGCCGCCTCAGAAAGGCGGCGGCGCAGCAGCGGCTGCTGGGGCGTGAAATCGTGGTGGTGATGGGGGTCGGCTTTGTGGGCGCGGTCATGGCGGCAGTGGTGGCGGATTCGGTCGATGCCGAAAGCGGAAAACCGACCAAGTTCGTCATCGGCATGCAGCGGCCGTCCACCCGATCCTTCTGGAAAATTTCCTATCTCAACAAAGGCATTTCACCGGTTGAAGCCGAAGACCCGGAAGTTTCCGTGCTGATCCGCCGCTGCGTCAAGCAGAAAAAAAATCTGATCGCCACGTTTACCTATGATGTTCTGTCTCTGGCCGATGTGGTCGTGGTGGATGTCCAGTGCGACTACCATAAAAAATCGTTGAACGACTGCCGGGACGGCTACGCCGACATTGCGGCCCTTGAAGAAAGCCTGAAAATCATCGGTGAAAAGATCGAGCCGGAGTGTCTGGTCCTGATTGAAACCACGGTGCCTCCCGGCACCACCGAGTATGTGGCTTACCCCATTATTAAAAAAGCCTTCGAGCACAGGGGCCTTGTCGGCTGCGAACCCCTGCTGGCGCATTCATTTGAGCGGGTCATGCCGGGCCGGAACTACGTGGCGTCGGTGAGGGATTTCTGGCGGGTATGCAGCGGCATCAATGCCGCCGCCCGTGAGCGGGTGGTAAAGTTTCTGTCCGAGGTCATTCATGTGGATAAATATCCCCTGACGGTGCTGGACCGGCCGATCGAGAGCGAAACCTGCAAAATCGTCGAAAATTCTTATCGCGCCGCCATTCTTGCCTTTCTGGACGAATGGAGTGTTTTTGCCGAGCGCAACGGGGTGGATCTGATAAAAGTGATCGAGGCCATCAAGGTCCGTCCGACCCATTCAAACCTGATTTTTCCCGGCCCGGGCATCGGCGGATACTGCCTGCCCAAGGACGGCGGTTTGGGGGTCTGGGCCTATCATACCCTGATGGGGTTTGAGGATGACATTTTCAAGATGACCCCGCTGGCGATCGATATCAACGACACGCGCTCGCTGCGGGCCGCCCAGCTTACGCGGGATGCGTTGCGGAACATGGGAAAGATCGTGGCGGCTTCTAAAATCACCGTGCTGGGCGCTTCCTACCGCCAGGATGTGGGGGACACGCGCTACAGCGGTTCCGAGATAATCGTGCGCAAGCTGACCGAAATGGGGGCGGAAGTGACGGCTCATGATCCCTATGTGAAACACTGGTGGGAACTGGAAAAGCAGAACACGTATCCGGCGCCGGGTCATTCCCGGGCGCGGTTTTTCCGGAACCAGGAGAAGCTGTCCGAGCTTCACATGCGTGAAAAACTGTCGGAGGCCGTTGCGGATGCGGATGCGGTTGTTTTTTCGGTTAGACACCAGCCTTACCTGGCGCTGCTGCCCGACGATGTGGTCAAAATGGCCGGAAAGCCCCTTGCGGTTATCGATTGTTTTGGTATACTCGACGACAACGCCATCCGCCGCTACTTTGAGCTGGGCTGTGAAGTCAAAGGCCTCGGCCGCGGCCATGTGAAGCGGATCAAGGATGAGGTGGAGAAAGGGCGTAGGGCTGAAGGCTGAAGGCTGAAGGCTGGAGGCTAAAGGCTAAAGGCTAAAGGCTGAAGGGCTGAAAAACAGGTTGAGGTTGAGGTTAAGTAAAGGGCACAGGGCGTAAGGCTGAAGGTGTAAGGCTGGGAGGCTGGGAGGCTGGGAGGCTGGGAGGCAGAGAGAAGGTTGAGGCTGAGGCTGAAGGGCTGAAAAACAGGTTGAGGCTGAGGTTGAGAAAACAAATTATTATAAGAGCCATTCGGCCGGCTTACCGCCTTGAGTTATGTCGAAGGGTAAATTCCAATTCAAATAACAAATTTCAAACTGATTTGACCTTACGCCTTGAACCTTTAACCTGTTTTCTCAACCTCAACCTTAGTGCTCTGAGCCATAAATTCGATGACGTATTTTATTGAACCGGGTTTCGGTGCTGTCATCCCTGGATTCCGGCATAGAACATGCCGGAATGACAAAGAAGCTCAAAGCGCCCGTCATTCCTGCGAAAGCAGGAATCCAGGCTCTTGAAATCGCTATCGTATTTATGCCGACATGTACTTAGCCTTAACCTTAACCTATCCTTTTTATTTTGATAAAGGAGATGAGCAGGATGAAATATTTTAGCAAATGGGCACTGGTTGTTGTAACCCTTCTTCTGATCGTCGCTTGTTCATCCGAAGAAGAAAAGAAGGCAGCGCATCTTGAAAAGGGGAAATCCTATTTTGAGAAAGGCGAATTCAAAAGCGCCGAGATCGAGCTGAAAAACGCCATCCAGATCGATCCCGGATATATCGACGCCTATATGATCCTGGGAGAGACCAGTCTGAAGCTCGGCAACCCCCAGGGGGCCTTCAACGCCTATTCGACGGTCGCAAAGATCGACCCGGACAATACCGACGCCCAGCTCAAGCTGGCAACCTTCTACCTCCTGGCCAAAAAACCGGCGGAGGCCAGAGAAAGAACAGATGCCATCCTCGGTAAAGCGCCGGGCAATATCGAAGCCCTTTTCCTGCTGGGGAATATCCTGGTTATGGAGAAGAATCTGTTCGAGGCGGCGTCGACATTTGCTAAAATCATCGAGCTGGACGTCAAACAGACGCGGGCTTATCTGGGGCTGGCTCGAATAAAGATGGAACAGGGCAAATTTTCAGAGGCGGAAAATATTTTAAAGCAGGCGATCGACACGGAACCAAAGGCCGTCTCCACCCGCCTGGCCCTGGTTGAGTTCTATATCAACAGAAAAGAGTTTGGTCGGGCTGAAGCCGAAATCCTGAAAGTCGTTGAGGCAAATCCTGAGAATGAAGAGCTTTATATCGTATTGGGAAATTTTTATTTCAGCCGCAGAAATAACGATAAAGCCGAGGCCGCGTATCAGAAAGCCATCGACATCAATCCGAAAAGTGTCAAGGCGTACATGGTCAAGGCCGGATTCTATGATGTCAGCGGCAGCAAGGACAAATCCCTTTCTCTGTATCAGAAGGCGCTGGAATTGCAACCGGAGAATATCAGCGTCATGAACACTGTTGCCCGGTTTCATTTTAACAACCGGCAGATGGTTCAAGCTGAAGAATATGTCAAAAAAATTCTGGAGAAGCGCCCGAAATTTTTTCCGACGCAGATGCTCCAGGGCGAGCTGATGGTGGTGGAACGTAAATTTGCCGAAGCGGTCGAACTGTTTGATCAATTGATCAAAGAGGAGCCTCGGGCGGCAAGTGCGCATTATTTCAAGGGATTGGCCCATATCGGCAAGGGCGAAACGCAGGTGGCAAAATTGTCTCTTGCTAAAGCGGTGGAATTAAATCCCAGACATATTCAGGCCAGACTTCTTTTAGCGGAAGTTTATCTGCGCGAGCGCAGCTTTGACCTTGCCCGCAAAGAGTGTGAGGAAGTTCTTCAATTGCAGGGGGACAATTACCAGGCCAGGCTCCTTTTAGGCAACAGTTATTTGTTAGCCGGAAAGCCGCGGGATGCTCAGGCGAACTTTGAGACCTTGATCAAACTGGACCCGAACAACCCCATTGGCTATTTCCGCCTGGGGCTGCTGCATCGATTTTTGAAAAAATACGATTTGGCGCTTGCAAACTTTGATAAAGCCCTGGCCATCAATCCCAAGCTCATGGATGTTTTTACCAACGTCGTCATCGTTCATGCGGAACGAAAAGAGTTCGATGCCGCCATTGAAAAATGCGATCGGCAAATTCAACAATCCGGCAGCGAACCGGCCGTCCTTGCCATTATTTATAATTTAAAGGGGGGCATTTATCTCGCCAAGCAGGATAAATCCAAAGCGGAAGAGTTTTTCAGCAAGGCCATAACGGCGAATCCTGATTTTCTGCAGCCTTACTATGCCCTCGCAAACCTTTATCTGACAGGGAAAAACCAGGACAAGGCGATTGCTCAATATGAGGCGATTCTGCAGAAAAACCCCCGACAGGCAAACCCGCATATGATGATGGGCACCCTGTACGACATGCAGAAGCGTTTTGATCCGGCTGAAAAACATTACCGCGAGGCGCTTAAGATCAATCCGGATTTTGTCGCAGCGGCCAACAACCTGGCCTATCTGCTGGCCATGCAGAATAAAAATATCGACGAAGCGCTTGAACTGGCCCGCAGGGCCAAAGAAAAACTCCCCAAAGATCCGAACATCATGGATACCCTTGGGCTGGTTTATTACAAGCGGGGCCTGTATGACAGCGCCGTCGGGGAGCTGACGGACAGCCTGGAAAAACTTCCCGAAAATGCCATGGTGCATTATCATCTCGGGCTGGTCTATTACAAAAAAGGAGAGATGGACAAGGCCGGTTCCGAGCTGGAAACCGCTCTCAGGCTGGACGGCGCATTCGACGGTTCGGAGGAAGCCCGGCGGATATTGGCGGAGATTAAAAAAGGCTGAAGGCTGAAGGCTGAAGGCTGAAGGCTGAAGGCTGAGGAAAAAACAAATTCCAAATAGCAAGCACCAAATGACAAACAATAACAAATAATTAATGACCAAAATTTGAAAACAGTTTCTGCTTGTGATTGGGTTGTTATAATTTAGAATTTGTTCGGATTTTAGTGCTTGTGATTTTTCCTTGCGCCCTATGCCTTACGCCTTTTGCCTTGAACCTTGATATTCAACCCAATAAACCCAACAAACCCAATGAACCCAATAAACCCAATAAACCCAATAAACCCAACAAACCCAACAAACCCAACAAACCCAATGAACCCAACAAACCCAATAAACCCTGTACCTTGAACCTTTAACCCTAAATCTTTTGTTCATGTACCTATCCCACTATCATTTAAAGCTCGAACCTTTCAGCATCAGCACGGACCCCCAATTTCTGTGGCTGGGGGAGAAGCATCAAGAGGCCCTGGCGGCCCTGAAATACGGCATTCTGGCCAATAAGGGGTTTCTCCTGCTTACCGGAGACGTGGGCACGGGCAAGACCACTCTGATCAATGCCCTGGTGAACAATCTGGGGGATGAAATTCACGCAGCCCGGGTGCATGATCCGGGCCTGGAGAAACTCGATTTTTTAAACTATATCGCCGGCGCTTTTAAATTGAAAAAAAGTTTCCGGAGCAAGGGCGAGTTTATTTCCGATTTTTCGCTTTTTCTAAACCTTGCCTATGATAAAAATAAAAAAGTGCTCCTTATCATTGATGAAGCCCAGCGGTTGAATGACGATCTGCTGGAAGAAATACGCCTGCTTTCAAATATCGAAAAACAGCATGCCAAACTGATCAATATTTTCTTTGTCGGGCAGAATGAATTCAATGAAATTTTAATAAAAAAAGAAAACAGGGCGTTAAGACAAAGAATTACGCTGGTTCACACCCTTGAAGCGTTAAACCGGAAGGAAACGACGGCCTATATCGGTTACCGCCTTCAGGTCGCCGGTTCCGATCGGAATATTTTTAACTTAGATGCAATTAAAGAGATTTATTCATTTTCCGGCGGCTACCCCCGGTTGATCAATGTCATTTGCGATCATGCCCTCCTGACGGGTTTTGTGAAAGGAAAAACCGTCATCGATGCGCAAATCATCCGGGAATGCGCCGATGAACTGCGCATACCGATAAAGAGCTATGAAAAGGAAAACAGAAAACCGCCGCCCCCGGCCGAAGTGCGAAATTTAAAAGAGATCGGTAATAAAAGCAAATCGGGGTTTACCCTCAGAACGGTTTTCCTGCTGCTGTTTTTTCTGACTGCGGCTGCTTTTTATTACCGGCATGCGAACGATCTCCCGGGTGTTTACCTTGACAAATTGTGGGAACGGTTTACGGGCGCTGGGATGGTTGCAAAAAACGAATCCGGCTTCCAGACCGAACGGATCAAAAAACCGGATAGTAATCCCGTCACCTATCCCATTCCCATCGAACCGAAGCGCACCCCGCAGGAAAAGATCGCCTCTCCGCCGCCATCCGGCTCTTTTCCTGAAAATGAAATGACGGATAAACCGGGAAGTTTGCCGATCCCTGAAAACAGCGATCCCCCTCCGGCAATAAAGGACGGCGAAGCCGATAAAATCCCGGATAACGCCGATGCCGCTTCATTTAAACCAAAGAGCAACATTTACTTTGAATACAATTCATTTGATTTGCCGGATGATGCTTTGTCCGCACTGGATGGAATCGCAGCAGCGATGAATCAAAATCCGGATCTGAACATCCTGATTAAGGGCTATACCGATCATTCCGGCAAATTCAGTTATAACTTAAAACTATCCGAACGGAGAGCGGCCGTTGTAAAAAACCATCTCGTCAAAAACGGCTTGAATCCATTTAAAATTGATGCGGTCGGCATGGGTCCGGATCAAACGGCGGTTGAACAAGGCGAAGAGAGGAACGATCGACGCTATCGCCGCGTGGAAATTGAATTTTATTAGGGAACATCGGTCATATGCCTGAAAAAGTATTTGTCAATTCAGAAAACATTGCGGTATTCGAGTGCCCGCAATGTAAAAAGAAATGGAAAAAGGATTTTTCCCAGCTCAATCAATTCGGAAGCAACCGGCTGAAGTGCAAATGTCCCTGCGGGCATTCATTTTCCGTCATTTTGGAAAAACGGAGGCATGACCGCAAAGCAGCGGAATTGACCGGTTCCTTTATTCATGACCGCTCCAAGAGAAGGGGGATTATCCATATTAAAAACATATCCATGTCCGGGGTGGGATTTGAGCTGACTTCAGAACAGTTCATGCATGTCGGCGATCGATTGGGTTTGAAATTCAACCTGGATGATTCCCCCAGATCTTTTTTGTACAAGGAAGTCATTGTCAGAAAAATTTCAGGCCCCTATGTGGGAGTGGAATTTTGTGAATTTAAACACCATGATGCCTTGGAAATTTACCTGGGATAGAGCCTTTAAAGGATAATCGGATGAAGAAGATACTGGTCGTGGATAATGATCCCATTCTGCTCAAGCTGATGACCCGGCTGCTCGAAAAGGAAGGCCATCAGGTAATGGTGGAGGAAGACGGTCTTAAGGCGCTGGATACCTTGAAGACATATACGCCGGATGTCATCATTATCGATCTTATCATGCCGATCATCGATGGCCGGATGTTGTGTAAAATCATCGGCGGCATTAAGAAACTGAAAAATGCCCGGGTGATTATTCTTTCCGCAATTGCGGCCGAAGAGCGCACCGACTTCTCGCAATTGGGCATTTACGCCAGTATCGCCAAAGGGCCTTTCAGCACAACGGGGCAGCATGTCATCGACGTCATCAATCAGATCGATCGTGAACCTGCTCCGGCACTTGCGAAAGAAACCATCGGGGTTGACGGCGTCTATGCGCGCAGCATCACAAAGGAATTGCTGGTCGCCAACCGGCATTTTGAGATGATCCTGGAAAAAATGTCTGAAGGCGTCGTCGGAATTAATTCCGAAGGGAGAATTATTTACGCCAACCCCTCATTTTTTTCCTTGCTGGGCTTATCCGGGTATGAGCTCTATGGGTCCTATTTCGTGGACCTGTTCGGCGGTGAAGACCGTATGCGGGTCACAAAACTTTTAGACCATAATGACGGGAAAACACACACCATAACTGAAAATTCCCCATTATGTTTGAATGAACATCTGGTGACCTTGGATTTTTTGCCGATTAAGGAACATCAATTTTCAAGAATCATCGTCAATGACGTCACCGAGCGCAAACGGGTGGAAAAGGAGTTGCGCTCGGACAAAGAAAAGTTTCGCGTTCTCGTGGAAGGGTCTCCCCTGGGAATATCGCTCATTGACGGCAGCGGCCATTATAACTACATTAACCCCAGATTTATTGAGATCTTCGGATATACACTGGCGGACATTCCGACCGGCGCGGAATGGTTCGTTAAAGCTTATCCGTTAAAAGAGTATAGAGATCAGGTCATTTCGGATTGGGGCAATGATCTTAAAAAATCGGGACCGGCGGAGTCCCGGCATCGGACTTTCACCGTAAGATGTAAAGACGGTTCCGACAAGCTGATTCTGTTCAGGCCGACCAAACTGGAAAACGGCGATCAATTTGTTATTTATGAGGACATCACTGAAAAAAACCGACTCGAAGCCCAGCTCCAGCAAGCTCAGAAAATGGAGGCAATCGGCACGCTGGCCGGAGGGATCGCCCATGATTTCAACAACCTGATGATGGCGGTGCTCGGAAACGTTTCATTAATGCTCTTTGAAACGGATCCCGCCGATGCCGACTACAACAGGCTCAAGACCATCGAAAAAATGATTAAAAGGGGTTCAAAACTTACCGATCAACTTTTAGGATTCGCCCGCATGGGAAAGTACTATGTCAAAGCGGTAGATATGAACCGGCTATTGAAAGAGGTATTGGACACATTCGGTCGAACCCGAAAAGAAATCAGACTTCATTTTGAACTTGCCGATAATTTGTTTTCGATCGAAGCGGATGAAGGTCAGATCGAGCAGGTGCTGCTGAACCTGTATGTAAATGCCGCCGATGCCATGCCGCGAGGCGGCGATCTCTTTTTAAAAACGAGGAACGTCACTCATCAGGAAATAACGGATAAAAGCTTTAACCCGTTACCGGGCAAATATGTCTTGTTGCAATTCAGCGACACCGGTGTCGGGATTGACAAAAAAACTCAAAAACGCATTTTTGACCCTTTTTTTACGACCAAGGGAATGGGCGGGGGTACCGGCCTCGGATTGGCGTCCGTTTATGGCATTATCAAGGGACATGGCGGATACATTGATGTTGAATCCGAAGAGCGCCAGGGTACGACATTCAATATATATCTGCCCGCCTCGGACAAAAAGGTTGCAAAGACGGTAGAGGTTTCCAGGAAAATCATGGCAGGCAGCGAAACCATTCTGCTGGTAGATGATGAAGAAATTGTTCTGAAGGTGAATATTGAGATGCTTAAAAGTTTCGGCTATTCGGTACTGATGGCCCAAAGCGGCGATGCCGCCATTCAAATTTTTAGAGAAAATAAAAATAGCATTGATCTGGTCGTGCTGGATATGATTATGCCCGGCCTGAGCGGCGGAGAGGTGTTTGATAAAATAAAGGATATCAACCCGGGCGTTAAAATTCTGCTTTCAAGCGGATACAGCATTGATGGGCAGGCCAAAAAAATACTGGAACGCGGCTGTGACGGTTTTATCCAGAAGCCCTATGATTTGAAGGATTTCTCACGAAAAATAAGAAAGATTTTGGACGGTCCCCCTCACAACTGAAGTGGTCGGCGCGAAAAAAGCGGCAGCGATGCCGGCAGCGGTGCGAAGCGCCGGCCGGAGCCGCGGTTGAAAATTCAGACTTTCCGCCCTTTTTTAGGGCCCCTTCATCCGATGCCCCTTTTAATTTGACAAATCTACGATTTGATCGTAAATTACCAAAATGATTCCACGGCTACTAAACAAGTACCTTCAGCGAGACGCAAAATTGTATCCGGTTCTGGCCGTTACAGGCCCGAGACAGTCGGGTAAAACGACCCTCGCCATGTCTTGTTTTCCGAAACACGTTTATGTGTCCTTGGAGGAAACGGATTCACGCACTTTTGCGAAGGAAGATCCTAGAGGATTTCTTGCGCGGTTCAAAGGACCGATTTTGATCGACGAAGTGCAACGCGCCCCGGACCTCCTTTCGTACATTCAAACCGAAGTGGATCGAGATCACTCGCCTGGGCGGTTCGTGCTGACCGTTTCACAGAACATTCTGCTCATGGAGAAAGTCTCTCAAAGCCTGGCCGGCAGATGCGGTGTACTCCATTTGCTTCCCTTTTCAAGGGCAGAACTTGAAACCCAGAATCAGGGTGAGCCCGGCAGCCCCGAAATGCTCTTTGCCAACCGTGAGACAAAGCTTGATTGCTGGGGGACCATTCGTACAGGGTTCTACCCCCCCATCCATGACCGGGGCATTCCAGCCGAAATCTGGCTGTCTGATTATGTTCGGACCTATGTGGAACGAGACCTCAGGACCTTGGTTAATATCGGCGACTTGGAAACTTTCGAGCGGTTCGTGAAACTATGCACGGGGCGCATCGGGCAATTACTGAATTACTCTTCTCTTGCTTCTGACTGTGGAATCGCAGTAGACACGGCCAAGCGGTGGATTTCAGTCCTGAAGACGAGCTTTCTTGTCTTCTTGCTTCAGCCTCACTACAGGAACTTTAATAAACGAATCATCAAAAGCCCAAAGCTCTATTTCCACGATACCGGTCTTGCCTGTGTTCTGCTGGGCATACGCAACCAAGAACAACTATTCGCGCACCCACTGAGGGGGGCTTTGTTCGAGAATTACATTGTTGCCGAGGTGGCTAAGGCATACCTCCATCATCGAGTGCAACCGCCGCTATTCTTTTGGCGGGACCAGAGCGGCCACGAAATCGATCTCATCATCGAAGACGGCAATATGTTGCATCCGGTGGAAATCAAGTCAGCCGGCACGATAGCAAAGGACATGTTCGACGGCCTCAAGTGGTGGATCCGCTTGGCCGGCGAGGGGACATCCCTACCAACGCTTGTCTATGGCGGAACGGAGTCTTACACTCGCGAGGGCGTAACCGTCCGCCCCTGGTTTTCGGTATAAAGAATGTTCGTACACTTGATGAACGCAGGCAAGGGCAAGCCGGTTTTGCTAAGCGGCATCCAGCCTACCGGGCGCCTGACCATCGCTAATTATATCGGTGCATTGAAACAGTGGAAAGCCCTGCAGGCGACCCATGATTGTTTTTTTGTCCTGGTCGATTTTCATGCCCTTACCGTGCCGCAGGACCGCGCTGAATTTCAACGCCGATGCCTTGAATTCGCCGCTCTTTATACGGCCTGCGGATTGGATCCGGAGAAGCACACCGTATTTATCCAATCGCATGTGCCGCAACATGCCCAACTGTTATGGATCTTAAACTGCATGACCCATATGGGCGAGTTGTTCCGGATGACTCAGTACAAGGAGAAGGCCGGGCGGTCGGCAGCCCCCGTCAACGTGGGGCTTTTTGACTATCCGGTATTGATGGCCGCCGATATTCTTCTGTATGGGACCGATCTGGTGCCGGTGGGCGACGACCAGAAGCAACACCTTGAATTTACCAGAGAGATTGCCCGGCGGTTCAATCACCGCTACGGGGAGATTTTTACCATACCGCAGCCGTATATGCCCGATATGGGCGCACGGATCATGGGGCTTCAGGATCCCTCCGGGAAAATGTCGAAAACCGACGAAAATCAGAAAAATTATATTGCCCTGCTGGATGCTCCCGACATTGTCCGGGATAAAATCAAACAGGCGGTCACCGATCCCGGAAAAACGATCCGGTACGATCCGGCCAAACCGGGGATTTCGAATCTGATGACCATCCATGCGGCCCTGACGGATTTGTCCATCGAATCGATCCAGGCGGATTATTCGGGAAAGGGATACGCCGCTTTCAAAAAGGATCTGGCAGAGGCGGTGATCGAATTTCTGGCGCCGATTCAAAAACGCTATCGCGCCGCCTATTCGGACCGGGATGCCTTGATGTCCCGGCTGAAGGCCGGCGCGCTGAAAGCCCGCAAGCGCTCATCCATCGTTCTTGATAAGGTCTATGACGCCTTGGGCCTGGTCCCCGGCGGACCCGTTTCCAAGACTCGCCGGGAGAGGATGGACGGGTAAACGGGACTTTCGCTGCACTGCCAAAGGCGTTCAGGGGTAAACCCGCAAAGGGGGAGCGCCGCTACTTTTCAAAAGCCTTTGCGCCCTTCTGCTTGAGCATCTGCTCCGGTCCGGGGGGGGCGTAAATCACTACATACGTCAGGTCCTCGCCGGGGTCGACGTCGACCTTGTGCAGCATCCCGGCCGGGGTGAAAATGGCCATCTGCGGGCCGATGCGGGACGCCTGGCCTTCGATGTACATGGTTCCGGTTCCGGACAGGATATACCAGCAATGCTCCACCTCGTGGGTGTGCGCGGCCCCTTTTGCGCCGGCCCGGCTGGTGTTGACGAGCAGCGAAAAATGTTTGGCGCCGCTGGTTTCTTCATCGATCAGAACCCGGAAGGTTCCGGCGCCGCCGTGCAGCTCGCCGGTGATTGCATCCTTAAGGGGAACGATTAATTTTTTTTGCATTCTTGATTTCCTCCCTGCTAAATCATTTTAAAAATATCCAACGGGCGGCTAAGTACCTGTCGGTATAAAAGCGATTGTGTTATTGCGGCAGCGAATTTTTGCGCGCCCGGTAATTCCAGAAAAAGACGACGGACAGCATGATGAACCCGACCACGTCTTGAAATATTTCCGGCGTGGCCATCAGGAGACAGGCGCCCAGGCAGACAATCCGGAAACCCCATTGCATCGGCCTGAGCAGCCAGCCCTGAATGGCCGCCGCCAAGGCAACGGTGGCGAAAAAGTAACTGATGGTGATTTCCAGAACACTGAAAAAACTGTGGCCGATGATAAGTACCTGGGGCACGTAGACGAAGGCAAAGGGCATCAGGTACATGAAAATGCCCAGCACGAAGGCGTGCATGCCCGTTCGCATGGGGTCGCCGCGCGAGACGCTGGCGGCGGCAAACGCCGCGACGCAGACCGGCGGGGTCAGATTCGAGGACATCGAAAGCCAGAAGCAGAGAAGGTGCGCCTGAACCGTCGGAACCCCCATCATGACCAATGACGGCGCCGCCAGAATTGCCAGAATGATATAGGACGCGGTGATCGTAAGACCCATGCCGATAATCGTGGCGATCAGCATGACCAGAAGGATCATCACGAAAAGGCTGTTCCCCGAAAACGACAGGAGCATCGAGGAGAATTTCAAGCCCAGCCCCGACAGGGTCAAGCCACCCATCACCAGCCCCAGGGTGCCGGCGGTGGAACCGACCACCAGTGAATTTTTACCGGCCGATTCCAGGGTGTCGATGAATCTGCGAAAGGTGAAACGGTTTTCCTTCCGGAACAGGCTGCAAAATATGACAAAAATGCTTGCGCCGAATGCGGTTACCGGGGGTGAATACCCTTTCATGATTAAAATCGCCACTACTGCAATGGTAAACGCATAATACCAGCCCCGCTTCAGCACGTCCCGGATCCGGGGCAGATCTTTGCGTTCGAGCCCTTTTAAGTCCCGGCGGCGCGCCCTGAAATAAACCATGAAGCCGATCGAAAGATAATAGAGCAGGGCCGGCAGCAGCGCCATAATCATGACCTGGCTGTAAGGCGTCTCGGTCAGGGTTGCCAGCAGAAAGGCTGCGGCGCCCATGATCGGGGGAAGGAACGTCCCCCCGGTGGAGGCGGCCGCTTCGACGGCGCCGGCAAATTCCGCCGAATACCCCACGCGTTTCATCATGGGGATGGTGAAGGCGCCGGTGGCCACCACGTTGGCCACGGGACTTCCGGAGATGCTTCCGAAAATGGCGCTTCCCATAACGGCGATCAGGGCCGGTCCGCCGGGGATGTTGCCGGCGATGGCCGAAGCCAGATCGATAAAGAAATCGCCCCCGCCGGATTGTTGCAGAAAGGCCCCGAATATCAGGAACGGCATGACGTATGTCGCGTAAACGGAAACGATCGTTCCGAAAATACCGTCTATAAAGAAATTGAATTCAATAATTCGCGCCAGGCTGATCCCCTTGTGCAGGAAGATGCCGGGCAGATAAGGGCCCAGATAGGTCTGCAGCAGCAGGACCAGACCCAGAATCATGAGGGTGTTGCCCATGGCCCGTCTGGTAATTTCCAGCGAAATGACGATCATTACCATTCCGAAAAAAAGGTCCCAGCGGTTGGGAAGGCCGACCCGTTTAGCGGCATACACCGGATATTCAACGATCCAGTAAAGGATGGCAATCACCGAAAGAACAAGGATGATGCCGTCCAGAAACAATAGAAATTTATTGTTCGGCTTTCCCTTGACGGCCGGGTACATGAGCAGGCAGAGGATGTAGGTAAATAAAAGATATAACCCCGAGTTGCTTTGGGATGAAATAATGCCGAATCCGGATGTATAAAAATAAAAAAGGGCAAAGAGAGCTGCAATGATGGTAATGGCGTATTTTAATGGTCGTATTTCTGGTCGCAGGATAACCCCCTCTGATACCTTGAAAAGCCGCCGAATTCGTTCAATAAAGACAACTTCTCAACGGCTGTCCTGAAAATCCCCTAAAAGGGGAAAGGGCCAGGTCATGGCCCTTTCGATGAATCATTGCAAATCGGCGCAGCAGCGGCGCGGGGTTAATGTTCTTTCCAGTATTTTTCAGCGCCGGGGTGATACGGCACCCCGATCTGTTTGACGCTGGCCGCATCGTTGGTCATCCCCTTGAACTGGGGATGCACGCTGGCCAGGTACTTCCTGCCCTCGGGGCTGAAGGCGATTTCAACGGTTTTGTAGGCGACATCGTCGGGCATGGTCTTGCTGGCGGCCAGATAGACGCTGAAAAAGAAACACGGAACCGGTTGGTCCTGTCCCTTATAGACATTTGCCGGCATTTCGCCTTTGCTGAAAAACGGGGTTACCTGGACGATTTTATCCAGATCGGACGCGCTGAACGGAATCACGAAAATATCCTTGGACGCCGCCAGTTCAACGATGCCGCTGGCCGGATGCCCGCTCATGCCGACGGCATCGACATGCCCGTCCTGGAGCGCCCGGGCAGCGTCTTTGAAGGCCAGCTCGCTTTCAGTCACTTTGATGCCTAAAGCGGAAAGCGACCGGCGGGAATTGTCGCTGGAGCCGGAACCCGGGGATCCCAGCACCACTTTCTTGCCGGCCAGATCCTGCATGGTGCGGATGTTCTTTCCTTTCAACGTCACGAAATAGTGGGAGCTGTTGTATAACTGGAAGAGGATGCGCGGCAAATCGCTGGGCCGGCCTTCCAGTATCCCTTTTCCATTCTTCGCCTCCCACAGGTGGGAAGAATAGGTCAGGGTGATATCGGCATCCCCCATGGCCAGGCGCCGGGTGTTCTCCACGGATCCGCCGCTGGCAACAATGTCAAAGCGGTAATTCGGCGGCATGTTCGTGTTCAGCAACTGGACCAGGCCCCCGGCCATGGTATACCAGGTGCCGCCCGGGTTGCTGGCTGAAAGGGAAAACCGCTGGGCTTTTTCAGCGCCCTGCACCTGCGGCGCTCCGGCAGATAGGGAAAACGCTGCAAAACAGATTACGGATACGATCAATAGTTTTTTCACGGCTGCCTCCATTTTTGGGAAAAGGAAAATAGTTAAGGAAAAGACCCTGATTTATTGATGCCGAGTATGTCAGAAGGACCGATTCAAGTCAAGCCCAATTCCAGCCGTTCAGCTGCTACTGCATCAGGGTAAATATGAGTCGCTGCCGGTGAGACGGGTGCGGATACCGAAGACAATCGGGTGGATGCGCCCGCTGGGTGTTCCGAGAAAAATAATAGATCCCGTTGTTTTTTCGCCAACCGGATGATGAGGGTTTTTTATTGACAATCCACTTCATCAGGTATACTTAATTAACAAAATTGTTTATTAAGTATACCTGATGAAACTTCAAGAATTAAGAAGCTTACGCGAACCGTATTTTGGATACGAGGAGTTGGCCAAGGTCCTCGGCATCGGTGCTGCCTCGGCCCGGGTGGCTGCCAGCCGTTACGTCAAACAGGGCCTGCTGGTGCGCATAAAAAGAAATATGTATGTTCTGCGGGAAGCATGGGATGCTGCCGGCAGAGAAGGGAAATTTGTCCTAGCAAATCTTGGACAGACCCCCTCGTACATCTCTCTCATGACTGCGCTGGACTACTACGAGATTACAACTCAGGTGCAACGGGGTTTGATTGAATCGCTATCTGTTAAACGGACAAAAGAAATCCGTTTGGACGGCAGTGTTTTTAAATATACCAAAGTTGGGGCTGATCTGTATTTTGGATTCAAGCGCGAAAAGGGATTCTTTATTGCGGCGCCGGAGAAGGCGCTGTTGGATGCATTCTATCTGGTGTCCTATGGTCGTTATGCGCTTGATATTTCAGCACTGGATAACGAGAAATTTGACAGTGCCACGCTCGAACGGCTGAGCCGAAAATTTCCTTTGAAGACTCAAAATATTTTAAAGAAACATGGATATCTTAAAGCAGCATGAAGTTTTTGAGATAGAAGTCCTTGATAAAATGAACAGCGCCAGGGCGCTAGAACCGCTGGTCTTCGGCGGCGGGTCCATGCTGAGGCTCTGCCATGAGCTGAACCGTTATTCGGTCGATCTCGATTTCTGGTTTATTAAAACCGTGTCACAAAAAAATTATTTCAACAGAATCCGGCAGGTGCTTGAAAAAGATTATGAAATGACCGATTCACAGATAAAGCAAAACACGCTTTTGTTTGAGCTTCGTTCCGCCACTTATCCCAAAAGGCTGAAAATCGAGATACGCAGAGAAATAAAGCCCTGCGATTTTCAAAAACAAATTGCATTTAGTACCTTCAGTAACCGGCAGGTCGTTCTCAACGCCCATACTTTGGAACAGACGATGAAAAACAAAATCGATGCTTTTCTGGACCGGGGTGAGATCAGGGACTGCTTTGACATTGAGTTCCTGCTCCGGCGGGGGGTGAAACCGCCGGAAGGGATTGCAGGGCTGTCAAAAGCATTTTTCCGAAAATTGGCACGTCTGAAGGATAATGATTTTAAAGTCAAACTGGGATCGATTCTGGAAAGCGATGTACGGGGCTATTATATCCAGAACCGATTCAGCTATCTTGAGGAAAAACTGATGGCAGCAGCACCAAACCCTTAACCGAAGAGGTTGTCTGTGGCGAAGACCATGCGGAAAAAAAGGAAAAAAGACGAACGCACCGGAAAGCTGCGCATCGCCGATCACTGGAACGCGATCAGCATCATCTGCCGCCTGTTCTGCAAGGAACTGGTTCGCCAGAATTTTCCCGGAGTGCCGACGGACGAACTCCTTGAGCGCATGATCGAGCTGTCCCTGTATACGGAAGAGCATCTGAAATGAGCAAGCCGGAAGAAAAAACGGTGCTGGTGATTGAAGACGACCCGAATACGGCCGCACTGATTGCGCTCTACCTTGAACGGGAGGGCTTCAAGCCCGTAACCGCGGCAGACGGCGCCGAAGGCCTGATCCGGGCGGAGCAATGCCGGCCGGTACTGGTCATCCTTGATCTGATGCTTCCGGAAATAGACGGCTGGGAGGTCTGCCGGCGCCTGCGCCGGAAAACCGAAATACCGGTGATCATGCTCACCGCCCGGGGCGAAGAGATCGACCGGGTGGCCGGCCTGACCCTGGGGGCCGATGATTATGTGGTGAAACCCTTCAGCCCCAGAGAACTGGTGGCGCGGGTCAAAGCCGTCCTGCGGCGGGTGCAGGCAGCCCCCGCCGGATCCGGTGGCATGCTTGCCCATGGGGAGGTGCGCCTGGACCTGGAAAAGCGCTTGCTGAGCGTCGCCGGCCGGCCGGTATCCCTGACTCCCCATGAGTATGCCCTGCTCAAAACCCTGATGTCCGGCCGGGGCAAGACCTTTACCCGGGACGAACTGCTGGACCGTCTTTATCCTCTCGGGGAGGCGATGGTGATCGAACGGGTGGTGGATGTTCACATCGGAAAGCTGCGGCAGAAAATCGAAGCCGATCCTTCCGCTCCCCGATACATCCTGACCGTGCGGGGCATCGGCTACCGCTTTGCCGATGCCTCCCTGCCGAACGGGGAATCCGACTGATGAAACGGTATCTGATCCTGAAGCTCCTCGGCGTCAATCTGGCGGTCATCGGTTTTGTGATCATCATGGTATGGATTTCGATCGACACCCTGGCCGCCGGCTACTTTGTAACCCTCATGGAAAAATACAACATTTCACCGGAGCCCGCCCATGCCATGTTTGTAAACGCCGTGCACCGCTACCTGCTGTGGGCCTCCCTGGCGGCCGTGATCCTGGCGGTGCTCCTCAGTTATATTCTGATGCGCAGGGTTCTCGCGCCGCTGGTCCGGATGACCGTAATCACCCGGGAAATTGCCGCCGGCAACTTCAGCGTGAGGGTGCCGGGCGTCGCCCCGGACGAAGTCGGACAGCTGGCCGGGGCCTTTAACCGGATGGCTGAAAGCCTGGAAAAAATGGAGACCCTGCGGCGCAACCTGATGATCGATGTGGCCCACGAACTGCGCACGCCGCTGACCAATATCCGCGGGTATCTGGAGGCCCTTGCCGAAGAAGTGTTGCCGCCGTCCAAAGACACGTTGGATTTGCTCCATAAGGAAACCCTGCGGCTGGCCCGGCTCGTGGAGGATGTGCTTCAGCTTGCCCGGGCCGATGCGTCCCATGGCAGGCTGGAACCTGAACCGGTTGATTTAAAGGATCTGGTGGAGGCGGCCGCAGCGCCTTATGCCGCCGCCTTAACGCAAAAATCGATAACCCTGCAAATTCATGCTCCCGGCGGCCGGATAATCGTACCGGCCGATCGCAAGCGGATAGGCCGGGCTCTGCGAAACCTCACCGACAATGCCGCCCGTTATACGCCTCCCGGCGGTCATTTGGATATTTACATCGAAACCGGAAACCGGCAGGCCCGGGTCGAATATGCCAATGACGCCGGAGAGCTGAGCCGTGCGGATCTTCCTTACCTTTTCGAGCGGTTTTACCGCGGTGAAAAATCCCGTTCGCGCCGGCACGGCGGCGCCGGCATCGGCCTGGCCATCGTCAAGGAACTGGTTGAAGCCCATGGCGGAACGGTGGGCGCGGACCTGATCGAAGGCCGGGTCCGGATCTGGTTCAGCTTTCCCCTGGATGGCAATATCGGCTCGCAAAACTAATCTTACGGACTTCATGTGCACCGGCACCCTTTGTTGATGTACTCCTAAGTACCTGTCGGCATAAATGCGATTACGTTTTAAAATCCCTCCCGGCCTACCTTTGCAAAGGGAGGGGCAAAAATCCCCCCTTTATCCCCGGACCATCTCCCGCTGATCCGCAAATCTTTATCAAACCTTTACAATTTCTTTACGCCTGCTTTAAATTCCCGTCTTATTTTTCAATCAGACAAACCCGAAGAGGTTTTCATTTGCCATAAGGTGATTATCTTTTAATGGCCGACAATAGACGGAGGTGACTTATGCGAACCATAAAACTGGCAATGCTTGCACTGGCAATAGCCCTTCTGGGCTACAACCCGGTCAAAAGCATGGATGATAAAATGGAGGAAACGATGAAGGAAAAGTCCCAGACGACGAAGGCGGCGGTTTTTGCCGGGGGGTGTTTCTGGTGCACGGAATCGGATTTTGAAAAAGTCGACGGCGTCATCGAGGTCATATCGGGGTATACCGGCGGCAGCCTGTCGAATCCGACCTATGAGCAGGTGTCTTCAGGGAGCAGCGGCCATGTTGAAGCGGTCAAAGTGATTTACGATCCTGAAAAAATTACTTACGGGAAACTGCTGGAGATATTCTGGCGGCATGTGGATCCCACGGACGCGGGCGGTCAGTTTGTTGACCGGGGCGCCCAGTATCGCAGCGCCATTTTCTATGCAACCGAAGAAGAGCGTCAACTGGCTGAAAGTTCAAAACAGAAGCTGGCCGCCGGCGGACCCTTTAAAAAGCCGATTGCAACCGATATTCTCCGGCTCGGTCCGTTTTATCCGGCTGAAGCGTATCATCAGGACTACTACAAAAATAATCCGATCCGCTACAACTGGTACCGTTCCGGGTCCGGCCGCGACCAGTTTCTGAAAAAGGTCTGGGCGGGGACGGAGAATGACAGGCAGACAAAAACCATGGCGGCTCCGTCCGGCGAAAGGATGGCGGAAACGGGCAAAAGCGGCCGGCCGCCGGAACCCATGAAAAAGGATAGGGACGACATGAAAACCGGAATGAATACGGACATGCAAAAGAGCGGGATGATGTCCCCGAAAACCGTTCGCAGTTACGTGATCCCCGATGACATGGAACTGCGCAAGCGCCTGACGCCCCTGCAGTACCAGGTTACGCGCCAGGAGGGGACCGAACCGCCCTTTAACAATGAATACTGGGATAATCACGAGGACGGCATTTATGTCGACATCATCTCAGGGGAGCCGCTGTTCAGTTCCACCGACAAGTTCGATTCCGGAACCGGCTGGCCGAGCTTCACCCGACCGCTGGAACCGGAAAACATCGTCGAAATAAGCGATCGCAGCTTATTCATGGTTCGGACCGAGGTGCGCAGCAAACATGCGGACTCCCACCTGGGCCACGTGTTTGACGACGGACCCAAACCGACCGGGCTGCGCTACTGCATCAATTCGGCTGCCCTGCGGTTTATTCCCAAGGCGGACCTGGAGAAAGAAGGGTATGGAAAATACCGGGAACTTTTTATGAGGAAATAGGGACATATTACGCTAACTTTAACTCAAAAATCAAGGTGACCCCGTGTGACCCTGGCATATAATCTTGGATTTCCGGCGCGGGAGTTGAGGAAATTGACGGCACTCTCCTCCGAAAACCAAAAAGAATTATTGGAGGCATGGAATGAATACTTTGGAACCTAAAGCAGGAGAACGAGTCAGGGACGTACGCTTTACTGACGATGCTATCAGTGTGGATCTTTTTGACGGACGGGCCATAACGGTTCCCCTGGCTTGGTACCCGCGTTTGCTGTACGCGACACCGGAACAGCGCAACAACTGGAAAATTGCTGGAGCGGGGTACGGAATACATTGGCCAGACATAGATGAAGACCTCAGTACACAAGGCCTTTTACAGGGTGCTCCCGCTCCACGTAGGACTTCAAAAGCCGCATAAGGGGTGTCTTGCCAACTCAATCGCCGATTTTCTCATGCTTCCAGAACTTCTCGCGTCTTTCGGCCACCTTGGCTACGACGTCGTTGAAATGGTCCTGGCTGACCAAGATGGCTGGGACAGATACGAGGCGGCCAAATGGCTCACCATGCGCCGATGGCTTGAAGCTAATCCCGACGACGAGTTTGCGAAAGATGTTCGAGCCAAACTGACCTCGGAACCCGAGCGCTACGCCGCTTACACGCGTGAATACCTGGGCTGGGGTGTGTTCGCGCTGATGCCGCGGTGATGCGTTGGCGCATCCGGCGGATCGTCAACGGCTGTAACAAGCGGGACGCTGGCAAATAAACTTAAGCACTTTTGAACCTTTTCCGAAAAATCTCGGTGGCGAAAAAGTTGCCGGCCACGCGTCTGTTGATTTCCGCGATGGTGGGGTAGGGGCGAATGGGTTTTGCCGTTCAAGCGGCTTGTTTCGCTGTTGACAACACGTATAACGGACTTAAATTCAGAATAAATTTAAACTCACCGGGGGAGATACCAATGAAGTTCACATTTGCACACAACAACATCAACGTCCTGAACCTGGAGAAAAGCTTGGAATTTTACAAAAAAGCCCTCGGCCTGGTTGAAACTCGCCGCAAGGAAGGCCCGGAAGGGAGTTTTACCCTGGTTTTTCTGGGCGACGGGACGACACCGCACAACCTGGAGCTTACCTGGTTGAAAGACCGGACCGAGCCCTACAACCTGGGCGACAATGAAATCCACCTTGCGTTTAAAGCCGACGACTATGCGGCCGCGCATGCGCTCCATCAGGAAATGGGGTGCATTTGTTATGAAAATGAAAAGATGGGGATCTATTTTATTGAAGACCCGGACGGGTACTGGCTGGAGATCATACCGGAGAAAAGGTGACAATCGTTTGAAAAAACTGGGGGGTACGCCATGAAAGAAAAACGAAATGCGCATCTGAAAGTGCAGGAGTTGTGTGATTGCTATGCGACTACGGATCCGCTCAAGGAAATGTCGGATCTTAAAAAGGATGCCGATGCGGACGAGGCGGCGTTAAAATGGCTGGCCTTGTCGGTACTGCACGGCATCAATGCCAATGCCAAAAAAATCACGATTCAGGAATCGACCGATGGAACCGTGTCGGTGAGTGCCAAGTACCGTCGGGCGGAACTTCCCACACCGGGGAAAGCGGTGGGGGATAAAATTTTCAACGCCGTGCGCGAAATTACCCATCTTGAAGGCGATAAAGGCAAGATCCCGCTGTCTCTCGGTGTCCGCGGAAACAGCATCGAACTCGCCGTCAAAGTCAAAAAAGACAAAGACGGCCGGAAGGCGACCATTAAGTTTCCACGTTAGACAGAGCGGCTGCAACTGACAACGAGCAACGGACATTGGGGGCTACAACCCCACCTTTTGAAACAGTTCGGAGATTTTTACATCATTGACCGCGTCCGTAAAAATTTCACCGAGGACTATTTCGGCTTCCCGGCGGCCGACGGTTTTAAAGCGCTCAGCCGCGGCGGAAACCGTTTGAGCGGCCGTACGGCCCGGTTCCCTGATCAGGCGGGTCTCAAAATGGATCCGGGCCATCCATCTTCTCTCCTTGAGATCCAGAAAAAAATCCTTCAAAACGATTTCCATAACCGGCCGGTTGTCGCTCCGTTCAGACGCCACTTCCACTCCGATGCCGTTCAGCCTTCTTTTAAAGGCTTCTTTAAAGAGAGCAGCGGCATCAAAGCTGCCCACCAGGTTGTCCGTTTGCGGCCCGGTCAGGGTCAAGGAAAAAATACCGGTAAAGTGTTTGAATTCAGCCAGAGCGGATGGTGATAAAAACGCATTTTCGGTCCTTGCGTCCTTGTAATCCAGAAAAACCTTTTGGTTCGTCAACCGGTCCGGGTCGACCGGAAGCCGGTAGTCGACATTGATATAAGCCGTCGAGACGCACCCCGACAGCAGCCCCAGCGCAAGTGCCATGATGCCCGTAAATTTTGCAACCATTTGGAATGATTTCATTTTTTCCTCCGATGAGCTGAGGGTCGACGCTGCCCCCTGTTGACGGTTATCAAACAGACTTTTTTGTGCGCTTGCCTGAAATTTATATGTCGTCCGATAGCGGCTGTCAAGCATGCGATCTTTTTTCTTGCAAAACAAAACTGCAATGATATAAATCCTTTTTGTCAGTGAGCAACCGGTTTTTCAGCTACACTTTACACCTCAGCCATTTTTTTACTAACCCCCATGCCCGGGTTGGGCACAACGAATCATGAAATCCCCCCCTTGCCCCCCCTTTGGCAAACTGATCATGTCCCATAAGTTTTTGCTGGACACAGGGGGTGCCGGTGTGTTAATATATTTTCATGCTGGTTTGCGGTCAACATTTTACGGACGAGGTGATCCGTAAGGTAAATAAAACGGTTGC
>Ga0209164_1001305_pt1 | contig 33552 bp, 26 predicted proteins | sample MTBNYHSulfiMetaG_FD_187458 | JGI IMG/M metagenome (GOLD analysis project Ga0209164, IMG submission 187458) | Enrichment culture microbial communities from rom New York Harbor, USA that are MTBE-degrading - MTBE-NYH (New York Harbor Sulfidogenic)... | ecosystem: Environmental > Aquatic > Marine >... | reverse complement strand
AGGCGGACAAACTGGCCACGGACGACGTCAGGCAGCTGGCCTACTACCGGACCGTGGGGTACTTCGGCGACACCCCGGAGCCCTATGCCGACCTGGGGGAGATCGTCACCGGGAGGAAGCCGGGCAGGGAGTCCGCGGGCGAGCGGACCGTGAGCCTCAACCTGGGGCTGGCCATCGAGGACGTGGCTACGGCCCGCCTCATCTACCGGAAGGCCGTGGAACGGGGAGTGGGCGTGGAGCTGGCGCTGTAGGGAGCGAGCGGGCCACCCCCGAGGACTTCGACGGGATCCTCCGATCCGATCGTGGAGAAGGTGAGCTTCTCGGCATCGTCATGGGAGGCTGGCGATGGGTAGCGCGTGCGACAGTGTCCGCATCCTGCCCGCGACATCCACAGGTGACACCCTTCCGCCGACGGGGGGCCGTGCCCTGGGGTGTCCCCGTGCCGCGGGGTCGGACGGGTAATCATCCCAGGATGATCGGGCCTCCCGAGACCTGCGTGACCCGTACGCCTTCACCTTGGCCCCGGATCCTGATCCAGGGCATGGAAATTGCCCCTTCCGGTCCCGGGGCGCCCGCGAGCATTTCCACGGAAGCGGTCGGCGAACGGAGGCCTCGCCCCTCTGCCGCATACAACAAGAAGAGGGAGTGTCCCGAATGCGCTCGCATGACGGCAGTAGCCCGCCGGTCTTGATTCTGGGGGGGCTGGAAAACGCCTTGTCGGTCACCCGCAGTCTGGCCCGCAGGGGGATTACCGTAAGGCTTTCGGGTTCGGAAACTTCCGCCGCGCTTCGGTCCCGTCATGGCTCGGCCAGGTATCCTGCGCCCGCCTCGGAGCCGAGGGCCGAGTTCTGGGAAGACCTGCTCCTGGGGGGCAGGCATCCGGAGCTGGTCGGCTCCGTCGTGTTTCCCTGTGACGACACCGCCATCGAATTCATGGCCAACAGGCGGGCGGAGCTGGACGGGAAGTACCTCATCGGCGACCACATTCCCAGCCAGCAGCAGGCTCTGCTCGACAAACAGGAGACCCTGAGGTTGGCAAGGCAGGTGGGGATTCCGGCACCGCAGGAGTGGGAGATCCGGAGGGTGGAGGACGTCGATGCCCTCGAGGGGCAGCTCGGGTTCCCGGTGCTTATCAAGCCGATCCACACCCATCGGTTTCGGCGGGTCTACAAGCGCAAGCTACTGGCTTCGGAGAGCTTCGCCGACCTCCGCAGCCGCGTTGCCGAGGCCCTGTCCCTGGACCTGCAGATCATGGTATGCGAGTGGATCCCGGGTCCTGACACCCTCCTGAGCAGCTATTACACGTACATGGACCGGGATGGTGAGCACCTCTTTCACTTCACCAAGCGAGTGATTCGCCGCTCCCCGCCCAACTTCGGGGGCGCCTCCTATCACATCACCGAATGGCTGCAGGGTACGGCCGAGGTCGGCCAGCGCTTCTTTCGCGGAATTGGGTTCCGGGGCCTGGGCAATATCGAGCTCAAGACGGACCCCCGGGACGGCCAACTCAAGGTCATTGAGGTCAATGCCCGTTTCACCGCGGCCCAGGAGCTACTCGTGCGCTCGGGCATGGACATCGCCTGGGTCATCTACAATCACATCATCGGGGCGAAGGTGCCCCGGATCGAGACCTATCGGGAGCACATGAGGATGTGGTATCCGCTGAGGGATCTCGAAGCCTTCCGAGCGCTGCGGGCGCGGGGTGAGACCTCGTTGCCCCTGTGGCTGCGGAGCATCGCGCACCGACAGGTCCTCCCCCTCTTCGCCCTCACCGATCCCGTGCCCTCTCTGGTCGAGTTGCGTCGGGCCTTGGGCAAGCGAGCGCTCAGGGGCGATGGGAGGGTTCGACGGATCGGGGCACCGGTCCAACCCCCTTCCAGGGACTGGGTTGCTGCTTCCCGCTGATGATGGGGCGGGCCGTCTCCTCCCTGCTCAGAAGACGGCTGAGAATCGCGGGTCCGACCCGGGAGGGCCGATCCTGATCCAGGAGGATCTCGTGGTAATGCAGCCCTGGAGGGATGTTGATCTCGTTGATGGCACTGACGGAGTCGGCCGGACCTCGGGAGATGTCTTCGCACATGACGTCGATGCCCACGAGGCGCGCACCCACCCGGTCGAAGACTCCCCGGGGGAGGGAGTGATAGTCGTGGTGCACGCGGTCGGTGACGTCTTCCTGATCCCGGGCCGAGTTTTGGTTGGAGACGTTCTTGACCCGCACGAGCTCCCCCGGGCCCGGGACGGAGCGAGGGGTCAGGCCCTGGTCGGCGAGGGTGTACTTCATGTCCAGGTCCACGGTCAGCTCGCTCATGGACTCGATGCCGTCGGATCCGAGGCGACGGGCATTCTCGATACCCACGAGCCTCTTGATGGACGAGGTCCCGTCCCCCCGAACGGTGCAGGCCCCGCGCTTCACGGCATGGAGGAGCTCCCCATCAAGGTAGAGAAGACGGTACGAGTCACCGGGGACCTGTTCCTCGATCAGGAGGGTGGGCAGGGAGCGCGCGATGCTGGCGGCCAGGGCCGCCTCGGTCAAACGCTTCCCGTCGGTTATGCCGGTGGTTACTCCCGTTCCCCCCGAGCCGACCCTGGGCTTCACCACGCACGAGACGCCCACTTCCTCCATGAAGCGATGGGCGGGGCCGCGGTCCGTGAGCTTGAACTGGGAGAATCGGGGGGAAGAGAATCCCAGTTCCCGAACCAGGTCGCTCACGAACCGCTTGTCGTCCATGAGCGCCTTCGCGAAGTAGGTGTCGAGGTCTACGAAGTGGAACTGGACGATGGTCGAGGAGCCGTCCCGGGAGATTCCGAGGTAGTTCTCCCCAAGGTCCCGGACCGTGGCTCCGACTTCCCGGGCGGCGTGGTGCCAGTACCAGTGATAGAATTCGGCTCTGCGACGACTGAAGTCGAGCCGGGGAGCCACGAACCGGTGGTACATGTGACGGTACCTGCGAGCAAGCAGCAGGCGGGTCCTGAGCTTCGAGAAGGCGGGTTTCATGGCTTCCAGCCCGGGACCGTGCGGGCGCAGAGGAATCTCGGACACGACTCGATCTCTGAACGGCCGGCGTTCAGGCACGAATCGGATGCAAAGGGGTCAGGCGGCATATGAGCTATCGGATCTTCCTTACCGGAGCAGGCATCGCCAGCGAGGCCCGGGAGATGCTGCGGCAGCACGGATGCGTGGTGGATGGAGGCTCCCCCGAAGACACGGTGTCCGATCTGGTGCGCCAGGTCGGCGAGCTCGATCCCCACGGCCTCATCGTCCGCCAGGGCAAGATCACCAGGGAGGTTCAGAAGGCGGCACCGAGCCTTCGGGTGATCTGCAAGCACGGGGTGGGGGTCGACAATATCGACGTGGAGGCCGCAAGCGAGCGCGGTGTGCCGGTCCTCTTCACGCCGGACGCGAACTTCGAGTCTGCTGCCGAGCACACCCTTGCCCTGATCCTGGCCCTTGCCCGGCAGATCCCTCGGGAGGATCGGCGGATTCGAGGCGGAGTGTTCGACAAGAGGCGCTACGGCGGCCTGGAGCTCCGGGGGAAGACGCTGGGTCTGATCGGATTCGGGAGGATCGGCCGGCGTGTGGCCCAACTCGTGGAGCCCTTCGGGATGCCCGTCCTGGTCTATCATCCGTCGGCGACGGACGAGCCCCTTCCTGGCTTCATCACGAAGGTGAAGGCGGTCAGGGAGGTGCTGAGAGACGCGGATGTCGTCAGCCTCCACTGCCCTCTGACGCCCGAGACCCGTGGCTTGATCAACGAGCGCACGATCGGGCTGATGAAGGAGGGTGCGTTCGTCGTGAATACCTCCCGGGGAGGTGTCGTGGAGGAGGCCGATCTCGTGGCCGCGATACGCTCCGGCCGAATCGCCGGAGCCGGCCTGGACGTGTTCCAGGAAGAGCCGCTTTCCCCCAACCATCCCCTGCTCGAGCTGGACACTGTCGTGGTGACCACGCACGTAGCGGGCGTGTCCGATGCGTCCTTCCGGAACATGGGACTGGAGGCCGTCAACCATGTGCTGTCCGTCCTCGAGAGCCGAGAGGTGAACCGCCGGGCGCTGCTGAACCCGACGGTACTGGCTCCCGGGGTGCATGACGGAGCTCTCGGTCGGGCTCCGGCCCGCGGCTGAAGGCACAAGGCGTGGGACATGGGGTGCGCTGGAGCGGAGCATGACTACGTAGCCATGGGTCAGAACTTTCGTTCGCGGATGACCGCCTCATCCATGTGGGATTGCCGGATGTACTGTGCCAGGAGGTGCATCAGTGATTGGTGCACGTCCTCGATGACTCCGTAGTTGTCGGCCTGAACGTGGAGGTTCACGTCGGCGATCTCGGCCGACCGGCCGCCGTTGAAACCCGTCATGGAGACGACGGGAATCCCGTGCTCCTTTGCCCACCGCGCGGCGGCCACGATGTTCTCGGAGTTCCCGGAGGAGCTGACGGTGACGAGGGCGTCGCCTGCCCGGGCCATGGACCGTAGCTGGTACCGGAAGACCTCGTCGTAGGCGATGTCGTTGGCGATGGCCGTGATCATCTCCACTGTCGTGCTCAGGGACACGATCCTCGGCTTCAGCTCCGTGTCGGTCTGGATCAGCTTGCAGTGATCGCAGACCAGGTGGTTCGCGATGGCCGCCGACCCGCCGTTCCCGCAGGAGAACACGGTACGCCCTCCCCTATGGACACGGGTGAGGAGGTCGGAGGCCTCCTGCAGCTTCGACCGGGAGACGGAGCGGGCGGCGGCCATCACCTGCTCGAAATAGGCGTCGGTGAACGGACCGATGGATGAGAACTTTTCGTCGGGGAAGCTCATCTCAGGCCAGCCTCTCCAGCCTGACCACGGCGCTTTCCTCTCTTCCCGCGCCGCTGGAGGCTATCCCCGCACGCACGGCGGTGACCTCTTCCTTGGCGGTCTTCATGAGGAACCGGTCATCGCTTTGAAGCGACGTCAACTGGAATCCGTCCCTGATCATCTGGATGGCGACCTCTCGCGAGTTGGTATGGATTCCGGCAGGGATCCCGTGGCGCTTGGCCGTTTCCAGGATCCGTTCCTTCGCCTCCACCACTTCGGGATCGTTCTGTCCCTTACGAGGCTCCTTTCCGAAGGCCATGGAGAGGTCTGAGGGACCGACGTAGATGGCGCTGATCCCCGGCACCTGGAGGATCTCGTCCAGGTTCGCCACCGCCTCCCGGGTCTCGATCTGAGGAATCACCAGTGTCTCTTCGTCTGCATAGTTGTGGTAGTCGCCGCCACCGTGTGCAGAGCCGCCACCGTAGTATTTGGCCCGAATGGGGCCGAAGCTGCGAAAGCCTCGAGGTGGGTATTTGCAGGCAGCCACGAGCCTCTCGGCCTCCTCCGGGTTCTGGATCATGGGGCAGATCACGCCGTAGGACCCGGCGTCGAGCATCTTCATGACGAGGCCGGGATCGTTCCACGGGACCCTGGTCATAGGGACGACCGAAGTCGTGGAGATGGCCTGGAGCATGGTCGTGGCCACCTGGTAGCCCACCAGGCCGTGCTGCATGTCGATGGTGATGGAATCGAAGCCCTGGTGGGCCATGATCTCGGCAGAGAACGAGCTGGGGATGGAGCACCAGCCGTTGACGACTGCTTCACCCCGACTCCAGATGTCCTTCAGGGCGTTTCTGCGCATCACGCGCTCCTCTCGGATAGCATTTGGACGGGCCGGGGGCGCCCCGGCGGGTAGTGGTCCGTGGGGATTCTGTTCACGTCGAGCCCCCGGATGGCGGCCCTGCCCATGGCGAGGACCGCCTCCTCGGAGCTTCCGCCGATGTGGGAGGTGGCCAGGAAGTTCGGGAGCCGTAGAAGAGGGGAATTCAGGGGCGGCTCAGTGGCGAAGACGTCGAAGGCGGCACCTGCCAACGCTCCCTCGGAAAGCATGTCCGCAAGCGCCCCCTCGTCCACCAGCCCGCCTCGGGCGGTGTTGATCAGGAGGGCGTCCCGCTTCATCCTGGAGAGGCGAGGGCGGCTCAGGAGGTTGCGGGTGCTGTCGTCCAGAGGGAGGTGGAGGCTAACGACGTCCGAGCGGTCCAGCAGTTCGTCCAACCCGACGGCCTCCACTCCGTGTCGGTGGTAGAATTCGGGGAAGTCCAGGATGTCGTGAGCCAGCACCTCGCACTCGAACGGCCCCAGCAGAAGGACGACGTCTTTGCCGATGTGGCCGCAGCCCACGATTCCGACGGTACGTCCGCTGAGCTGGCGCCCCCGTAGATTTCGCCACGCGCCGGATCGAAGCTCTTCGTTGAGGGTGGGCACATGGCGCAGGAGAACGATGATCATGCCCAGCGTGAGTTCGGATACGGACCGGCGGTTCACGCCCCCGGTCCACCCCAGTCGGATCCCGCGGTGGGCGAGGGCCTCCGTGTCCAGGTTGTCGGTGCCCACGCCGTACTTGCTCACCACCTCAAGCTCCGGGAGGGCATCCAGGAGCGCATCATCGACCCGTTCGAGGGCGATGATCAGCTTGCGGCATCCCCGCGCGAAGTCGATCAGGGCCTCGCCGTGGAGGGAGGCACCCTCGTCATTGAAGCGGACGTCGGGGTAACGCGCCTGGAGCTCCGATCGCAGGATCGGATGGCCGGAGAAGGAGCGGGAGGTGACCGCCACAGAGATGCCGTTTCTCACTTGGCAGCGACCTGCGGCAGGATGGTCTCGTCCTCTCTGGCGGTGGCTCCCGGCCCGGGCGATCTCCACTTCCTCTTGGCCCTCTCCATGGCCGCGGGCTGAACCGTTTCCCTTTCGTCACGCTCTGCCCAGGCTGCGTCCGCGTCGTAGATGCCAAAGACGAGGCGCATGGTTTCGTATGCGTCCCTGGACGATCCGTGGACCACCGGGCATCCGGTTCGGATGCAGCGCACGAACTCCTCCAACTCCAGGTCCCAGGAGGGATCCGTATTGCAGAACGTGCGCTGTTCCGGTGGGTTCCCGATGGCATACCCAGTGTGACGCCGACCCTCGATGAGCCACTCGTCACGATAGCTGCGGGTGGAGGATGGCATACCGTCCACGATTACGTACCCGTCCCGAAGGAAGACTTCCAGGGTGAAGCGATGCTTCCACTGAGTGAAGGAGCTGTGCAGCATGGCGACAGTGCCGTCGTCGTTGCGGAGGAGAGCGAAGGCGTTGTCCTCCATGGGAAAGTCCCAGAAGGCCCTCGAGCACATGCTCTTGATCTCCGAGAACTCGCCACCGAAGTAGCGGAACAGGTCCAGCATGTGGATGCCCTGGTCGAGGAGGATCCCGCCGCCTGCAAGCGCTGGGTCGGCTCGCCACTCGGCCGGGTTGCCCGATCCCTGAGCCTTACCGTAGACCCCGCGCATCCAGAGGATGTCTCCGTATTTTCCGCTCTCGACGAGCTTCTTGGCCTCCATGATGCCGAAATGGTAACGATGATTGAACCCGATCTTCAGAACTCGATCGGGATTGCGCTGCTCGGCTTCCATGATCCGCTCCACGTCCTTCAGGTCGCGTCCGGGGGGCTTCTCACAGAAGACGTGCTTTCCTGCGTCCAGGGCTTCGCAGGCGATGTCCGGTATGAAGCGGTTGGGCGTGCACACGAAGACCGCGTCGACATCGGAGTCAATGACGGCCCGATAGTCGGGAAGATAAGCCATGTGCTTGAAGCCGTGGCCCGGGGGATTCGGGTCGGTTCCCGACACGAGAAGCGTGGATTCGTTGTGGCGTATAGTCTGTGCTCGGATCCCGCCCATCTTGCCCAGGCCCACGATCCCGATTCTGACGGGCTCAACCATGATGCGACCCTTCCTCCTTGCTCCTTCCTTCAGCCAGAGACCGGCCGAGAGCGACGGGGAGCTCCGCCGGTTCTCGGAAATGTCCGGGTCCTGGGGTATGGACTGTGCTTCAGATTGGCACCAAAGCCGTCCTAACGAGCGTGCCGATCCGTGGAGAATCCCCCGCCGTTTCGCGGGCGCCGGTGGACGGCAAGCGCAAGAGGTGTGCCCACGTCGGTGCAGCGCCGTGCGCCGGCCCGAGGGCCCCGTCCTGCTTGACGTTGCGGGGGCTGGGTGAGGAGAGGAAACGAGGGGGGGGGTCCTGAAACCGGTCGCAGGGCTGCGGCACGCTGGCTAGCCTGCGCGACAGTGCGGAGGGGCCGCAGGGTGCTCTCCAGGGAACCATGCCGGAGGCTCCACGGGCCGCGGGTGACGTCCGATCGCATTCTGGATCAAGCATTTGCCCCACCATGCCCCCGCGTCCCGCCCCCCGGCACACATGTTGCTTGAACGCAGTCCGTTTCAAGGACAGCGTCCGAGCCGTCGCATCCCCCGTTCCCGGTAGTCCTCGGACCCTTGCCGGTCCCTGGCTATGGGGGAGGATGCCGATCAAACCCGAGGGCCGATGCTCCAGCCGACAACCCGCCGCCCGGACACCGGTGCGCCAGGATCGCCCCTCAGCAATCCCAGGACCGCCGGACGAGGTTCTTCCGAACCCCTCTCGCTCTCCTCCCTCCTGAGGGATCTGCGGACCCGGTTCGTCTTCTCCGCGTTCGATGCCGTGTACACCTGCACGGCAAGACCGCACCAGGGTGTGGCTACACTCTTCAGGGAGGCCCTGGGGCCTCGCTCACCCAACTTCCATCGAATCGGGGCGCTTGCCCGCTACCTGACCACGAGAGCGCCCTGGTGGATGGCTCAGGTCCACTCCCTCATCCACCGGGCTGACGAGCTTCCCGTCCGATCCGGGGCCGTGGTTCCTTTCGCCTTTGGAAGTGAGGCGAGCTGTGCCGTGCTCGAGGGCACACCCTGGGTCCTCAAGGTGTACCGATTCTCCCTCGGGCAGGACGTCAGGACTCTAGTGGAGATGGCACGGCGGCTCGAGTGCCAATACAAGAGGCTCAGCGTCTGGTATGAGCTCGTTCCGGGGTTCCTCCCCCGGACGGTCCACGTGGTATTGCGAGCTCCACTGGGCGGCGTGAGGGCTGCGGCCCGGATCCAGGAACGTGTCTCCGACCCGGCTCGTGATCTCCTGATGGACTTCAGCGACGACGATCTGGTGGCGCTGGCATGCCGGTACCCGCGTTTCGGTGAGCATTTCCAGGCCTTCACGGCCGCCACGCGCCGGGCGTGGGACGACGAGGGGCGCTTCCTCGACATGGTCGGCGCCAGCAACGTGCTCGTGATCCACCGTGGGCCGGAGCCGGAACTGCGGGCCATCGACTTCGGAATCGTCGACCTGGAGGAGAGGCGCAGAACAGGGCCTGCGTACGTCCGCCGGGCCACCCAGGTCCTGGAACGTCTGGAGCGCATCGCGGCGCGCGCCACATCCCGCGTGAGGAATTCAGTGTCGGATCCTCCGAGCCCGATACCGGGTACCGGTACCTGGCGGATCACTGAGCGGTCGGACCCTCCCCCTGGCCCCCGCCTGTCTTCCCCACGCGACGACGCCAGGGCCCTCGGCGTCGCTGCGGATGGTCAGGGCGCCCCCCAGGCATCCCAGGGCGACGGCAAGTGAGCCGGTCCATGGCGGGCGGCTTCGAGCCGGATCCTCCCGAGAGCGAGGCGGATTCCAGCCATAGGGAATCGTGCAGGAAACAGGGTAAGGAGTCCGAGATGACGGCGTTGGGAGCTGGGAAGCAGGGAGTCGTCCTGATCGTCGACGACGACGAGGACAGCCAGTACGTGTATCGCGTGATCCTGGAGGCCGCCCGGTTCGAGGTGATGGCCGCCAGATCCGGGGACCAGGGACTCCTGATGGCCCGGGCCCGGCACCCGAGCGCCATTCTGATGGATGTCTCGGTGCCCGGGATGGACGGTTGGAGGGTTACCGAGCTCCTGAAGGATGATCCGCACACCGCTGACATCCCCGTCATCATCGTCACTGCCCATGCCTTTCCGGAGGACCTGCGGCGCGCCGAAGGCGTGGGAAGCGACGCATTCCTGACCAAGCCCTGTGAACCCCGGCGTGTACTGGAGGAGGTCCGGAGGTTGCTCGCGTCATGAGGAAGCCCCTCCCCGGGCCGTCCATCCCTGCGGATGGCGAAGACAATGCTCGGGAATCCTGGTCCAGGCGGGCGCTGGATGCGCTGCCCGATCCCGTGGTAGTGATGGATGGGGAATCTCGCATTCTGCTTGCCAACCGGCGGGCCAGAGACTTGCTCCTGAGCGGAAGCCACGACACCGAGGCACGCCGGTCCGCAGCCGAGTCGAATTTCAGGCTCCTGAGCGTCCTGACGTCGGGCAGCCGCCCGGCAAGGCCTCCCTGCATTTCTCCGGAGGAGCTGGCACTCCGCGATCCGGACGATGGATCGGATCTGCTCTTCGAGGTGTCGGTGCTGCCCCTCCACTCCGCTGGGGGAACGCCGGGCGGATCGGTGGCGCTCCTCCGGGACGTCACAGAGCTCAAGCGAAAGACCGTGGAGCTCGAGGCCCAGGCCAATCGATCCTACGCCGCCGAGCATCAGGCGTGGCAGGATTCCACCCGCCTGAATGTCATCATCGAGAACGCCGGTGTTCCCATCGTGGTTACCGATCGGAACAGGAACGTGATGCTCATGAACCACGAGGCAGAACACCTCCTCGAAACGGGTCCTGGCGACGTTCGGGCGGTCCTGCCCATGGGCCGGGACATCCGGGCCAACGAGGCCAAGCTCGCGGGGTTCATCAACGATTTCCTGGGGGAGCCCGGCTTGCGAAGGGAGAGGAGGCTCACCCTGGTGGATCCCGATGAGGCGAGGGAATTCCCTGCCGTGGCGGTGAGCACGAAGATCCTGGACGAGGGCGACGAAGCGGTGGCGGTGGTGACCGTCGTGCGTGACCTCACGCAGGAGGTGGAAAACCAGCACCTTGCGGAGGAACTCAGGAAGCTGAATGAGGAGTTGGAGGAACGGGTGGGATTGGCGACCAGGGCGCTCGAGGAGCGCACCGTCCAGTTGGAGGCACAACGGACCGAGTTGGAGCGTGCCTCCCGCATGAAGAGCGAATTCCTGGCCATCATGAGCCACGAGTTGCGTACCCCCATCAACGCAATCCTCGGCTACAATTCTCTGCTGCGGGACGGCCTCTTCGGGGATTTGGGAGGGGAACAAAGCGAGGCGCTCCGCCGTATGCGCCGCGCAGCCGAGCATCTTCTATCGGTCATCAACGACATCCTCGATCTTTCCCGGGTGGAAGCCGGGAAGATGCAGCTTTCCGTGTCGGACGTTGACCTGGCAAGTCTCTTCGGAGAGCTATCGGATTCCGTCAGTCCAATGGCTGCGCAGAAGTCACTGGCGTTCACCGTCGAGGTGGAGCCGGGGATGCCAGCCGTGCGGACGGATGAGATGAGGCTTCGTCAAATCCTTCTGAACCTCCTGTCGAATGCCGTCAAGTTCACCGACGCCGGATCGGTCACCCTTCGGGCTTCCCTGGCGCCCGAGGGCGACGGCGCTTGCCTGGAAGTGTCCGACACGGGGATCGGGATCGCGAAGGAGAAGCTCGACGCCATCTTCGAGGCATTCACCCAGGTGGATCAATCCTCCACCCGGCAGCACGGCGGCGCGGGCCTGGGATTGACCATCAGCCGGAGGTTCATCCGGGTCATGGGCGGAGAGGTGACGGTATCGAGCGTTGTGGGTGTCGGAACCACGTTCCGCGTGGACCTGCCGCTGGCTCCGCCGCCCCTGTCGGGGAATTCGGACGTTTCAGGATAACCGTCCGACCAACCCGGGGGTACGCCGAGGGTGCGAGGTGTGCCGCTGGCTCCAGAGAACCGGGATCGAGATCCGCCTGGGGTTGCGAGCCGGATCCCGCTCATTCTCTCCAACGCTGGTGGCCGGGGAGCGCACCGGCCGGTTGTGCCGGTCAGGCCACGGGAGGGAGCGAGAGGCGAAAGCTCATGCGGAGGCTTCCGTTCCGGCTTTCGTCCACGGTGAGGTCGGAGCCCAGGGCGCGGATGATCCTCCGAGCGGCAGAGAGGCCCAGCCCCTGGGGCGACAGGGTGAAGTTCCCCGAATCGGGATCCACCAGGAAGACGCGGCCAGGGTCCGCAACGTCCTCGTTCCGGGTGGCCCAACCCTCCTCCGCGTCTACCGAGAATCCCACCCTATCCACGTCGTCGGCGGTGGCCCTGACGGCTACCGTACCGTCCTGCGTTCCCAGTGCAGCCCGGAGGCCCAGTCCCAGAAGGACCCGCCCCACCGCCACCGCAGGTCCCGTTCGGGGGTCTCCCACTGCGCCCTCCGCCAGGAGCTTGCATCGGCGCGACTCGGTGACCGGACGGAGGATGTCGGCCACACGGTCGATGGTCTGGCTCACGGAGAAGGCCGTGAAGCTCTCCGTGAGCTCTCGTTCATTCCAGAGTGTGAGGAGATCTCCGGTGGTTGATGCAGCGCCGATGGCCGCCCTGTGGAGGATCCCCAGCTGCTTCCGCTGAGCCTCCGTCAACGGCCCGACCTGTTCCTCCAGGAGCGTTCCGCTGAGCAGGACCATGGACCCCAGAGGCGACCGCAGGAGGTGGGCAACCTCCCGGAGCAGGTTCCGGGAGAACGGGCTCATGACCTCCGCGGCCGCAGCCGTCTCGCCCTCGTCGAGAAGAAGATCCTGTACCGTCTCGAAGGCCCGCATAGTAGGGAGCAACGATCCGTCGTTATGGGACCAGTCCTGGAGGACCGCCGAGCGGAGCAGCCGGAGGACTCGGAGGAGCCGGAGTCGGCTCGGCTCGCTGCTCACAGCCGGTGTCGGCGACGAACCGCTCAAGGCGTCCAGCACAGAAGTGATCACGGCCTCGAGCTCGCGCCGAAGGAGGTCTGGGTCGGGATCAGCAGGCGAGACGTGGAAGCAGTTGCGGATAAGCTTCTGGGCGGCCTCCTCCAAGGAGTCCGTTGCCGTTGCCGTTGGCGGGAGCGGATCGGCTGAGACTCTCATGTTCTCGGGGGAATCCATGCTCTTCACGATGGCGGGAGCATCAACGGCCATGCGTCCAGTCGGTCCAGCCCACGTTCTTGCCAGGCCGGGCAGGGAGGGGAGCCGGGAAATCCGTTCGATACACATGGTTCAGTACCCAGGGCTGCCACCCATCGTCGCCGGTGGCGGGATAGCCGGCCTGGAGATGGAGCCATTGCGCGGCCCGGAGCAAGGCTCGGTCTTCCCACTCAAACGCCGGATAGCCCGCCCGCTCGAGGATGACCGCCTGCGCGAGGGCGCCCTGGAGGGCCTCCCACACGTAGTTCTCTTTGGGAGGAGGCCATGCGAAGCGTCCTCCTCGGCGCTGGTCGTCCGGCAGGACGCCGTCGATGGAGCGCCCGTTCCTTGTGCATCCGGAAGGATTGATGCCGACAGGCATGGTCGGATCGCACTGCCACCATCCATCGCCAAAGACGAACTCGGAATAGGAGCTCCGGTCCCCGAGCCAGCCCTTGAAAACCTGAGCCACTCTCGCCAGCTCGGCTTCCTCGCCCAAGTAGGCGGCGACGGCGGCTCGGGAGGCGCCACAGTGTGTGCCCCAGTTGTTCGGCCGTTGCTCGTGGCACTCCCGAAGGTTGCTGGGCCCGTCGAAGGTAGGGGCGGTGAGCAGCGCCCGGATCTTGCTCCGGAACGAAGCATCCATGGTGGGATCGAGACCCTCCAGGTCGATGAGGTCGGCAGAAATGACGTATGCTACCAGGTTTCGGCCCAACGCCAGGGCCGTACCGTCGTAGGGCGGGGCACCGATGATCCGGCCGAGCGCTTGGAGGACGCCCCCGCGGTAGCGCTCCACACCGGTACGCCCGAAGACGAGAGCCATCGCCATGATGCACACGTTGTTGTCCTGGTCCTGGTCCCGGAGGATCGGCGTCCCACAAGGTCGGTTGGCCTCCTCGAGCAGACCATTCCAGGCCGGGCCCGTAACCGGGAGGCCCGCGAGCTCCGCAGGACTGATCCAGATGCCGGAGCTATCGGCAGGGTCAGGGAAATCGGGGCGCTTCGGCATGTCCGGATCGGCGTCCCGCTCTGTGGGGGTTCCGGCGGTGCAGGCGGTAGGGGTGAAGAGGGTAAGCGCCATTCCCCCGATCAGCAAGGCGAGGGCAGAGGCACGCAGCGCAGCGGATCTGCGTCTCCAGGGGGCACGCAGGCGCGCAAACCAACGGACGACGGGTAAAGAGTGCAGAATCACAGCAACATCCTGATGGCTCCGGCACGTTCCAACAATGGGAGGAGCGGCCCTCCGGAGGTGCAAGGCCCAGCCGTTGGCGTTGACACCCAGGAGCACCCTAACCAAAGTCCTACCCGGCGCGGAGGGATTTTGTGCCGGGAGATCGGTTCCGGACGAAGGACCGGCCAGTGGGCCTCTCTGCAGTTGCAGCCGAAAGGACCAGGGGGTGGAGACCTGAGCCTCCACCCCCTGGCGATCAAGGTAGGCTTGTCAGCGCCCCAGCGTCCAATCGGTCCAGCCCACGTTCTTGCCTGGGCCGGCCGGTAGGGCTGCCGGGAAGTTCGTCCCGTAGAAGTGATTCACGATCCAGGGCTGCCACTCATCATCCCCCTCGGCGGGGTAGTCTGCCTGGCTGTGGAGCCACTGGACGGCCCGCAGAAGAGCCCTGTTCTCCCATTCGAACACCGGGTATCCGGCCCTGTGCAGGATCACAGCCTGGGCCAGTGCGCCCTGGAGCGCTTCCCAGACGTAGTTCTCCTTCGGCGGAGGCCACGTGAAGCCACCGGCGCGGCGCTGGTCGTCCGGCAGGACCCCGTCGATGGAATGGCCGTCACGGGTGCAGCCAACGGGATTGATGCCCACGGGCCGACTCGTATCACACTGCCAGCCGAGCTCACCGTACTTGAAGCCTGCGTAGGAGCTCCGGTCACCCAGCCATCCCTTGAAGACCTGGGCCGCCCGTGCCAACTCGGAAGTGTCTCCCAGGTAGGCTGCAACGGCGGCCCGGGATGCGCCGCAATGTGTCCCCCAGTTGTTCGGCCTCTCCTCGTGGCAAGCCACGAGGCTGGATGGCCCACTATTGGTGTAGGTGGTGAGGAGCTCCCGGATCTTCTTGCGGAACTTGTCGTCAAGGGACGGATCGAAGCTCGCGAGGTTGATCAGGTCCGCCGAGATGGCGTAGGCTGCAAGCTCACGGCCCAGCGCCAGTGCCCGGCCGCTGTAGGTTCCGCTGTTCGCGATCTGCCCCAGGGCCTGCACGACGTCCGTTCGGTAGCCGGACTGTCCCGTTCGGGCGAAGACCAGCGCCTTGGCCATGATGCAGACGTTATTGCTCTGGTCCTGGTTACTGAGGTCCAACGTCCCGCACGACTTGTTCGCCGCGTTGAGGAGGTTGGTCCAGGCCGATCCGGACGTGGGGAGCTGCGCGATCTCCTCCCCGCTGATCCAGATGCCGGAAGCCCCGGAGGGTGGGGGGGGGTCCGTCGCACCAGAGGTTTGGCCCGTGGCGAGATTGGAGTAGACCGCTCCCTGCCACACTCCGTCCACCACCCGGAAGGACATGAGCTGCACGTCGTAAGGGGTGCTGGCGCCGAGGCCCTCGATGGTGCAGGACATGGGTGCCCCGATCTCGGTCCCTACGAGGGTGGGTTCGCAGCCGATGGTTGCGTTCGTCCAGTCGTCGAGGGAGGGCGTGTCGTACTTGACCCGGTACGAGGCGGGCTCCCCCGTGCCGTCGTCCACCTGGGTCCAGCGGACCGTCAGGCTCGACTCGCTCGCTCCCGTGACGCCCAGGTCTATCACCGGGTCCGCGTCCCCAGGCTCGATGACGGGATCAGGGTCTGTCGCGTCCGTGGCTATGTTGGAGAGTGACTCCCCCTCCGGCGTGCCATCTGCCGTCCGGAAGGACATGAGCTGGACGTCGTAGGTTGTTTCCGCGTCGAGGCCCACAATGACACACGACATCTCTTCGCCGATCCGGTCCCCAACTAGCGTGGGCTCGCAGCCAACGGTGGCTCGTTCCCAGGTGATGGGGGGAGGTCCGTACCGTACCTGATACGAAGCCGGTCGCCCGGTGCCATCATCCACCTCAGTCCATTTCATCGTAAACGTGGCGTTGCAGTGCGCGGAGACCTTGAGGTCCGCCACAGCGACGGCCGCCCCCGGCTCGGTCACGACGGGAGCGTCCGTCTGGCCTGTGGCGATATTGGAGTAGACCGCTCCCTGCCACACTCCGTCCACCACCCGGAAGGACATGAGCTGCACGTCGTAGGCGGTGCCGGCGCCGAGGCCCTCGACGGTGCAGGACATGGGTGCCCCGATCCCGGTCCCTACGAGGGTGGGTTCGCAGCCGATGGTTGCGTTCTTCCAGTCGTCGAGGGGAGGCGTGTCATACTTCACCCGGTACGAGGCGGGCTCCCCCGTGCCGTCATCCACCTGGGTCCAACGGACCGTCAGGCTGGACTCGCTCGCTTCCGTGACGCCCAGGTCCGTCACCGGGTGCGCCTCCCCCGGCTCGATCACGACGGGAGCCACCGTCTGGCCCGTGGCGATGTTGGAGCGCACCGGCTTCTGCCGTGAGCCCCCCTGGACCCTGAAGGACTCCATCTGAAAGTCGTGGGTCGTGCCTGGCGGCAGGCTCTCGACCGTACAGGTCATTTCCTCACCGATCTTGGTTCCTTTCATCGTGGGACTGCATCCAATGGTGGCGTTGTCCCAATTGATGGGGGGCGGTGCATACCTCAACTGATACGAGGCCGGTTCGCCTTTCCAGTCACGGACCTGGGTCCAGCGCAGGGTGATGGTGGTCTCGGTGGCGGAGGCTACGGCCAGATCGGTGACCGGGTCCCCGCCGACCACCGCCTCCAGCCGGTCGAGCGAGGGCTCGGTTGGGGTGTTGTCGCCCGTGCAAGCCGTCAAGGCAAGAAGTGTCAGGGTGAATCCGAGGGCAATGGAGGGCCAGAGGGGAGTGGGGGTCCGCCCCACGGTAGGACGCACTTTGGAGAGCGCCCTGACAACAGCGCGCATGCTCATCTAGCTATCCTCACGACTGATTCGTTGTGTTTACGGGTCCCGTCAGGCTCGGTGTGCGGGGTTCCCGTCGCGACATCCTTCCCGCTCGATGAATTCGCCGGTCGCCTCCTCGACCGGGCCGGGGCGGGGAACAAGAAAAACGCCGAGCCGCCAAGCGATCGCTGAGGGTCTCAGCGTCCGCTGGCGGTCCGGCGAGCCTGAAGAGCGGATCCCTTCTGTTGGCCCCGTAACTCTGCGTCACCGCCTTTCGACGGCTTTGCTCTGAGCAGCGGCGATCGAGGTTGGCGGCAGCCACCTGTCACGCCCGTACAACCTACAGGAGGTGTACCTTCAAGGTTGATGAAATGGGGTGTGGGGGCGAGCGTCCCGAAAGGCCAGTTGTATGGGGATTATTCAACTGTGTCGGAGGAATATTTTTACGATAGCTGATCGGTGATGGAGGGACATTTGTGCCCAGGTTGAGGACATTTCTTCCGATCGGGGCAACATGCCCCGGTTCTGCGGTTCTCAGGCCGTAGATGAGAGGCGTTGTGGTGAAGCGATAAGGGGGACGACATGACCCAGCGCGCCCGCCCGGGAGCCTCAGGAGCATCGGGTCTATGCCCGATCCCGAGCGCCCTCCATCTCCCTCAGGAGAAGCTGGGCGCCTCTCCGAAGATCGAACTCTGATGCCACCCTGGCGCGCCCCGCGGCGCCGAGGCGGATGCGCAGGCCCGGGTCGCACGCCAGCCGTTCGAGCCCATCGGCCAGGGCCCAGGGATCCCCGGGGGGAACGAGGAAGCCGGTACGTCCATGCTCTACCAGTTCAGGGATTCCGCTGAGCCCACTGGCGACAACGGGCAGGCCGCTCATCATGGCCTCCATGATGGCGACGGGAATGCCCTCTCGCTTGCCGGACGGAGTCGGGTAGCTGGCGAGCACCAGGACGTCTGCGTCGGCGAGGACACGTCCCACGGCTGGCCTGGGAAGGGCTCCGTGGAATTTCACGCGACCCGCGAGGTTGTGCTCCGCTGCCAGACGCTCCAGTCGACGCCGCAGTGGGCCGCTACCGACCAGGTCGCAATGCACGTCGATGCCGCGGTCGACCAGGAGGCGGCAGGCGTGGAGGAGAAAGGAGTGCCCCTTCACCTCTTCCAATGAGGCCACGCAGGCGATACGAAGGGTTTCTCCCCCCTCCCGAGCCCGAGCAATTGACGGCGCGCTGTCTGCCCTCCCGGCGAATTGCGTGGGGTCTGTGCCGCAGTGGATGACGACGATCTTGTCTCGGTCGCCCTCATCACACTCTTCCGCCATCAGCTCCCGGTTGTAGGCCGACACCGTTGCTACGAAGGATGCCGCGGAGACCTTCTCGGCCAGCATTCGCCGCTCCACGTGGAGGTCCGAACCGTGAGCGGTGAAGCTGTAGGGTATTCCGGTCAATCGGTGGACCATCATGGCCGCCAGTGCAGGATGATTCGCGAAGTGGGCATGGATGTGGTCTACGCCGATCGACCTCATCCTTCCGGCGAACGCGACGCACTTCGGGAAATAGGCGAAGGCTCCGAGGAAGAACCTGGCGCTGCCGAAGGTCCCCGTGAGGGCCTCCCACCACGCGCCCAGGTAGGTTCGGGGCTCACGAACGAAGAGTCTCAGGTTGGCCTGGATGATCTCCCACGACAGGAAGGGAATGAAGTGCGCCCGGCCCTCGTAGTGGACGGCCTCCGGGTGCCTGGTTCCCGGTGGCTGCCTCAACAGCGGAAAGACCTCGACCTGCGCCCCCATGTCCTCGAGGACCTTCATCTCGTAGAGGACAAACGTCTCGCTGATCTTGGGAAAGCGAGACATGATGTAGGCGATCCGGATACCGGTGGCCCGGCGGTCTGGCGGGCCCATGTGAGGGGCCTCTGCTCCGCCGACATCGACAGGCCGCGTAGGGGATGCTGGGGCACTTGTCTTCATTACCCGACCCGGACAGCGTGATGACCGTGGCGCCACTGGTCGATCCGGGAGAACCACGGGAGCATCCTGACCCTGAAGACAGGGGGGGTCGTCCGACGCGTGACGTTCGTCCGCGGGATGCGCAGCGGGTCGGTGTCTCCGGGCCGGCTCAGGCCATCCTCCGTGGTGAAGCCCAGTGCGCAGCCCTCCTCCCTGGCGATGCGGACGACTGCATGGTTGTAGATCCCGTACGGGTAGGCCAAGGCCAGGGGCTCCTCTCCCCCCTCTCGCCGGAGGTCCTGAAGGGACTGGCGGATCTCGGCTCGGGTCCGATCCTCGCCGACGTGGGCCAACGCGACATGGTGCCGGGTGTGCGCTCCCAAGGTGACCCCCTCTTGCTGCAGAGCCCGGAGCTCGTCCCAATCGAGGACCGGGGAGCGAGGGGGGGGCGCAACCGAGGAGGGCAACGCTTCCTTGCAGGCCAGGTCCACGATGTGTTCCGCGTCATCGTGGGGGATACGGCGAAGGAGGGCCCGGAGGTCCCCACCCTCCATTCCGTCTCCCAGGTCGTGCGCCTGGAGGGCCTCAAGGGCAGAGCCAAGGGCCCGTTTCCACGCCTCGGTCGTGCTCCGTTCCCGGGTCCAGTGCAGTCGATCCCACCAGAACGACGGATAGGGATGGTCCGGGTAGGCCGTGGGCACGAAGAGCGTGACCGGAATGCCCAGATTCCGGAGAATGGGCCACGTCACCTCGCCGAAGTCTCTGTAGGCGTCGTCCACCGTCACATGGACCGCCCGCCGCGGGAGGGCCTCGCCCTCAAGAAACGCCTTCGCCACGGCGGAGAGCGAGACGGGCCGATACCGGCTCCGGAGGTGAAGCATCTGGCTTCGGAAGACCTCCGGGGTAGCACTGATCAGACCCGGATCCGTGTCGGTGACCTCCCCCGGGACGGCGACTCGATGGTACACCAGGACTCTTAGCACCGCTTTTCTCCTCGTGGCATGAGGGAGGCTATTCGATCGCTACGGGAGCGAGCTGCCGAAGCTCCTCATCCGCTGCATGAAGGCCCTGCTTCTGAAGAACGGCCACGGCGGCTGCGCTCAGGGCCACCAGGAACCAGTAGTAACGCGCGAAGGCCAGGTGGAGGAACATCCCCGTGCCCAGGTAGGCCAGAAGGCCCAGCGTGAAGCCGGCGGCGAGGCGGGCAAGGTCGGGACGCCGGCAGGCCAGACCTCGGCGGAGCCCCTCCAGATCCCGGAGCAGGAGGAGGGGAATCGCAAGGAAGATGAGCAACCCGAAGGTGCCCGTTTCCGCAGCCACCTCCAGGTAGAGATTGTGGGCCCGCCTCGGGACCGTGCGCTCGCGGATGCTGATCTCGGGGAGGGCCTGGTAATGCACCGAGTAGTGAGGCGCATACTGGCCGGGTCCCACCCCCAGCACGGGATGGTCGGTGTAGGCGGCAAGGGCGGCCAGCATGGATGTGGTTCGGCCCGTGGTCGCGCCATCAGCCTCGACCTCCCCCGCGCCGAATAGGCTGGCGGCGCCGGCAATGGAGGCGACCCTCTCGGCGTACCCCGGGGCGATCAAGGGAGTCAGGATTGCACCCGCGAGGAGAACCCCGGCCACTCGCTGCGGGCGAATCAAGCGCAGCGGCGCGCACATCATGATGAGGACCACGAGCACGACGAACGCACCTCGGGAGTAGGTGAACAACACCCCACCCAGAAGGAGGCTCACGGAAAGTCCCGCCAGAATCGCCTGGCGCCTGCGAAGAGCGTTCATTCCCAGGACGAGACCGAGGGGTGACACCATGAGGAGGATCTGGGCGAAGCGATTCGGTTCGTCCACGGATCCCTTGGCTCGATTTCCCGGCCCCATCGTATGTCGGCTCGGGGAGGCCGCGCCGCCGACCGGCTCAAGGTTGCGCTGTGCCAGCCCCATGAAGTCCTGGCGGTACGCTCCGGTGATCTCCTGAGCGACCGTGAGGCTACCAAGGAGGCTCGCCGCAAAGAGCACGGCGACCATGGCCCGTCTCAGCTCCGGAAGAGTGCGGACAGCGTTGCGTATGAGGAGGTAGATGACGAGCCCCTCGCTCAGGTAGATCGTGATGTTGTCGAGGGCTGCGTCGTACCCCTTTGCCCCGAATGCCGACAGGAGCATGACGGCGAGGAACCCGAACATGGCTACCAGGGTGCGGTCCACCGCGATGGGACGCCGGAGCACAATGATCTGGTGCACCACTGCTGCCCCGAGCAAAATGGGCACCATGGCGGCAGCGGCTTTGGGAACCAGCCCTCGCTGATACGCCACTACGGGCAGATTCGTGTAGAGCAGGAAGATGGCGGCCGCAGTCGCTACGGACGAGAGCACGCTGCCTGATGCGCGGTTCATCCGACGAACGCCCTGAGAACAGGTACGCGGGCCAGTTCGGGAAACGTCTGGCCGATGCTCAGGCTGGCGCGCCCCCGAAGCAAGACGGCCACCGTTGCCAGGGCGACAGCGGCCCAAAGGACATACGGGTTGCCCGACAGAGAAACGCGCACGGCCAGGAGCGCCCCCGAGGCAAATGCAATGGCCAGGTATGGCTCGGCGAACCGGGGGTCGAAGGCTGGGACTCCGGCTGCCACGCGCACTCCCACTTGCTTGAGGATCACGTAGACCGCCGAGGACGCGGCGGTGGCGATGCCGGCCCCGAGGGCCCCCATGGAGGGGATCAGAGCGAGGGAGAGGGCGAGGTTGCTTGCCACCGCTACCATGTTCGACTTGACAAGCCAGCCCACGCGGCCGGTCACCCGGAGCGTGGGTCCGCTGAACCCGAGGGTCGATTCCAGGAAGCTCGCAGCAACGAGAAGCGACAGGATAGGCGCCGCCGCCCGGTAGCGCTCCCCGAAGAGGAGCACCGTCAGGGGCTCAGCTGCCGTGAAGCTCGCGGCAAACGCCGGGAAGGCGAGGATGGATACCCATGCGGCGGAGCGCCAATAGAGCCGGCCGAGGCCGCCGGAGTCGTCACGAGCCGAGACGCGGGCGGCTGCGGGCTCGAACAGGAGGGCAAAACTCTGGGCGACGAGCTGGGTGAGGGTGACCAGTGGAATCACCACCTGGAATTGCGCCACGGCGTCAGCGCCCTGGAAATAGCCCAGGAGGAGCGGTCCCGTGGTGACCATCAGCATTCCGCCCCAGTCCGATGCCATCACCGGCACCGTATAGGACAGGACCCGGCGAACCGGGAGCTTCACCCGGATCCCGGCATCCGGACCGAGGATGCCGTGGCGCCGAAGCTCCCCCACCACCGTCCACCCATAGTAGATGAGCCCGACTACACCCGAGAACAGGTACCCATAGGCGAGAAGCCTGACGTCGGCCTGGAACAGAACAAGGAGAAGGGCCACTACCGTTCGCACGCCGGGACTGAGCACGTACCTGCGAATGAAGATGGTCCGGGAATTCGTGAACGCCGCACAAACTCCCGTCAGGAAGGTGTCGAGGGCCTCGATGGGGGCGAGGAGAACGAGGATGGCGAGTACTTCCATCTGTCGCTCCGCCCCCGCCCCGGCCCCTGCAAGACGAATGACCCAATCGGGGAAGGCATGAAAGGAGGCCACCACCCCGGCACCCGCCAGCAGAATACTGCCGAAGACGAAGAGTAAGACGCCGAGGAATTCCTCTCGCTCGCCCCGCTCCAGGTGGAGGGGAAGGAAGCGGGCAAGGGCGCGATTCAACCCGAGGGTTGAAAGGCCCTGGAGGACGAGGACCGCTGAGAGGGCGTAGGACCATGCACCGAAATCGCTCGTGGTCAGGTAGCGGACGATGATGATCTGCGAGCCGAACTTGAGTGCCGACGAGAAGCCTCTCCCCGCCAAAAACAGGCCCGATCCCCGGATCTGTTTCCGGCTGAGTCTGTCCGCCACCCCATCCACCGGCGTGACGGGATTCTGGGCCGAGGTCGTCTCCCCCCTCGAGCCCGACGGCTTGGCGACCTCTCGAAAGGGGGCCGGGCGCTCCTTTCCTCCCGGCCGGCCTGCGGCGCCGCCCGCCAGATGGGATATCCAACGCAGGGAAGACCGCCAAGGCGCCTCCGAGAGGAGTCGGAGAAGAAGGTTGCGACGCCGGCGAAGGAGGGCGTCCCAGCGCCCATGCACCACGTCAGCGAGGACGTCACTCCAGGTGAGGGCGGGAGCCAACTCCTGCTGCACCCGCTCCGCAGCCCGTCCCGCAGACGTTGGATCCTGCCGGAGATGGGCCATGAGCGCCTGGACCCGATCCCGGTGCGGAGGCGGGAAGGACCCCAGGTCGATGATGCAGTGCAAGAGCGTATCCACCAACTCGTCGGCGGGGGCTACTACCCGCACACGGCCGATCCATCGGGCGCGACCCAGGATCCGTGCCTCCCTCTCACGGGACCGGAGCCAGCCGCACCGCCTACCGTACCGAAGCTCGGATGTTGCGGTCAGGTGAATGGGGGCCGGGCCGAAGTCCGCGGCCCTTTCATACCCCTCCCCCTGGCCTCCCTTCGGTTCCGACACGTACACGACCGACGGTTCCCGATTACCCTCCACACGAAGAAGGCCTTGGCGACGGGCTGCGGCGTCAAGGGTCTGAAGACCACCCTCCGGGAGGAGGAGCAGAAGCCTGGTGACGCCCGAATCGCTCTCCCTCACGAGGGCGTACTCCAAACCCTCGGATTCAAGCTCGCCGAAGAGGGAAGACAGTCGGGAGTCGGCCAGCCAACGACGGCCACCGGTCATTGCGCCTGCGCCTCTGCCGTCTCCAGGCTCCGACCCGAGCGCCGGTGGTCGTTTGCATCATGCCGCTGTGGCGTCCAGCGCTCGATTCGGCTCCCCCTGACCACGTTCCAGAACGCTACCATGGAGGCTATGTTGGCCAGAAAGAAGAAGAAGGGCATGCAGAGCACAGTGGACTTACCGAGGGGCGTGCAGCGGAGCCCCCACCCCAGGGCAGCCGCCGCGAGAAAGGCCAGCTGGGCTCCAGCGCACGCGGTGAAGAACGCGCTGGTGGGAGCCAGCAGGACGCTGAGCGCCAAGAGAGGCGGAAAGGCCACGGGGAGGATCCGGCGCAGGACTTTCCGGGAGGCCAGCGCCACGGCGTAGAATCCGTATCGACGAGGATCCAGCAGGCGGCGCCTGAGGATCACCCCCTGCAGGCCACGCGTCATGAGCCGAACTCGCCTCCGGAATTCCGATCCGCTCTTGGCCATGGTCGTTTCGTGACCTACGGCCTTGGCCTCGAACACCAGTCTCTTGCCCTGCTCCACCACGGCCGTGGAAATGGCGAAATCGTCCGTTACGGCCGGGTCCTCCACCGGGCGGAAGAGCTCCCGGCGGATGGCGTACATGCCACCGTGGGCGGAGACCACGCTGCCGGTCCGCGACTCGAGCTCTTTGATCCAGGTGTCGTAGCGCCAATAGAGGTCTTCACCGCGCCCTGCCGACTCCGCTTCTTCCTCAACCACGTATCCTGTGTGCCCCGCAACGCCGCCCACATCAGGGTCGGCAAAGTTCCGGGCGAGCATGGCCAGGGCATCGGACCGAAAGACCGTATTCGCGTCGGTGAACACCAGCACCTCGCCCCGAGCCCGCCGGACTCCGTCGGCGAGGGCGGACGCTTTTCCCCGACGCGGGAGATCCAGGACCCGCACCCGGTCGGGGGCGACGGCCGAGGCGATCCTCACGGTGTCATCCGTAGAACCGTCCGATGCCACCACCACCTCGAGTCTGTCCGGTGGATAGTCTGCGGCCAGCACGTTGCGGATCTTGGCGGCGATTCCATCGGCCTCGTCATAGGCAGCAATGACCACGCTCATGGTGGGGGACACCGGAGCTTGGCGAACCCGACGATCGAGGAGGCGGCCCACCACCACGACGGTGAGGGGATACCCGACGTATCCGTAGGCGACGACGGCCGCCAGGATCCAGAACAGGGTGATCATGTGGCGTGTCCTTTCTTCACGAGGCCCCCCGTCCGCCAAATACCGCCCCCACGGTCTTGAGCAGGATCAGGAGGTCCAGCTTCAGGCAACGGTTTCGGATGTACGCGATGTCGAGGCGGAGGCGCTCGTTGAAGTCCACTTCGCTGCGGCCCGAGATCTGCCAGATGCCCGTGATGCCCGGCTTCACCTCCAGGCGCACGGTGTGCCACAAGCTGTAGGTTTCGGCGGAGAAGGAGGTGGGACGGGGTCCCACCAGGCTCATTTCACCCCGGAGCACGTTGATCAGCTGAGGTAGCTCGTCCAGGCTGGTACGGCGCAGGAACCGACCCACGCGGGTCACTCGCGGGTCGTTGGCGATCTTGAAGTCCGGCCAGGAGAGCTCGTTCAGATGGGCATATCGCTCCTTGAGCTCCGCCGCGTTCGCCACCATGGTGCGGAGCTTGTACATGGCAAAACGCCGCCCGCCAAGCCCCGTGCGAGGCTGGGCGAAGAACGAGGATCCGGCAGACTCCAGGCGGATGGCAAGGGCGCACAGCAAGAGGACGGGGAACGCGACCAGGAGAGCCAGGGCCGAGACGCCGATGTCCAGGGCGCGTTTCACCGCGGCATAGGTCCCGGAGCTCAGGAATGGAGGGGAGATGCGTTCGTACCACTCCACGTCCTTCAGGACGGCGCGGAAGGGCCCGCCGGCCCACAGCCCAGGACCGGTCGGCAACGCCGGGTCCCAGTTGAGTCGAAGGGTTCCACCGTTGGACGATGAGGGACCAGGATGGGTGGGCATGCTCAATCACCTCCCGCTGTATGGGTTCTCAACTTGAGGACCGGGCGAGCAGCCTCGGGTGGAGCCTGGTCCGGGCTGGGACCTGCAGGAACCCTGGTCCTCCGATCCGTCGCCACGTTGACGAGCTCTTCCAGCGTGAGGCCGTCCTCCGGGAACGATGCGGCGCCGGCGTGGACTTCCAAACCCAACTGGGCTCGGAAGGATGCGCGGATCCGACGAATCGCTTCCCAACTCTCCTCGCCCCCTGCCTCGAGCAACCCCAGGACGAAACGATCGCCGGCCGACTGGTAGTGGACTACGTCGCTTTCCCGGAGCATCTCACAGAGCGCCTGGGCGGTGATGAGCGAGACGATCTGCGGCAGGTGGGTCTCGACGGTGGATGATCTCCCTTCGGCATCGTTCTCGTGCTTGGGCTTGTCCCCCACGAGGGGCGCGGTGGAGAGCACGACGATGGAAAAGGGACGCTCGTACCGGCGTGCCCGGGCAAGCTCAGCTCGGAGCACGTCGGCTCCATCGGCAACGGTCCAACGTCCCCTCGCTCCCTGCAAGACCCTCACCCGGTCAAGCAGTACGTGGGCATCGGGCCCCACGCGTTTCCTTCCGCGTCGACGGCGCATCCAACGGGGAACCATCAAGATCTCCTCTCTAGCTGGGGGCGTTCTCCAGGGCTCCGTGCGTGCGCCGGACCAGGCGGGTTGCCAGGGCCTCTGCGCAGCGAGATCATGGTCCGGCGGCTCCGCCGTTCGAACCCCCTACCTCCACTGCCTCCGCGTATTCGGCGAAGTACTCGCCGAGATAGGCAGGAAGGCTCGACTTCTGGACATCGTTTACGACCAGGCCGATGAAGTTGGGGACCAGGCCCGGAATGCGCTCGATGAGGCGCTCTACGAGGGCCCGGGGCGTGGACCGGCTCCGCACTGTCACGATCACCCCGTCCACATGCTGGGCGAGGATCATCGCGTCGGAAGCGTTGATGAAGAAGGCGGGTGCGTCTACGATGACGAAGTCGTACCGGGCCTCCGCCTGCCTCATCAGGTGTTCGAGACGACGGCCCGCCAGAAGGTCTCCGGCTGATGTGGTGGCCCCGCCGGCCGGGAGTACGTCCAGTCCCGTCGCCACGGATGGCCGTATGGCTTCGTCGAGGGTGATCTCACCCCTGAGGCAGCCAATGAGGCCCGGGCCGCTCTCCATGCCCAAAGCGCGGTGGACGGAGGGCCTCCGGAGATCGCCATCGATGAGGAGCACGCGGTTTACGAGCTTCGTGAGGGATAGGGCCAGATTGAGAGAAATGGTGGTCTTCCCCTCACCGGCCCGACAACTCGACACCAGTACCATCCGGGGGAGGGGACCGTCATCCCGGGAGAGCATGGCGGTCCTGAGGGCTCCGAACGCATCCACCATGGAGATCCCGTCGGGATCACGCCGGTCGATGGCGTCGATCCGGGTCCATCCGCCGTTACGGCGGAGCGTGGGATGCACCCCTCGGGCCTTGAGCGCAACGCGTGACCCATTCCCGGCGAGTCGGCTGACGGCCCCGGCCGGGTGAGCCGGGATCCACCGCTCCTTCTCCGTATTCAGGGAAGGGATCATGCCAAGGATGGGTACGTCCGAAGGGACCGGGACGTCCTCCGGGCTCCGGACCGTGTCGTCCAGGACCTCCCGGGCGAACGCTGCCCCGACGCCCAGCACGAGCCCCAGCATGGAGGCCAGAGCCATACTCATGGCGAACACGGGGCGGTGAGGGGACGTGGGCGGGAGGGCCGCGTCCACGAGAATGAGGTCCGTCGGTCCGATGGCCGCAGCGACTTCGGCCTCGCGCTGCCTTTCGTGCAGGGTGGCGTGAAGCTGGCGGTTCGCCAGAACGGCCCGGCGCAGCAGATGATACGTCCCGGATTGCAGGCCGAGCTCAAGGGCGGTCCGCTCCTCGGAACCGATGATCGAAGCCAGCGTCTGTTCCCGCTCCAGTGCCAGCCGGTACTCGCTCTCGACCGCCCTTTGCGCCCTCTGCTGCTCCTCTCGAATGAGCTCCTGGACGTTCTCGATCTGCCGCCGGACCTCTGCGGTGGCGGGGTAGTCGTCGGTGAACGTCGCGGAGAGGCGAGCGTAATCGCGACGCAGCTCTGAGAGACGAATCTTGAGGTTCTCCAGAATCGGGCTGTCGAGAACGTCCCCCCAGCCATCGTCCACCACGGCCCTGTGGAGAGACTCCTTTCGGTATCGGTCCTCCCTGGCCTCCGCGAGGCGCGCCCGCAGGTCGCTCAGCCGGGCGGCGGCCTGGGTCGTGGGGTCTTCCTCCACCAGATAGGGTAGGTTCGTGGACTCGGCATAGGCCTTCAGGGTCCTCTCCGACTCTTCCAGTTTCGCCTGCACACTGTCGAGTTGCTGGGCAAAGCGCTGCGCCGCATTCCGCCGCTCACTCACCCGCATCTCTGTGTAGTTGGCTACGATCGAGTTGACGATCCGGGCGGAGAGCTCCGGTGACCCGGCGTCAAAGCTCACCCTGAGGAGGCGGCTCTCGGCCATGGGATCCAACACAAGGCGCTCGAGAAACGCCGCCACCATAGCCTGCCTTCGGGTGCTTTCGTCGCTTGCGAACTCCGGAATGGTGTCGAGGCGCAGCTCCTGGATGACGCGGTCGGCCAATGCAGCACTGCGAAGCAGCCCGAAATGGGTCCTGAGATCCTCGTGGGAAGGGCCGCGCCCCGAGAAGAGGCCCTCCATGGAGGGCGTATTACCCGCGCCAGCCCTGATCTCGATGAGGGCCGATGACCGGTAGACGGGCTCCTTCGCCAGCGTTGCCACCAAGGCCGTACCGACGACGGCCAGGAAGATCACGCCGATCCAGAGGGCGCGCCGCCGGAAGATGTCCACGTAGGCTCTGAGCTCCGCCTCCATCCCGCTCCCGGACCCCGGGTGAAGGGGTGCGGGGCGGTGCAAGGACACGTTGGTGCCACGAGGGCGGCCCGGCTGCATCCCATGCCCTGTTCCTAGCATCATCAGTACACCAATCCGCGAAGGGTCACCATGCGCACCAGGGCGTTGACGGCGCCCAGAGCGAAGGACTTGGCCCCGCTGTTGGGGACGAAGAGCACGTCGTGGGCGTCGAGGGCGGGCGGGGGTGCAGAGCCGTTCAGGACCTTCTGGAGGTCTACCGGCGTCTCGGCCTGAGACCCGTCCTCGAGCGTACGGACGATCACGCTGCGGCTGGCCGCGGCGGTGCTTCCCAAGCCCTGGGCCAGAGCGAGAGCCTGCAGCACCGTCATGGGCCTGCCGGGTGGAATCGTGAAGCCGCCGGGGCGGTTCACTTCCCCAACGACGTAGATCATTCCAGCGGGGCGGACCTGGATGACGTCCCCCGGAAGCACCGCCACGTTCGAGTCCGGGTTGCCTGGCTGGAGGAGCGATTCCAGGTGGACCTGGATGACCTCCCCCCCCAGGTCTGCGCCCGACTCGGCGTTCGTGGGATGAGCCGGATCCAGACGCTCCACCGTTGCCTCGGGAGCGCTGCCCCGCACGACGAGGACGACCTGGCCTGCCTCTTCAGCCAGCCCCTCGGCCATGGCCAGAACGTCCAGCACCGTGCTTCTCCCGGGGATCTGGTAGACGCCGGGACGGCGCACGGCCCCGAGCACCGAGACGCCGCGGCTTCGCATTTCGGTGATCTGGACGGCCACATGGGGGTCCTTCATATAGGTCGCCCGGAGGCGAGCCTCGAGGGCCTCCTCGAACTCCCTGACGCTGTGGCCTGAAGCCTGGACGGCTCCCAGAAGTGGCAGCGCGATCTGTCCGTCTTCTCCCACCCGAAAGGTGCCGCTGAGGGCCTCGGCCCCGAAGACGTTGATCTCCGTGCGGTCTCCCGAGCCGATGACGTAATCGTCGGAAGGGGACGTGCCCTGATTACGAAGCCTGTTCCTGGCTGCCGCATCGAGAATCCTCCGGTTCGCGTCTGCAGTGGCTAGGCTGTCCACCGCCCCGGGCGCGGGCGGACTCAGCTGAGCCATCTTCTCCCCACCGGTCGAGGCGCACCCGGCCGCAACCAGAAGGGCTGCGAGCACGGAGGTGGTGAGCGGTCCCTTCGACGGACAGGATGAATCTGTGCCTCTGGTCATCTTGGGCCTCGAGCAATGGGGGACCCCCGCCCGCTTTGAGGCATGACGGGACCCTCGCGCACCGTTCCATTTCCGGGATGTCCACCGTCCCGCGAGCCGACGCGGGCAACATGGTGACTCGTGGCATCGCACAACGGCAGGATCCGTTCCTTGTGGGCGGGGGGTGCGCCCATGACACCTCCGGACGGAGAAACGCCGGTGCTGGCGGGACGATCGAGGGAGTCGCCGGGTGGAAAGGTGGGTACTAGAGTGGAGCTGGCATTGGATAGCCGGCGCGACATTGACGCACGGCGGCGTCAGCCGCAGGGCACCGGCGGGTCCGACCCGGGTTCGGTGGAGGAGGGCGGGAATCGCGCTTGATCGAGAGGCGCAAACGTGTCGGATTCACCTGGAGATGCGGGGCCACCCGAATCCTCTGCTCAATCCTCCACGACGTCGCTCTTGGTCAGGTCATGGCGCTCGAGCAGGCGGTAGAGAGTAGCGCGATTGACGTCGGCGACGCGAGCGGCCTCCGAGACATTGCCATCGGTCTTCTGAAGCACCCAGGTCAGATACTCCTTCTCGAAGCAGGCGAGGACCTGCTCCCGAGCCCCGTGGTAGGTCTCGCCAGCGCCCTCGTAGTCCCCGTGGCTGGCGTTGAGATGGGACCCACCGTTCCCGTTGTGCGGCAACTCGGGCAGGTCCGGTGCGTCGATGATGTCCCGTCCGTCCGCCAGTACAATGGCGTGCTCGATGGCGTTCTGCAGCTCTCGGATGTTTCCCCTCCACGGCCGTCGGTGAAGCTCCCGCATGGCTTCCTGAGTGAAGGTAGGCGCCTGTCTCCCTATCCCCCGGTGTCGGAGCCAATAGGTGTAGAGAAAGTGCTCGGCAAGGACCCGAATGTCCTCGGGTCGCTGCCGGAGGGGAGGGATGTGGATGTGCACGACCCCGAGCCGGTAGTAGAGGTCTTCCCGAAGCCGCCCCTCCTCCACTGCACTGGCGGGATTGCAGTTCGTCGCAGAGACGAAGCGGACATCGACGACGGCATCCGTGCGGGAGGATCCGACCCGCCGCACTACGCCGTCCTGGACGACACGGAGGAGCTTGGCCTGGGTCATGGGGGACATTTCCACGAGCTCGTCGAGGAAGAGAGTCCCGCCGTCGGCCATCTCCATGAGCCCCGCCCTGTCCCTCGTTGCCCCCGTGAACGCCCCCTTCACATGGCCGAACATCTCGGATTCCAGCAATGGCTCGGGAAGGGCCGCACAATTCACCGCGACCATCTGAGCGTTCCTCCTCCGGCTGGTGCGATGGATGACCTGGGCCACCAGCTCCTTCCCCGTGCCCGATTCCCCCGTGATCATGGCCGACGCGTCGGTCGCGGCGACCTTACGTGCAAGGCTCACCACCGCACGGAACGCTGGCGATTCCCCGAGGTGTACGAGCTCGTCGGCGCCCTGCACACGCCGCTTGTGCGTGCTCTCCCGGGACTCCCGGGACACGATGACCGTATGGGCGGCCTGCCCCACCAGGACGCGTAGGTGGGTTGCCGAAAACGGCTTCGGCAGATAGCCCCAGGCTCCGTCCTCTGCGGCCCGGATGCTGGATTCCACCGAGGGGCGGCCCGTGATCAGAATGGCTATGGCATCGGGGCGGGCGTCCAGAGCCGTCTTGAGGAGCCGGGGACCCGAAATCCCGGTCATGAAGAGGTCCAGGAGAACGATATCAGCAGCCCCGCTTCGGAGGCGGGCTTCGGCCTCGGACGCCCTGGAGAGGCCCGTCACATGGAAGCCTTCATGCTGCAGGACGTTGACCGTGCTCTCGAGAATGGTCTCCTCGTCGTCCACCACCAGGATCTTCACCGATTCTCGCTGTTCCCGGGTCAGGGGAAGCTGCAACGGTGCGCCACCATCGTTGGTGCCGGGATAGGGCCCCTCCCTCGAGGTTCCGTCGATAGGTGCCGCATTCGACGGTCCCGCGTCGCCTCGGGGGCGGGTCGACCTCTCGTCGAGCATGTCGATTCGGATGCTGCCCATCCTTACGCCTCGCCGTGTTGGGGAGCCTCAATCCGCGCCGATCCGAAGCCAGGGGCTGAGCGGATTCAGGAAACCCTCTTGGTACAAGAATGTTCCGAACCGCAATCCACGCAGGGGGCCATGGACAACCGTCGTTCCAGGGTCGAAACACCTCCCAACGAAGTGTATGCGGATTTTCTCCGTAGCGGCGGACAATCGCGGCAGGGCCTGCCCCTACCTGTCCGCTCAGACGGGATCCGCCCGAAATGATTTCGAAGCGAAGCGTTTCGAGGCAGGGGCACGCTGTAGGTGACTCGGCAGGAGACACTCCCCGCGGGAGATGGGACCCCGGGCACCCTGGACGTGTCATGCGTCGGGGCGGGCGACACAGGTTGAAGACCAAGGAATCCAGGGGAGCCAAAGGGCCCCCAGGAGCATCGTCGTGGCCCTCGGCACGGAGCCTGCTCGATGGAGCGTACAGATGACCACCCAGCGGGAGAACGGATTCCGGGCCGGGCATGCGATACCTGTCACGGGGAAGGCAGCTGGTACGGGGCCAGCACCTTCGAGCATTCCCGGACCCGGTCCCCTCCCTGGTCTCGTGGCCCATCGCCGAGGACTCCGGTCCCTCCTGGAATCCTGAATCAACTCCGCGCGGGATGGCGGCCCGGGCCGCCCAGTCCTGTCTCGACAAGAGACAGGATCACCTCGGCGGTCTCCGGACTCGGGCGCAGCCCATCGAAGGCTGCAACCCCCAGCTCTCCGCACAGGTCCCGATAGCACTCATAACGCTCCTGCAGCACGTCCATCGACTCCCAGTGGAAGCGCTCCTTCTCCCGGGAACGTTCCGCTGTCCACTCCGCCGGCACGAGCAGGCAGACCGCCAGGTCAGGCTTGACCGCCACCCTTCGCAGGAGGCGGAAGAGCAGGCGGTCTTCGATGTGGTCGTTGGGGAAGTTCACTCGAAAGTCCACCAGACAGTCCAGCAGGTAGCGGTCGCACAGGACTGCAGCGCCGGACCTCTTCCAGAGCCGGATTTGCACGCCGTAGAGCCATAGGAGGTCGAGGAGTGCGGAGGTGATCCAGAGCCAGCGTTGCAGGGGCTTCGGGAGGTTCGAAGCCCGGCGCGGATACTTGCTCGGGGACTCCGAGACGCCCGTCCGGTCTGAGAGCTTGCGCCTGGCAAACCGGCGCGCGAGAGCCTTGGCCGCCTTCAGGCCCGGCGTGTACCCGGCACGCGACCAGATCGTCCGCAGTTCGTAACCCAGAGCCCGCAGACCCTCCCCCATGAGCTCACACTGAGTCGACTTGCCGGCGCAGTCGACCCCGCTCAGCGCGACGACGACGCCTCGATGGGTCGGATTTCGTCTCCCTCCTGCGGAGCTGGCCACGATCCGTGACGGCAAGGGGTTTGGCTCCATTTCCAGAGAAGAACCGCCTCCAAGGTGCTTGTTCACGCCGACCTGAGAGCCCGCCAGTGCCCCCATTTCCCCAGCAGTGGGCGCTCACGCCGATCCCGGTACGGTCTGCGGGAGCGCAAGGCCTGTGCCGCAGCCGGCTCGGAGGCGCTGGGGCACCGAAACGCCCGGCACCGCTGCATTCCTGGGAAGGGGGGCATCACAGGTGGGCGGCGCCTGTGACGGTCAGGATCGGTCGCGACGCCCCGGCAGGATGGATAGCGCGCGCAACAGGTGTGAAGGAAGAGGTGCCCAGGGGACCGTCCAACCCGTGAGGCGCGGGGGAGTCTGCCTGGGGGCGGTTGATCCGGTAGGAAACCGGTCGCCGGCGAGGGAGGAGAGGTTGAAGCGTGGGGTGGATCGATCCGGGCGGGATCGGGCGGCCGGTCCGGGGTGTACAATGCCACCGGCCTCGCACGTCATACGGGGAAGGCGGAGGGGTGGGCGCGAGGCGGGGGAGG
>Ga0209164_1001304_pt1 | contig 33608 bp, 29 predicted proteins | sample MTBNYHSulfiMetaG_FD_187458 | JGI IMG/M metagenome (GOLD analysis project Ga0209164, IMG submission 187458) | Enrichment culture microbial communities from rom New York Harbor, USA that are MTBE-degrading - MTBE-NYH (New York Harbor Sulfidogenic)... | ecosystem: Environmental > Aquatic > Marine >... | reverse complement strand
AAATCAAGGAATAAATACAAATCGTTGGCACTACCGTTTTGACGTTGAGAGATAGGCGCCCCGGTAAAAACAAGGGATTGCGGGGAGCATCCTAGCAAAAATCCGCTCTAACTGTAGAAGAAAAGTTTGCCTCACCGGCGCTGTAGGCATGCAGAAACTGCAGGCCCTTGCCGTCATAACGGAAATTTTTCAACACCAGGGTGGTGATGCTGTGCACCTCACTGTCGTCATCAACGATCAGAATTTTCCAGCAACGGGCAGGCGACTGCCGCGATTGGGAGGTTTCATCCCGGGCGGGCGCTGCACTGTCTGGTTCATCGAAAAAAATCAGGTCATCATTGCTGTTGTCGGTCATGAAAATGCTCCTGGTATCTTCTGTCTGTTACAACAAGTCGCTTGCTGAGATTGATGATGAGTAAAGATTGCCGACCATCACTGCTCCAGCGGCATGTTGACGGCAAAGGTTGCGCCTTTGCCCGGCTCACTCCGGCAGGTGATGGTGCCGTGCAGCTTCTGGGTGATGATGTTGTAAACAATGTGCAGACCGAGTCCGCTGCCGCCTTTCATCCTGTTGGTGGTGAAAAACGGCTCAAAGATGCGGGGCAGGTCCTGTTCGGCGATGCCCTTGCCGTCATCGCTGTAGTCCAGCCACAGGGTGTCCGGGGTCCGGGAAAAATGCAGGCGGATCCGGCCGGTCTCCCCTTCCTCATAGGCATGGCTAATGGAATTGGTGATGAGGTTGGTCAGTATCTGGGAGAAGGCGCCGGGATAACTGTGCAGGGAAATTCCCTTATCGCAGACGACCTCGATCTCATGCCTGGTCTTTTTCAGGATCGGCCTGAGGCTGAGCAGGACTTCGTCTATATATTTGCGCAGGTTGAAGGAGCGTTTCCCTTCCCCTGTCCGGTCGATGGCAACCTGTTTGAAACTGCGGATCAACTCCCCGGCCCGGTTCAGATTGGTCTCCAGCAGCGCTGTCGATTCCCGGCAGATATCGAGATATTCCTCCAGGTCGCTGCGTTTCATCCTGCTGCTGTGATAAAGCTTGATTATCTCTCCTGTTTCCTTATCAAGATGGGTGGCGGCGGTATAGGCGATGCCCACCGGGGTATTGATTTCATGGGCCACCCCGGCGACAAGGCCGCCCAGAGAGGCCATTTTTTCCGACTGCACCAGCTGTGCCTGGGTTTTCTGCAGCTGGTCCAGGGTGTGGAGCAGGTCGATATTGGCGGCGTTCAACTGGGCCGTGCGCCTCTGCACCCGCTCATCAAGGGTGGCGGTCAGTTCGCGCAACTGCTGTTCCGCCTTCTGTTTTTCCCGCTGGATACGCAACTCGTCCGTGATATCCCTGAACAGAACCACCGCGCCGATCACGGTCTCATCCTCGATGATCGGCGCGCTGACCAGACGCACGGGAAAGCGTGATCCGTCCTCCCTGGCGAAGACCTCATGCCGGCTCCGATGGGCTCTGCCGTCTTTGAACGAGACGGAAACAGGGCAGCGCAGGGGGTCAAAGAGGGTGCCGTCCTCCCTGGTTTGGCTGAAGAAAATCCGGTAGGGGAGGCCGAAAAGATCAGCATTGCGGTACCCTGTCAGTTTTTCAGCGGTGGCATTGACAAAGGTGATGCTGCCCTCCACATCCACGCCGAAGATGCCTTCCGTCACGGAGTTGAGGATCAGCTCATTCTGGCGGTTCAGTACGGCCAGTTCAATCTCGGTGGCTTTGTGTTCCCTGATCTGCTCTTCCAGGGTCCGGGTCAGGGCGCGCAGTTCTCCTTCCACCTTTTTTCTTTCGCTGATGTCCTGTTTGATGAAGGCGATCCAGTTGAACTGTTCATGTTCATCCGTGAGCGGCAGCACGGAAACCTGCTCAAAAAAAGGGGAGCCGTCCTTCCTGTAACTGGTGATCTCCCCCTGCCAGACATCACCGCTGCTGATTGCCGCCAGGGAAAAGCCGGGCATGCTTTTTCTGTCGTGCAGGTTGAGGTCGTCCAGGTGATGGCCGATGACATCCGCGGACTGATGGCCGGTCAGGGAGGTGAAAACAGTATTGACATACTCGATCATCCCTTTGGAGTCGGTGATAATAAGGGTGTTGGGACTGTATCTGATCAGATACGCCAACCGCTGCAGCAGTTTCTGCGGCGGTTGCTTGGGGTGCGTCCCCGTATTATCCGTGTCGTATTTGTTCATGGCCCGATAAGTCTCTTTTTTGTCACTCCTGCCTCCGCACGCTTTATACATGTTTTTTTTCCGTGTTAACACATGTTTTTTTTGACAAATGATAAAAATAACAAATTGATAACGTCTTCTCACCGGCGGATTGATGCGGATTTTTATAAAAATTATCAGGGGAAATGGGTAGTTATTTCCCCTGATGGGGAGGCGGGAAGGAAATAACCAATGGTGAGCGGTTATCCCTTTTGCATAAACCACAATTACGAATTGACAATTGCGGTTATTACGATACAACATGTCAACATGTAACCATTTTTGCTCAATCGGGGGAGAAGATGATCGACAGGATTTTCCAGGAATTTTCCAGGAAGTCAGGATTGCCTCCTGGTTCCGTGGTCCTGGTAGGGGAGAAGAAGGAGCAGCCGGGCACCATCAGGTTTGTCAGATATGCGGAAGACAAATGCGTCGAACGGGAGTATCTGCAGGTCAAAGATCTGCCCGATGATGCCGGCCCCGGTACAGTCACCTGGATTCATATGAACGGCATCCATCATCCCCAGGCCATTGAGGAACTCGGCGGAAAATTTGATTTCCATTCCCTGGTGCTGGAAGACATTGTCAACACCGGTCATCGGGCCAAATTTGACGACTGGGACGATTATCTGTTCCTGATTGTCAAATCTCTCAGCTATGATGAACAGACAACCCTGGTCATGCCCGGCCATATCAGCATCATCTGTTCGGCGGATACAGTTTTTTCCTTTCAGGAATCAGGCCCTGACCTCTTCACTTCCGTCAGGGAGAGGATCAGAAGCGGCAAGGGGAGAATCAGAAAAAAAAAGGCGGATTATCTGGTCTATAGCCTGCTCGATACCATTGTTGACGGCTATTATTCCCTGCTGGAAAAAATCGGCGACCGCATCGAGGAGCTGGAGGAATCCATCCTTGAACATGATACCCGGGAAGCCTTTCAGCGGATTCATGAACTGCAGCGGGAGATGACCGTTATCAGAAAATCCATCTGGCCGATGCGGGACATCGTCAGCCGCCTGGAAAAAAATGAATGGCTGGTTGTCGACAACACCAGATATTATCTGCGGGATGTCTATGATCATGCTATCCAGTCCATCGAAATTGTCGAAACATTCCGCGAAATGCTCTCCAACCTCCATGAAGTCGCCCTTTCCTTCAACAGCAATAAGATGAACGAGATCATGAAGGTTCTGACCATTATCGCCACCATCTTTATCCCCCTGACCTTCATCGCCGGGGTGTACGGCATGAACTTCAAATACATGCCGGAACTGGAATGGCGCTGGGGCTATTTTGCCGTGCTGTTCTTCATGTTCCTGGTCGGTTCTCTGATGGGATATTATTTCAAGATAAAGAAGTGGTTTTAGGTCTCCGGGGACCCGGGAGCCGGGAATGCAGAAACAAGAGACTCAAGAATATATTTTATGCCAATATGATATAATTCAACTTTCGGAGTTGTGGTAACATTTTGAAATAAAATAAATATTTTCAGGGAGCCCGCCGCTTGTTTCCAGAGAATTCAGAAGCCAGGAATCAGGAGCCGGAAAAACGTAATAAAATCAATCATTCTGAATTCCGTCTCCTGCCTCCTGAATTCCCATGACGGAGAGCAGAGCAGCAACCATGTCACAAAAAATACCGTTATTTCTTCAAAATAGATCAAATCAGAAAGTTGAGTGATATAACAGACGGGAAAGGTTGGGTGTGGACCAGTGACGCAGAAAATATACATTGCCAGCGGAGAAACGGGCAGCGGCAAGTCCCTTTGACGTGCTTACCCGGCAGGCAGTTGAACCTGCGATTTTACCATCAGGGAGAAAAGTGCATGGGAAAAACAAAAAGCAGGCCGTGTGATTTCGTCATATTCGGGGCGCTGGGGGATTTATGCCGGCGCAAGCTCATCACCTCCCTGTATCATCTGGAAAGGGTGGGATTGATCGATGCGGCCACCAAAATAATCGGCGTCGCCCGCCGTGATGAAACGACCGAGTCCTTTGTCGCCAAAATGAGAGAGAGCCTGGACCAGTTTCTCAAATGGAATTTCGATGAGTCCGTCTGGCAGCGCCTCGCCGCCCGGCTGATCTATGTCAATATCGATATGGCAAGGCCCGCGGAATACCAAAAGCTGTGCAGTGTCGTCGACCGGCAGGCCAGGGTGATGACCAATTATTTCGCCGTGCCCCCCCGCATTTACGGCGACATCTGCACCGGACTGCAGAGTGCCGGCCTGGTCAATGCGGAAACCAGGGTGGTGCTGGAAAAACCCATCGGCCACGACCTGGACTCCGCGCAAGTGATCAATGATGAGGTGGCCAGGGTTTTTGCCGAGCAACAGATTTACCGCATCGACCATTATCTGGGCAAGGAAACGGTGCTCAATCTGCTGGCCCTGCGCTTTGCCAACTCCATCTTCACCACCAACTGGGACCACAACACCATTGATCATGTGCAGATCACCGTGGCCGAGGAGGTGGGTATTGAGGGCCGCTGGGGCTATTTTGATCAGGCAGGCCAGCTGCGCGACATGGTGCAGAACCATCTGCTGCAGATTCTCACCCTGATCGCCATGGAGCCGCCGGTCAATCTGGACAGCGACAGCATCCGCAATGAAAAACTGAAGGTGCTCAAGGCCCTGCGGCCCATCACCCGGGATAATGTCGATGAAAAGACCGTGCGCGGCCAGTACGCCGCCGGATACATGAAAGGCGGGGCTGTGCCGGGCTACAATGAGGAGGACGATGCCCATACCGCCAGCCGGACCGAGACCTTTGTCGCCATCCGGGTTGATATCGACAACTGGCGCTGGGCCGATGTGCCCTTTTACCTGCGCACCGGCAAGAGGATGCCCACCAAGGTTTCCGAGGTGGTGATCAATTTCAAGCAGCTTCCCCATAATATTTTCCGGGACAGCTATAAAAAACTGCCGCCCAATAAACTGATTATCCGGCTGCAGCCCCATGAGGGGGTGGAGATCATGATGCTGAACAAGGTGCCGGGTATTGAAGAGTCGCTGAAACTGCAGCAGACCACACTGGATCTGAGCTTTTCCGAGGCCTTCAACATCGACCGGGTGGCGGATGCCTATGAGCGGCTGCTGCTCGAGGCCATGCGGGGCAATCAGGCCCTGTTCATCCGCCGGGACGAGGTGGAGCAGGCCTGGACCTGGATTGATTCCATCCAGGATGCCTGGGAATCCCTCAATGAACCGCCCAAGGCGTACCCGGCCGGCACATGGGGGCCGGTGGCGGCCGTGGCCCTGCTGGCCAAAGAAGGCCGGGCCTGGGAGGAATAGGCGCGTCATGCGGGATTATCAGGTCAATTTCAGGGGATTTCCTGACAGCGCAAGTCTTGCCGCGGATCTCGCCGGGGGTATTGCCTCGCTTCTCCATGGCGCCATGGCAAAAAGAGGTTTCGCCAGCCTGGTTGTTTCCGGCGGCTCAACCCCGTTGCCTCTTTTTCAGGCCCTGTCCAGTGAAAATATTCCGTGGCAGAAAGTGATCATCACCCTGGCCGATGAAAGGTGGGTTGACCCCGCTGACAACGCCAGCAATGAAAAGCTGGTGCGGCGGCATCTTTTGCAGAACAGGGCGGCCGCTGCCGGATTTGTCGGGCTGAAGACCGAAGATGTCACGGCCCGGGCAGGGGAGAAGAGTTGCGAAAAAAGGATCCACTCCATCCCGCGGCCTTTTGATGTGCTGGTGCTGGGGATGGGGGATGACGGGCACACCGCTTCCCTTTTCCCGGACGCGGCGGATCTGCCCATGGCAACAGCCATGGATTCCGGCAGGCTCTGCATGGCCATCCGGCCCGGCAGCGCAAACCATGACCGCATGACCTTGACGTTGCCGGCCCTGCTTAATTCCAGAAAGATCATTTTGCATATCACCGGGAAGGGAAAACTGAAAGTTTTTGAAAAGGCGCTGGCGGCCGAACCCCTGTCAGCGGATGTGCTGAATGAAATGCCCGTAAGATATGTGCTGGCCCAGGCCCGTTCGCCGGTGACGGTATACTGGACGCCGTAATGAGGAGATAAGGATGAACAGAATTGTTCGTGAGGTGACTGACAGAATAAGCAAACGAAGTAAAGAGAGCAGGGAAGGCTACCTGCGGCGGGTCGAGGAGGCAAGAAACAGCAGACCGCAACGCCATTCCCTGCCAAGCAGCAATCTCGCCCACGGGCTGGCGGTGTGCAGCGGCAGGGAAAACAATCTCCTGCGCAACAGCGATGCCCCTGACATCGCCATCATCACCGCTTACAATGATATGCTGTCAGCCCATAAAACCTATGAAACCTACCCGCAGCTGCTTAAAGAAAGTGTGGCCGGGGCAGGGGGGGTGGCCCAGGTCGCCGGGGGGGTGCCGGCCATGTGTGACGGCATCACCCAGGGGGAAGCGGGGATGGATCTGAGCCTCATCAGCCGGGACGTTATCGCCCTGTCCGTGGTCATCGCCCTGTCGCACAATCTCTTTGACGGGGCGCTGCTGCTCGGCATATGCGATAAGATCATGCCCGGACTGCTGATGGGCGCCCTGCAGTTCGGCCATCTCCCCGTGATCCTGGTACCGGGGGGACCCATGCCCACCGGCATTGCCAACCGTGAAAAGGCCAAGACCCGGGAACTTTTCGCGGCGGGCGAAATAGGCCGGGAGGAGATGCTTGATATGGAATGCCGTTCTTATCATGCGGCTGGTACCTGCACCTTTTACGGCACGGCCAACAGCAACCAGCTGCTGGCCGAGGTGATGGGTCTGCATCTGCCCGGCGCCTCTTTTGTCAACCCCGGCACCCCGTTGCGGGACGCCTTCAGCAGGGAAGCGGCCAGGCAGGTTGTGGGGCTGACTTCCCTGGGCGGCAGCTACACCCCCATTGCCCGGGTGGTCAGTGAAAAGAGCATGGTCAACGCCATCGTCGCCCTGCTGGCCACCGGCGGCTCCACCAACCAGACTTTGCATCTGGTGGCCATCGCCCGGGCCGCCGGGGTGCGAATCAACTGGAATGACTTTGCCGATCTTTCCGAGGTGGTGCCGCTGCTGGCCAGGATCTACCCCAACGGACCGGAGGACATCAACGGCTTTGCGGCGGCCGGCGGCGTGGCCGCCCTTATCGGCGAGCTGCTGCAGGGCGGCTATCTTCATGATGATGTCGCCACCGTGGCCGGTCCGGGGCTGGCGCGTTACACCAGGGCCGCGGCACTGAGCGGCAATACGCTGACCTATCAGCAGGAGCGGGCACGATCGGCAAACCGGGAGGTGATTGCTTTGATCACCAGTCCTTTTGACACAAGCGGGGGCCTGAAGGTGGTGGCCGGCAATCTCGGCCGGGCCGTCATCAAGACGGCGCCCCTGGCCGACGGCGCCAAAACGGTGGTTGAGGCGCCGGCCAGGGTGTTTGATGATCAGTCACAACTGGAAAAGGCCTTTACGGCGGGGGAGCTTGACCTGGATATGGTGGCGGTGGTCCGTTTCCAGGGCCCCCAGGCCATCGGCATGCCGGAGCTGCACAAGCTGGTAACTCCCCTGGGGGTTCTGATGAACCGGGGCTTTAAGGTCGCACTTGTGACTGACGGCAGATTGTCCGGCGCCTCCGGCAAGGTGCCGGCGGCAATCCATGTGACACCGGAGGCCTTCTGCGGAGGCTTGCTGGCCAAGGTGCGGGACGGGGATATGATCCGTATCGATGCCGGCAGAGGTTTGCTTGAGCTGCTGGTGAGCCGTGAGGAACTGGAGCAGCGTGATTATGCCGATGCCCGGCTTGAGGCGCACCGCAGCGGGGTGGGCCGCCAGATATTCGCCCCCCTGCGGCGGGATATGATGGGAGCCGAAGAAGGCGCCAGCTCGCTTTTTGCCTATGTGCAGGAGAGATGCCACGTCTCCTTTGACGGGTAGTAAAAGAGAAATCACAAAAAAACAAAGGGAAGAACAGCCATGTCGCAAATGAGAAAATGGAAGATGGACCCGGCCGAGATTCTGCACATGGGGCCGGTGGTGCCGGTGATGGTGATCGAAAAGCTGTCCCATGCCGTTCCTCTGGCTAAAGCGCTGCTTGCGGGCGGCATCCGGGTCCTGGAAATCACCCTGCGCACCCCGGTCGCGCTTGACGCCATCCGCCTCATCGGCAGGGAAGTGCCGCAGGCCGTGGTCGGGGCAGGGACGGTGGTCAGCCCCCATGATCTGCGGGCGGTTGAGGAGGCGGGGGCGGTCTTTGCCATCAGCCCCGGTTTGACCCCCGAACTGCTTGAAACCGCCAACCGGGGCTCCATTGTCCTGATTCCCGGCATCTCCACCATCTCCGAACTGATGACCGGGATAACCAGGGGGTTTGCTCACTTCAAGTTTTTCCCTGCCGAGGCCGCCGGGGGAGTGTCCTATCTCAAAGCCATCGCCGGACCTTTTCCCCATATCATTTTCTGCCCGACCGGAGGTATATCCCGTGATAATTACAGAAAATATCTCGCCTTAAAGAACGTGGCCTGCGTCGGCGGATCATGGGTTGCCCCGGCTGATGTCATAGAGCGGGAAGACTGGGCTCGGATCACCACCCTGGCTTCTGAGACGCTGCGCAACAGCCGGATGCCGTGATATGGGAAAATATCATGGCACATCTTCCTCTTTTCTCTTTTCCGTGTTATATATTAAAAATGGTAATGTTTGGCAAAAACCCTTTATCGCATTAACCTATAAAGAAAAATTTCATATAGGCTGTTTCTATAGAGTGGAGGCGAAGTGCAATGGCGGATCGCATACAGATTGACTGCCGGGGGTTGAAATGTCCGCAACCGGTGCTTAAGACAAAAGACGCATTGGAACAGATGGCGTCCGGCGAGATTGAAGTCACGGTGGACAATGAGGCCTCCAGAAGCAATGTTGAACGTTTTGCCAAAAGCCAGGGTTGCCAGGCTACGGTAAGCGAAGTCAACGGCAATTTTCACATCATCATCCATAAGACAGGCGATTCCCAGCCCGGCAGCAGTACTGTTGATGCCGCAAGTTTCACCTGCGAACCGGCGCAGATGGAGCTTGTCCATGTCTTCCCCGCCAACACCATGGGCCGGGGAAGCGACGAACTGGGCCAGGTGCTGATGCGGGCCTATATCAAGACCATGAAGGATGTTTCCCCGCTGCCGCGCAAACTGCTTTTTTATAACAGCGGGGTGATGCTCACCGCCACCGACTCCGATGTCATCCAGCCGCTGAAGGATCTTGAGGCCAGGGGGGTGGAGATTCTCTCCTGCGGCACCTGCCTCGATTTTTTTCATCTGAAGGAAAAACTGCTGGTCGGCAAACCCACCAACATGTATGAGATCATGCAGAGTATGGCCGGCGCCACCAAAATTGTCAGCCCCTGTTAACGAAAGCAGATGCCTCCGACCCCAGCCCCCATCTATGCCGATAACGCGGCAACCTCTTTCCCCAAACCACGGGAGGTGCTTGACGCGGTTGCCTCGGTGCTGGACAAAGTGTCCCTCAGCCCTGGGCGCTCGGCCCACCGATACTCCCTGGAATGCAGCCGGATTATCTTTAATGCCAGGGAGGCGCTGGCCCAGTTGTTCAACTGCCCTGACTCAAGCCGCATCGCCTTTACCTGCAATGTCACGGAAGCCCTCAATGTCGGCATCTTCGGCCTGGCGGGGATGAAACTGTACCCGGGCGACCATGTCATCACCACGGCCCTTGAACACAACTCGGTGATGCGTCCCCTCCGCTATCTGGAAAAAACGGCGGACATCAGCATCTCCATCCTGCCGGTTTCCGGGGAAGGCGAGGTGATGGTGAGTGAACTGCCGCGTCTCATGCGCGACAACACCCGGCTGATCGTGGCAAATCATGTCTCCAACGTCACCGGGGCGGTGGCGGATATCGAAGCCATCGGCCGGCAGAAGGGCGCCGCCCTGTTCATGGTCGATGCCGCCCAGTCGGCCGGGGTTTTCCCCATTGATGTCGTCAGGATGAATATTGACATGCTCGCCTTTACCGGGCATAAATCCCTGCTCGGTCCCACCGGCAGCGGCGGATTTTATCTCCGCCATGGGCTGGCCCTGCGGCCGCTGAAAATGGGCGGCACGGGCAGCAACTCGGAAACTGAGATCCAGCCGGATTTCATGCCTGACCTTTATGAAGCGGGCACCCCCAACACCGTGGGCATTGCCGGCCTGGGGGCGGGGGTGGGCTTTGTCAGCCGCACCGGCCTTGCCGTCATCCGTGAACATGAACAGCGCTTATGCCGCCTCTTTCTTGAAGGCCTCGCACGGATGAAGGAGATCACCGTTTACGGTCCGGCCCAGGGCAAGGAGCGCGCAGCCGTTATTTCGCTGCGGGTCAAAGGGAAAAGTGAGTCCGAAATAGCGCAAAGGCTTGACCGCGACTTTAATATCATGGTAAGGGCCGGTCTGCATTGCGCCCCTGGAGCGCACCGCACCATGGGAACATTTGCCGACGGAACCGTGCGCTTTTCCTTCGGCTTCTTCAACACCGAGGGGGATGTGGCGGCATGTCTTGCGGCCCTGGAGATAATCAGCAGAAATTAACATTATGTGGTCACCGGTAAAACAAACACCGACCTGCGTGGTCATCCTTTTTTCCATCCATTACGTGTTGAAGGCGGAAAAGCTCCTCAAAAGGAACGGCATCAGCCATGATGTCATCCCCGTGCCCCGTGAGATCAGTTCGGACTGCGGCATGGCGGTTGAGTTCCCCTATCTGGAACAGGAGAGGGTTGTCGGTTTGCTTTCTTCAGCCGACATACGTATCGCCGGCCTTTATCGCCGGGACGGCAAAGATTCCTTTCAGCCCCTTTTCCTTGACAACATTACGGCAAACGCCGTCAATTAAGCGTTGCCCCGGCTGCCGATCAGCCTGGAAAGGGCCGATACCCCCCGCGGACACGATGGCCGTGCCGCACGGGGAGCAGGCAGACAGGTGAAGGATTATCTCCTCTCCAGGGTGATCAGGGAAGGATCATAGTCGGCCGGTGCCTCAAAACCAAGCAGGTTGCAGATGGTGGCGGCGACGTTGCTCAGCCCCGGGTTTTCCACCTCGGCCAGGGAAAAGCTGTTTCCGCCGGAAAAATCTTTAATGATACAAGGCACCGGATTTGTGGTGTGGGCGACCATGGGGGAACGGACGCCATTTTTTTCCGTCCACATGCAGTCGGCATTGCCGTGATCCGCCGTGATAACCGCCACGCCCTGTTCCTGTTTGACGGCCTTGAGCAGCCGCCCCAGACACATATCCACCGTGGCCACGGCGATGCGGATGGCGCTGGGGATGCCGGTGTGGCCCACCATGTCGCCGTTGGGATAATTGAGGCGGATGAATTTGTAGCGGCCGCTGTGGATGGCCTCGATCACCTGATCGGTGATTTCCGCGGCCTTCATCCAGGGCCGCAGGTCAAAGGCGATGCGGTCCGAGAGGATTTCCACATATTTTTCCAGTTTTTCGTCGATGTAGCCTGAATTGTTGCCGTTCCAGAAGTAGGTCACATGGCCGAACTTCTGGGTCTCGGAAATGGCAAAGGAGCTGATGCCGCTGCCGCACAGGTATTCACCCAGGGTCCGGTCAATGGCCGGAGGTTCCACCAGGTAATTACGGGGAATTGCCGCATCACCGTCATACTGCATCATCCCCGCATAGAAGACATCGGGTACCCGCCTGCGGTCAAACTCGGTAAAATCCTTTTCGTCGAATGCCCGGGAGATCTCAATGGCCCGGTCCCCTCTGAAATTAAACAGCACCACGGCGTCACCGTCTTCAATGGTGCCCACCGGCCTGCCGTTTTCCACCACCACGAAACTCTCCATGTACTGGTCGGTGATGTCGGGGTTCTCGGCGTAATAGGTGCGGATCGCTTCTGTTGCCGAAGCAAAGGGGCGGCCCTCGCCCAGCACATGTGCCTGCCATCCCCGCTCCACCACCCGCCAGTCCGCCTGATAGCGGTCCATGGTGGTTACCATGCGTCCGCCGCCCGAGGCAATCCGGTAATCCCGGCCGTTGCGGGAGAGATCGGCAAGTTTCTCCTCCAGGGGCGTAAAATAGGAGAGTCCGCTCTTTTCTCCCACATCCCGGCCGTCCAGCAGGCCGTGCACGCGCACACGTTTGATGTTTTCCGCGGCTGCCCGGCCGAGGATGGCGTAGAGATGATCGATGTGGCTGTGGACATTGCCATCGGAAACCATGCCGATCAGATGCAGGGTGCCGCCCTCTGCTGTGCGGGACATGACATCCTGCCAGGCCCTGCCCCGGAAGATGAAACCGGACCGGATGGCCTCGTTGACCAGTTTGGCACCCTGGGAAAAGATCCTGCCTGCCCCCAAGGCATTATGGCCGACTTCGGAGTTGCCCATATCATCGTCGGAAGGCATGCCCACCGCGGTACCGTGCGCCTTCAGTCTGGTGTATAATGGCTCATCCGCCAGTTCATCAAGCTGCGGGGTGTAGGCCATGTAGATGCCGTTGCTTTCATTTTCCGGGCCGATGCCCATGCCGTCCATGATCACCGTGACGACAGGACCGGGGAAGTCGGCATAACCGGCATATTTTTTCAGTGTCATATTGCTCATGGGTTCCTCCTTGATGAGCATTAATATTAAAAGTTCTTAATCCTATTCAGTGTGAGATTTATTATGCTATACCACAGCATCAATGAAAACAGCAACACTGCTGAAAAAACTTGCTGTCAGGTTTTTCCATCTCCGCGCTGCGGATATGACATGGCGGAAAACAAAAAAATGCGATTCGGGCAGATTTTCAGATGATTAAAACAGGGGAAACGATACAGTTCAGGGCGGGGATCAGGCAATTAACCGGGGAATCACGAGCCCGGGAGACGGCTGCCCAACCTTTTGTCAGGACTGCTGTGGAGTGCGCCGGCCATTATCCAGGGCATTTCTTACTATCTCGGCCAGATTTCTCTTGATAATCGGCTTCATGACAAACTCTCGAATGCCGATTGATTTTGCTCCCGGTTCATCAATGATTTCACTGAAGCCTGTACAGAGGACAACCGGCAGATCCGGCCTCAATGCCATAATTCTCAGAGATAATTCATCGCCATTCATGATGGGCATTGCCATATCGGTGATGACAAGATCATATTTGTCAGGATAATCTGAAAATTCACGCAGGGCGTCCATGCTGTTCTGCATGACGGTAACACTGTAGCCCAGGCTCTCCAGCATCTGTTTTTCCATGAGGGCAATGGTCTCCTCATCATCGACCACCATGATTTTTTCTGTGCCGCGCGGAATGGGTTTCAGTGCCTTTTTATCAAAAATGGCCGCAGGGGTTACCCTGGGCAGATAAATGTTAAAGGTGGTCCCTTTGCCGACTTCAGTCTGTGTCATAATCCGGCCGCCCATACTCTTGACAATGCCGTGCACCACCGAGAGGCCGAGACCTGTTCCTTCCCCTTTTTTCTTGGTGGTGAAATAGGGGTCGAATATTTTGTCAATGATAGCCTGATTCATGCCGATGCCGGTATCACTGACCTCAAGTTGTACATAATTCCCCGGTGAAATCTGCATGTCGATCACCCGGGGATCGTTGCCAGCAATAGTGATGTTGCCGAGTTTCACCGTTAAAATACCATCGGTTTTCAGCATGGCATGATAGGCGTTGGTGCAGAGATTCATGACGATCTGATGAATCTGGGAAGCATCGGCAAGCACCAGACCGCAATTGGGATCGATGTTTTTATGGATCCTGATGGTGGACGGGATGGAAGCCCGCAATAATTTCAGGGCCTCTTTTACCACCAGATTAATCTGCACCGGTTTGCGATCCTCTTCCGTCTGCCGGCTGAAGGCCAGGATCTGCTGAACCAGTTCCTTTGCCCGTTTTGCCGCTCTGATGACATGGGTGAGATTTTCTGCCTGAGGGGTATCTGTTGGCAGTTCATCCCGCAACATGTCGGCATAACCGAGAATGGGGGTGAGAATATTATTGAAATCGTGGGCGATCCCGCCGGCCAGGGTGCCGATGGCCTCCATCTTCTGGGATTGCCGCAGCAGGTTGGCCAGTTCTTTCTTTTCAGCCTTGATTTCCTTTTTGTGGATGATGCCCCAAGCCTCATTCATCAGCAGGGTCAGTTGCTGCATGTCGGATTCATCATATGGGGTTTCCTTGTTACCGACACCGGCAATGACGACGATCCGGTTGTCCACGATGACCGGAATGACCATATGCCGGCCGACGGGGAAATGGCCTTCAGGATAACCATCCTGGGAGGGCGTGTTGCAGTCGTTATTATGAATCACTGCCCGCCGCTGGCGGATGCAGTCCGCCCAGACGCCCGCCGATTCAACCTGGTATTGATGGTTTTCTTTGGTCCTGCATATTTTCAGGACGTCTTTACTCCACAAATGGATGATGATGGTTTGACTGTCTTGATCATAAAAATGCAGGTAACCGCCTTTGCTACCGGTCATTTTTACCGCTGATTCCAGGGCATAATTGGCAAGCGTCTCTTTTGCGGCGTCATCCATCTGGCTTAATTGAAATAATGTCTTCAGGCGTTCCTCATTGAGTTTCAGAATCGCCTCCGTGCTCTTTTTCTCGCTAATGTCCTGCATGATCCCGATCATGCGGACATGTTTGCCCCCCTCATCACGGACGATTTCCGCCTCCTCATGTATTGTCCTCACACTCCCGTCCGCAAGCACTATACGGTGTTCCAGACTGTAAGAGTCCTTGCCGGCCAGGGCATTTTTTACCGATTCCCTGACGAAATCAAGGTCTTCCGGATGAACTCTTTTCAGAAACTCTTCATAGTTGGGCGGAAATTCGTGGGGTTTGCAACCCAGGATGTAGTAAATGCCGTCCGACCACCAGACGGTACCCGCGATGACGTCCCAGTCCCAGTTGCCGAATTTGGCAACCTGTTGGGATTTTTCCATGCTGTTGCGGATCTTCTCCAGTTCAAGGGTCCGCTGGGTCACCCTCTGTTCAAGCTCCAAGTGGGCTTTCTCGAGCTCTCCATGGACACGGGCACATTCGGAAGATGCCTTCTGCAGCATGTTATTCAACCTTCTGATAAACATGTATCGGCAGAGAAGCAGCAGGAAAACGGCTGTTATGAACATGATGGTCATGAGGGCCATGACCCGCTGGGAGGTCCAGAAAGGCTTTGGTTTGCCATACCATTTGGTGTGGATGAATCCATAGAGCGGATCATGGATAAAATCAGCCAGGGCCGCATCGAGTTTCAGCAGCAGTTCCCGGTGATCCTTGATGACGCCTAATGCCCGGCTTATCTCGAGAACCGGTGGACCAACCATTTTCACATGATCTTCTATATTGGAATTGCGCACAAGCTGCACCGCTGAATTTTCCGGGCTGATGAATGCCTCGGTCTGGCCGCTGAGCATACTGACCAGTGCCTCCTGCATGGTCGGATAGATGATAAGATTGACGCCGCCTCTCTTTTCCATGAAATAACGGGCCTTGCTCGTGCTGACCACAGCTGCCTTTCTCTCGGTCAAATCATCCAGGGAATCGATATCCGAGGTTTTCGCATTGACGAAGATGCGGATGGCGAGTTTTTCATAGGGAGCGCTGAATGCAAAGACCTCTTTTACCTCTTCGGAAACGTCCACATTGGGAACAACCAGCACCTTTCCCTGGCGTGCCGCTTCAATGAGCTGCGGCCAGTTGTCGTAGGCTTTATAGTTCAGCTTCAGACCGGCTGCCTTACCCAGGAATTCCATCAGGTCAATGGCAAACCCGGCAGGCGTGCCGTTTTCTTCAGTGATGTATTGGGGGGGCAGGCTCTTCAGGACACCGACGTCAATTATTTCCGGTGGGTCGGGTTGTGAGCGGACAGGAGAAAAGGACAGAAAAAAGAAGAAGAGGAGGGGGCAGAAAAAAAGAATAAGATACTTTTTATTCATCACTATCGGTTCCCCTCGTCAAATCCGGTAATTATCATGACCATCAGCTGTTTATTATATAAAAGAAAATTCAATAAATACAAACAAATATTGGACAAAAAAATAATTAACACAGGAAGTCTTGGATAAACATGAGAGTAAAGATTATATTTTTTATAATTATTTGCTTCCAGATGATTTATCGCTATAAAATACATGGGAGAAGAGAGGCTTCACATCATGGGCGGACAGGATATTGATGAAATGCTGCGGACCATCGAAGCAGAGTGCCGCTACACCCGGGGGATTAGCGGCGTGGCTGCAATTCGGCCCCAGGTGCTGGAAGCCATGGGCCGGGTTCCGCGAGAGCAGTTTGTCCCGAATTTTTACAAATCAATGGCCTATGACAACATGCCGCTTCCCATAGGCCATGGCCAGACGATCTCCCAGCCCTTCATCGTTGCCCTCATGACCGATCTGCTCTGTCCCGACAGAGATGATGTGATTCTTGAGGTGGGAGCCGGTTCCGGCTACCAGGCCGCGGTGCTCTCCCTGCTCGTTAAACAGGTTTACTCCATCGAGATTGTTCCTGCTCTGGCCGGGGTTGCGGCCGAGCGGCTCAGGAGGCTCGGCTTCCTCAATGTCGAAGTGCGTTATGGCGATGGCTATGCGGGCTGGCTGGAACATGCCCCGTTTGACGGCATCATTGTCACGGCGGCGTCAGGCCATGTGCCCCCTTCCCTGCAGGAGCAGCTGAAACCAGGCGGCAGACTGGTCATTCCCGTAGGTCTTCCGGCAATGACCCAGGAATTGATGGTGCTGGGAAAAGACGAGGGGGGGAAAATCACCAGCCATGATGTCCTGTCAGTGTCCTTTGTGCCGCTTACCGGCAGCGGCGCAGGCAATCAGCAGGGTGAAGATGAGGCCGGTTAACTTATCGGATCAGGAGAAATGTCATGCAGGTACCTTTGCAGATCACCTTTCGCAATATGGATTCATCCGAGGCCCTCGAGGCTGAAATCCGCAAACGGATTGATAAGCTGACAAAGGCCTATGAGCAGATCGTCAGTTGCCGGGTTGTGGTTGAGGCGCCTCCCCGGCACCGCAGAAAAGGAGGGCTTTTCAAGGTCAATATCGACATCACCTGCCCGGAAGGGAAGGTGGCGGTGAACCGTGAACCTCCCGCCCTGGACCGGTCCCATGAGGATGTCTACGTGGCTCTGCGCGATGCCGCAAATGCCGCAGCCAGACAACTTGAGCAGTACAACCGTCGCCGCCAGGGGCTGGTCAAGTCCCATGGGGAGATGCCCCGGGGGCGCATCACCCATCTCTTCCCGCTGGAGGATTACGGGAGAATAACCACCGTTGACAACCGGGAGATCTATTTTCACCGCAACAGTGTTCTGAATGCTGATTTTGACTCCCTGACCATCGGCACCCTGGTCACTTTTCATGAAGAGGAAGGTGACCAGGGACCGCAGGCCAGCACCGTCAAGATCGACTGATGGCCGGCAAATGAGCCTTTTTATCATCAGTGTTGAATGCTATGCAGGTTATCGCGGCGAGGAAACGCCCCGCCGTTTTTTCCTGCATGACCGGCAGATCGAGGTGACCGAAGTCATCGACCGCTGGCTTGCCCCGGACCATCGTTATTTCAAGTTAAGGGGCAATGATGGATCTCTCTACATCATTCGTAATGATGTTGCCCATGACCGCTGGGAACTGACCATGTACGTCAGCGGACAGAAAAATCTGCCGTGCCAGGCAGGTAACGCCTGAAGAGGTGTTTTTTACCCTTTTTATCCGGCAAGAGTGGAAAGAAGTTGCGTCCCTGCAAACTCGCATTACATCCCGGGGGAATCCGGCAATGGCTTTGGGCTCTCACCAGGCTTTTCCTGCTTGGGCTGGTTCTCTGGGCAGGTCTTCTGCTGTTCACCTGGATGCCGGGCTCCTCTTTTTCCGGACAACTGCCGCCGCTGACCGCGGACGAGCAATTTTCAGCACGGATGCTCCAGAAGCATACGGTTGTTCTTGCCCATGACATCGGCTCCCGCAGCATCTGGCATCCTGATTCCATGAGCAGCGCGGTTCTCTACCTTGAAAAGGTGCTGCATGATCTGGGCTATGCCGTGCACCAGCAGCGATTTGATTCGTACGACGTGCCGGTGGTCAACCTGGAGGTGGAGATACCCGGCAATCGGCTGTCCGAAGAGATCATCGTCATCGGCGCCCATTACGACAGTGTTGAAAACAGCCCGGGAGCCAACGACAATGGTTCCGGGGTGGCGGCCCTGCTGGAAATCGCCAGGCTGCTCACCAGGGCTCAACCACAGCGCACCATCCGCCTGGTATTTTTTGCCAACGAGGAGCCGCCGTTTTATTACTCATGGGACATGGGCAGCCGGCATTATGCCCACCGGGCCAGCACGCGGGGTGAAAAGGTCATCGCCATGCTTTCTCTGGAGACAATAGGCTCTTATAAGTCTGAACCGGGCAGTCAACGCTACCCGTTTCCTTTTTCCCTTTTCTATCCGAACACGGCGGATTTCATCGCCTTTGTCGGCAACTATCAGTCACGTAAACTTGTGCGCCGATTTATCGAGGTATTTCGTCAGCAAACCCCTTTGCCCTCTGAGGGGATTGCCGCACCGGGTTTTATTACCGGCATCGGCTGGTCGGACCACTGGTCTTTCTGGAAGGAAGGCTATTCTGCCCTGATGGTGACGGATACCGCTTTTTTTCGGTCGGAAGAATATCACACCCCTGAGGATACCCCTGAAAAGCTTGACTTTGAGCGCATGGCCCGGCTGGTAACCGGTCTGACCGCAACGATCAGGGTGCTGGCCGAATTAAATCCAAGGGACGGCATCGGTCATGGTGATGCCGCCTCACAACTGATATGGCGGAGTAAAAATGAAGAAGCATGTCTGTAACAGCTGCGGCTGCAAGATTCAGCCTGGAGGTCTTTTTTACAACTGCCGCACGGAGATCATCTCCGGCTTTGACAACTATATTCCGGATGATGAAGAGGATGGGGAACAGCTCATCAGGGAGGCCTGCGGCAACATGACCGGACGTTCGCCCGAGGAGCTGTCGGCCCAGGTCTATGAGGAGATATCCTTTATTCTCTGTCCGGACTGCCGGCAGAAAATCCGCAGACAGCTTCTGGCCCTGAAGGCAAACAGATTAAAACAGGACAAGATACTGCTTTTCCCGCCCCGGCCATAGTTAAGGGACTCGGAAAATACCAATTTACCAACAGTTTGATTTTCAGAATAAATTTTTTATTGCCGGATAAATCAATGTGATACAAAAACGAGATGACATTTAAACGGATGTGCTCCTGTTGCAGGAGAGTAGTCACGTATTTTTCCCTGACAAGTCAAGGAGGGAGACCAATGAAGAGTTTTTTTGGCAAGGCAGCGGTCTGGTGCATGGGCCTGTTGCTGGCCATGATGATTTCCGCAGGCAATTGTCAGGCTGCCGATAAGGAGTTCATGCTGGCCACGACAACCAGCACCGATGATACCGGCCTGCTGGATTATCTGGCGCCGAAATTCAAACAGGCAACGGGCATTGAGTTCAAATGGGTGGCCACCGGCACCGGCAAGGCTCTGAAGCTGGGCGAAAACTGTGACGCCGATGCGCTGCTGGTGCATGCCCCGGATGCGGAGCTGGAGTTTGTCAAGGCGGGGTTCGGCATCAACCGCAGGCAAATCATGTATAATGATTTCGTCATCATCGGTCCGGCAGCCGATCCTGCCGCAATCAAAGGCAAGACCGTGGTGGAGGCCCTTTCTGCCATCCGGGACAAGAAGGCCTTTTTTATCAGCCGCGGCGACGAATCCGGCACCCATAAGATGGAGATTGCCCTGTGGCGGGAAGGGACCGGGCCGCTGCCTGAAAAGCAGGAGTGGTATGTCCAGGCCGGCCAGGGTATGCTGGCGACCATCAATATCGCGGCTGAACGCAACGGTTACACCCTGACCGACCGTGGCACCTACATCAAATACGAGGCAATCAGCAACGGCAAACCGCCGCTGGTGATTCTGGTGGAAAAGGATACCGTGCTGCGGAACCAGTACAGCGTCATCGAGGTCAATCCGCAACGCTGCCCCAAGGTCAAAAACGATCCGGCCAGGCAGTTTTCCCAGTGGATGGCCGGCCCGGAAGGCCAGCAAGCCATCGGCGATTTCCTGCTCATGGGCAAACAGCTTTTCACCCCGAATGCGCAATAAGGGGATTGACGACGGCATGGCAGGACCGGGAGCGCAATAATGGACTTTATTGTGCAAGGCTTCATCAAGGCAGTCGAGCTTCTGCTGCAGGGAGATGGCGAGACCTACTCCGCCATCTCCGTCACCATCAGAACCTCTCTTTATTCCATGGCCGCGAGCCTGATCATCGGCATACCGCTCGGTTATCTTCTCGGCTTTTTCAGCTTTCCGGGCAGGAAGGCCATCCGGATAGTGGTGGATACGCTGCTGGCCCTGCCCACCGTCTTCATCGGCCTGCTCGTTTATGCCTTTCTCTCCCAGCGCGGTCCGCTGGGAGACTGGGGGCTGCTCTTCACCATCAAGGGCATCGCCATCGGCCAGGCAATCCTGGCCCTGCCGGTGGTCATCGCCCTGACCGCCTCAGCCGTGGAAAGCCTTGACCGCTCTCTGCGGCTGACTCTCATGTCCCTTGGCGCCTCAAGAAAAGAGCTGTTTTTCTCCACCCTCTGGGAGGCGCGATTCGGCATTCTCGCCGCCGCCGTCAATGCCAGCGGCCGGGTGCTCACCGAGGTCGGCATTTCCATGATGGTCGGCGGCAACATCAAGTGGCATACCCGCACCATCACCACGGCTATTGCCCTGGAGACCAACAAGGGGCAGTTCGCCATGGGCATTGCCCTGGGTCTCGTGCTGCTGGCCATGGCCTTTGCCGTCAATTTTTCCTTATCCTTCCTGCGCAGAAGAGGGTAGGGATGGCCAATATCCTCGAATTAAGCCGGATCAACCATGCCTATAACGGCCGGTTTGAGCTGTCCATCCCGCACCTGGAAATTGAGGAGGGATCAATCGTAGGACTGTCCGGCCCTAACGGCAGCGGCAAGACGACTCTGCTGAAACTGATGTCCTTCATGGAAAAATGCCGGTCCGGCCAGATCTGTTTCCGCGGCCGGCCGGCCGAGCCGTTTGCCGGCGAGGTGCGTTTCCGTGTTTCGCTGCTCACCCAGGAACCCTATTTGCTGAAGCGTTCGGTTTTTGACAATATCGCCTATGGGTTAAGGCTGCGGGGGGAGAAAAACGGCCTGGCCGGTGACGTTAGCGGGGCATTGGCGCTGGTCGGGCTGCCTGCGTCATTTGCCGGGCGGCAATGGTTTGAACTTTCCGGCGGCGAGGCCCAGCGGGTGGCCCTTGCCGCCAGGCTTGTCCTGAAACCGGACTGCCTGCTGCTTGATGAACCGACTGCCAGCGTGGATGCGCAGAGCGCCGGGAAAATACGCCAGGCGATCCTGCTGGCCCGCAGGGAATGGGGTACGACCCTGATCATGGCCAGCCACAACCGCTACTGGCTGCACGGTATCTGTGACCGCCTCGTTTTTCTCCATAACGGCCGTCTGCTTGCCGGCGGTCTGGAAAATGTCCTGTACGGCCCCTGGCAGGACTGCCAGGATGGCCGGAGCGCGAAAAGACTTGCTGACGGCCAGCTGATTTATCTGCCTGACCGTCCTCAGCCGGAGGGCAGTGCGGCAATCTCCGCCGAGGAAATCGTTTTCCGGGACAGCGGCCCGGGCGGAGAGGGGATCAATCAGCTGCAGGGGGTGATCCGCGGTATCTTTCTGGAAAATACCGCCGGCAAGGTCCGCGCGCAGGTGCTTTGCGGCGATCAGCTTTTCCTGGTCAACCTTGCCGACGATCTGATGCGGAAAAACGGGTGGCTGCCTGGTCAGCAGGTAACGCTGCGCTTTCCGGTAAAGAGCATCACCCTGTTTCCCGCCGGGTGATTCCTCCCCGCAAATCCCTGCCGCCCTGGCGTTGACCTCCGCCCGCCGGGCTGACCGGCTAATATTCCTGCGGTAATGGGCCGATGGCCGGCCAGGAGTCACTGAGATAGGCCTTTTTCATTCTCGTCAGTTTCGTGGCCGCGTCCCTGATTTCGATCAGATCGCTCCTGGCCGGGCCATTGCCGTACCAATGGGTATAATCCGGGTTGACATGGGCAACACCGATGGTCATGGTTTTCCGGCTGCGGTCAAGATTTCCCAGATAATAAACCAGCCTTGCCAGCAGAGCCTCTGCCACCTCCTGGTTCTGTTTATAGTCATCCAGCAGTTGCAGATTACCGGAACCATCCCGGGCAATAATCTTTTTGCTGATCAGTTTTTCGACTGTCTCATCTGCCGAATGCCTCAATGTGCCGGCATATTCTTTTATGGCAACAAGGTCCCGGATAAAATTTTCAACCTGAGAAGCCACGTGGCAGTCCCCGCAGACCGGCGCCCACTCCTTTGCCTCGGTTTTGTGATATTCTCCGGTGGCATGGCATGTTTCACAGGACGGTTTTTGCCGGTCATTGGCCAGAATACCGTGAAAGGATGATTCATAGCTGAGCCTGTATATATCTCCCGGATCAGCTTCGGGGACAGGGCCCTTAACCGGCGTAATCTGCACCTTTTCCGCGGCAAGTTCCTGCAGAAACCGGGCTTCGGCCTGCAGTTCATCCAGACATTTCTGCAAAGGGATCAGTCCTTCATGGGCGGCCATCCGGAAATCCTGGTGATAGGCCACCTGGGCGGTGTGCTGCTGCAGATACTTGTGCATGGCAAAGTAAAGTTTTTCCGCCCGTGAGGTGTCCTCATGCAGTTGATGGGCGTAAAGCACCGGCTCATGCCCTTCATATGAATCGACAGGCCGTGAGCGGGGATCAGGATAGAGGCGGCCTTTGTCGCTCAGCATGTTGATGATACTGCGTCCGGTGGCCAGAAATTTCCGTCCCTGCTCCTCGAGGATGGCCGCCCCCTGTCTCCACTGCTGGATGAAGGCCTCTTCGTGGCATTTTCGGCATTCAATTTCGACATAGTCCCTGCTTAACCGGTCCAGGTTCTCGCTGGCATTATGATTGTGCTCCGGCAGGTGACAGGCGGCACAGGTGGCGGGGGTGAAGTGATGAGCGGACTGGCGGTAAGCCCCCATCTGCGGATGATCAGGACCCATATGGCAGGCATAGCATGATTGCGGGTCAGCGGCCTCTTTCTTGGAGAAACGGTGTTTGGTGTGGCAGAAGTCGCATCGGCCGTCATCTTCACCATGGCCGATGAGGTGACATGCCTCACAGCCCTGTCTTCTGATCACCTCCGGTTGTCTGCCGTAGCGGGGTTTTCCCTGCATGTCCTCCCATGACCTGCTGTGACTGCTGGCCAGAAACTGCTCTGTCTCGTCCGGATGGCACTGTTCACAGGCGGACCGTGCCGTGGCCGGGGGCATGGCCCGGTGATCATTGCCGTGACAGTCGGCGCAGCTGACGCCGGTCCGGCCGTGCTCGCCCTCCATATGTTCCCGGTAAATGCGGGGGGTTGCCTTTTCGTGGCACTCTTCACAGCTCTGGCCGGACTTCATGATCGCATCCAGCTGCATTGCTTTGACGCCGGTCATGGCGCCCGGGCCGGCCAGGCTTGACTGCGGCATCATCGCGGCGCCGACACAGAAAACAGTCATTGTCCAGGAACGTTTGAGAAAATGCTGGTGTTTGTCCATGCGCCTCTCCTCCCCTCATGTAAGTTTAACCCTGCATATTTTCTGGGGCCAAGGTCCGGTGCCTTGTTGCGCACAATAGCAATTACAATAACTTATTGTCATCACATTTATCAGACTGCGACAATATTACCACCCATGGAGCCAATGTCACATAACGCCATTTGTGAGATAGGCGGATTGCCGCATTGGCGTCAGGGGGCAGGGTCGATCATCAGCGATAATCGGCGGAGGAAAATCAGGTGAGGGAAGGACGTTGGTTTGCCTGAAATTGAGGGGATGCCCCTTTAAATGGCGGACAATCTCTGGTCTGCCCCGGCAGCAAGGCTTGAGGCAAAGGCTTTCGCGACAAGGGGATTTACGGCAAAAGGCGGCAGACCAAGATTATTGACCACCTGCCGGCAGAGTTCCATCGTGTCAATACCTCTGCCGCCGTCAGCGGCAAGAACAGCCTCATGGATTTTCTCCAGATAGGCAATCCCGCCGGCCATTCTCTCCTGTATTGTTTTCTGACCGACAACAGGCGGCTCCCATGATGAAAGGAGGGCCTCCAGCCCGTCAATGCTCTGCAGTTTTCTGATGGATTGAAAACAATCAACGATATTTTCGTAGATCGGCAGATCACCCGGCAGGGGCAGGGCATCACCGGTAAAAAGGGCCTTGTCCCCGGCAAACAGCAGCGAGATGGAACCGGCTGAATGACCGGGGGTATGCATGACTTGACAGAACATCCCGGGTGCAAGCTGCAAACTCTCCCCATCCTCGAGCAAACGGTCAACCAGGACCGGGCCGCCGACCAGCTGTTGAAAGCCGGGGACAGGCCTGTCCTGCTGCTGCTTCTGCGTATCCTCGATCCAGGGTTGTTCATTGGCATGGGCCCAGATGCGGCAGCCGGTTGCCGCTTTAACGGCCCTGGCTGCTCCCAGATGATCCGGGTGGGAATGGGACAGAATCAGCGTGGATATTTCATCGGGGTCTCTGCCCTGATCCCTGATGGCATTAAAAATATCGGCATCCGCACCTGCCACCCCGCTGTCAATCAAGGTGATGGACTCTGCCATGAAGATGAATGAATAAACGATGCGATCAAAGGATTTCTGCGGCGCAATCGGGATCTTGAATGGAATTCTGACGGCATGGAGGTGGGCGGTGACCTGCATTGTTTCCCCTGTTTATTGCCGGCCCGGCCGGTTTTTTGTCCGATCCGCCATGAAACGGCGATAAAGCACGGCGCCTTCAGTCCGCGGCGCGATTTCTCGAACGGTTTTTTCAGCCCAGTTATACCGTAGGCTACAGCCCGGAAACAAGTAAAAAAGTGGTCTCGTTGTTCGGGTCATCCTGCAGGTTGCTGTCAATGATTTTTAAACCGTGAACGCCGGCGATCGATTGACAGCCGAGAGTGGCGACGGAAGGGGGAATTTCACCATTTTTCAGGGCTGCGGCAACACGGGCGGGATCGATCATTTCCCCCGCTCCCTCAAGCAAACGGAGCTGCGGGTATCTTGCCCGCAAGGTTTCCCTGCACTGGCTGAATACCTGAGGATGGGTCATGATGGTTTCAATGCCAATGATATCCGCCTCCTGCAGGCAGAGAAGATGATGGGTCACCGGGATGGAATACCAGGCAATAACCTGGAAGCGATGTGGCCCGATGGACCGCATGGTTTCTTCGACCACTCCACCGCGGCTGTTGAACAGGGCGAATTGGCCGTAATCGATTTCCTTGCGGGCCAACGCCGCCAGAACCGCTTCGCTGGTATAGAGATAAACGACCTCACAGGAGCTGATATGGCGCGTTTCGGCATAAAATTTGACCGCCTCGCCATTAAAACTGCCTGGGCCGCCCTGCACTCCTATTTTGCCGGACATGGTGAACTCAAGGAGATTGCACCCGTAACCGTCTGGCCTTCCCGCAACGCTTTCTCGGGCAGATCACAGCTGCTTGCCAATGGTGACGGTGAATGTTGTTCCCTGGCCGGGAACGGATTCCAGCAGGACTTTGCCGCCATGCTGTTCGGCCAGCTCTTTGACAATGGCCAGTCCCAGACCTGCCCCGGGAATAGCCTTGTTGCTCTTCTGTCTTTCAAAATAATCAAAGAGCTTCAGGTGGTCCTCTCCAGGGATGCCGCAGCCGTTATCCCGGCATTTGAAGATATGATGGGTTTGCGAATCGCAGCAGGAAATTTCAATCCTGTCCAGGGCAGGTCCGCCGTATTTTAATGAGTTGTCGATAAGGTTCCGGAAAATCCTGAGCAGCGAGAGACAATCCCCGATGATTGTCGGGAAATGGTCGGGGATCTGCAGGGTGATGTTGCGTTCCGTTAATTTGTCCTGGAACTCTTCATGCAGAATCCGGAAGATCCTGTCTAAATGGACCGGTTCTTTATCAATGGCAAATTCTTTTGTTTCGATGAAAACATTCAGTTTTTCAACGAGTTCTGATAACAGCTGGGAGGACTGCAGAACCTGGGTGCAATAATTTTTCCCTTTATCATCAAACATTTTACCGTATCTGTTATGCAGCAGCCGGGTAATGCCGTGCAGGGCGATTGCCGGGTTTTTCAGATCATGGGCCACGGCATAGGCGAAGTGCTTGATTTTTTCCGCATCCTTTTTTAACCTGTTTTCCAGCTCTTTCCTGCCGGTAATGTCCCGGAAAACACCGAATGTGGAAATCGGCTGGCTCTCTTCGATATGACAGGTCACATTGCCTTCAAGCAAGATTGTCCTGCCGTCCTTTGCCAGAAATTTAACCTCAGTGGGCTCGATTTTTTCTCCCTGCATCAGGTGGTGAAAAACCTCGGAACAATGCCCCCGGTCATCAGGATGGATAACATCAAAAAATTTGAGACGATGCACCTCATGACGGTGATAACCGAGTTTCGCCAGCCAGGTATTGTTGACGTAAAGGAAAGAACCATCAGGAGCAATACTCTGTATTATATCCGAGGCATTATCCACCAGTTCACAACAAATCATTCTTTGCTTCCCCGTCTTTTGTTATAATTTCTTAAAAAAAGTTAACAGTCGATTTTTTTTGGCAAATCGGCCGGTGTTACGACAAAATCCAATGAAAGACTTACTCAGCAAGACATTGCCAGCACCTATAGAATTTATTGGGAAAGAGGATGATTAAATAAAAAAAACGGCAGAGACGCCGGGTGAAAAATACCACCCAGTATGCCGCGTTCATGATCTCAGCTGGTGAAAAAGCTGAGCCCGGCGTCTGTTGCGGCCGCTTTCAAGTTGCAAGAGGGAAAATATCATTGAGGCAACAATGCTAAAAAAAATTACAAATTTCAATAGAAATTATCATTACGGTAAAATTTTTTTTTCAAGCATTGTCTGGCCCGGTTGAAATTGCTGTGAAAAAACAGAAGGTTGCCTGGGCATTTTTTCTCAGACAGCAAAAACAGAGTTGACGGCAGGTCCGGCAGGACACCTGTTACGGGGGGGATAGGCGGCAAAACCATGAATGTCGGCGGAGTTTGTCGGTGGAGGGGAGAGCGGTTCCTGGTTGCACCTTTTACGGGGCGCTCCTGATTGTCAAAGTGCCTTTAATCATGTCATTCATGTCCTGAGTTTCGTGCAGGGTCGGGCAGAGCAGTTCTTTGACCCCCTGCCGGAATTGCTTTTTATCTTTCGGGATATGGGTGCCGGCAATGATTTCAAGTTGCGGATAGGCTTCCCTGATGACTTTCTGGTATTTTTTCAAAAATGGGCATAGAGCGGTCATGCAGTAGGAAAAATGCAGCGCGTCAAGTTTATATGATGCCAGGGCCTTTACTCTTTTCAATATTTTTTCCGGCGCCGCCAGGGTGGGGCAGCCGGCGCAATTAATGATACCGATTAACAGCAGCTCATTTGCTTCGGCATAGCGCGCAAAATAGCCCCGTCGTTTTCTCATGTCGCCAAGGCAGACGACTGAGGCACAGTTCGTGTCCTGCGTGCAATTTGAACAGGTAAGTATTCCGATTCTGGACATATCCTGCATTCCTGTGAAAAAAAGGATTTGTTGCGAAGGCGATTTTTTTTTTTACTTATTTCTCATACCCGAGGAAGACATCGGAACGGATCTGCTCTTGGGCTGCGCCCAGACCGGCGAGATTCTTCTGCATGGCCTCGACCATTACCGGCGGTCCTGAAGCCATGAAGATTGCATTTTTCAGATCCGGTACTTCCCTGGTAATGATATCAGCGGAGATGAAACCCTGGTGGGCGCCAGGAACCCCCCTGGTATCGGTCAGGACATGTACAACCCGGTATCCGGGGAGGGAGAGCCCTTCAAGTTCATCCCGAAAGGCGATATCCGTCTCGTTGGTGTTGCCGTAGATCAAAATGGTTTTACCGGGCTGATTCTGCCGAGCGGCAAGGGTTTTCAGAATACTCCTGATCGGGGTGATGCCGATCCCGCCTGCCAGGAACACGAGAATTTGCTCGGACCCGTCCAGTATAAACCCGCCCATGGGGCCTTTCAATTTGATGGTGTCTCCCGGGGCCAATCCTTGCAGTGAGTGGCAGAAGGGACTGCCGGTCATCCTTTTGGTGAATTCGAGAAAGCCGGTTTCTTCCGGGCTGTCGCTGAGGGACAGGGGATGGACAAGATCCTTGCCAAGGGTGACGAGCATATACTGCCCGGCGGTGAAGGTGAATCCCTCGGGCCGGCTGAACCGATAACTGATGGCGGATGGGGTCCGTTGCACGCTTTCGATGAAGTTAACAGTGTATTCCATGATATGTCCCGAAAGTTAAGGTTGCCTGAAGGAGAGGGGCGGGAGAGGACGCCCGGTAATGAATTATTAAATCCTACACCGAAAGCCCCGCTGGCACAAACAACATTATAACGGAAACAGATCCGGCCGCAACCGGTAGTCGCTTTACAACAATAAAAAGGGCGCGCAGTTTCACGGGACTGACCTGATTATTTACTGCTGCGGGCCCTTTCTGTCATGCCATGGTAAAGCATCATCTGAGAAGCTTGCGTCGGGGGAGCGGTCAATACATCATGCCGCCTACATAAACACCTGCACCCACGAAAAGATCTTTTGTCGGCACTCTATAAATATAAGTAACCTTTTTGGATGGTGATTTTTTCCCTGGTTTGGGCCACATGTAATCTACCCAGCCATGTCCCGGATCCTTGGCGATATTGACGAAATGGACGAAGATCGCTTTGTCGGCGGCATCGGTCTGCAGCAGTACATGCTCATGCCGGGTAAGTTCAGGCTGCATGGGATGGGCCAGCATTTTCCCCTGCAGATCCATCAGAAATACGTAGGAATCTTTCCAGACAAAAGGGCCTTTGGGATCGCCAATCAGTTTCATGGCCTCTTCCAATCCTTTGGCATTGATCATGGCGGCTGCTTCATGGGTTTTTTGCACACATTCTTCCGTTGTTGCTCTCTCCTCGGCAAATGCTTGCGAGGAAAAAAGAACGAAAGTTGCTATGGCGAGAGCGATGAGAAATCTTTGCATTGTATCCATCCTTTTTTTATTTCTTTTCCTGCAGGTGCCACCGTTACAGTGGTTTATCTGATCCATGGTTTTCCAACCGGCAGAACGTCTCTGCCAAAGACCTGGGCATAAATGGCATGGGCCATCATATACCACGCTGAAGCGGCGCAGAGCATAAGTTCATATCCCGCCACCTTGGTCATTTCAGGGAAACCGAAATGCGCCAGGTCAAGGAGAATGAAGCCGATCAGCAGCAGGGTAAAAGTGATGGCCATTGCCCCATGAATCTTCATGGCGGGAATCCACATGATAAAGGTGTAAATGGTCCAGACCACCAGGAACCAGCCCACATCGGTTGTGCTGGAGTGATAGATGTTGAAATGATTGAGCATGAATATGATGCCGAGTGCGATCCAGAAAGCGCCATAGGATACAAAAGCGCTGTAGCCGAAGTTGTTGCCGCATTTGAATTCCTGGAAACCGGCCAGCATCTGGGCCAATCCGCCGAACACAAAGGCAAGTGCCACAATGGGTCCGATATCACACAATCCTATATTGTGCACCTGCAGAAGCATGGTTGTGAGAGCAAATCCTGCAAGACCGACAACCGCGGGATTCCCTTGAGATGTTTGTCCATTGGACATGAAATGTACCTCCTGGTTGAAAATGACGGATCGTTAAAAATATTCGATGAAGTCCCACAGACAGCGCATGAAGCGGTCAGGCTTATCAACAACCGACTGCATGGCCTCACCGGCGCCATATGCGGCTAGGTATTTCTACGTAATAGGCCGTGAAAATAAACTGAAAAAAGGGAAATGTCAAAGGATGTTTAAGCGGCCATGACCAATGGCGGCTTTTGCAGCAGGGGAGGGCGAACTCCTTGAAATCCTGTCTGTTGAGGTGGGTGAAAACCTTGAATAAAACTGGTCCGTTTTTTTACTTTTTTATTGCAACTCATATGCCGTTATCCTATCCCTCATTCAGCACTTCGCGGACCTTGGCGGCCAATTCCTTCTTGGAAAAGGGTTTCTGAATAAATCTGACCTCATCTTCCGGTACGCCATGGTGGTGTGCCATTGCATTGGTTGTATAACCGGACATGAACAGGATCCTGAGGCCAGGGTAGAGGACATGTAACTTTTCGGCCAGATCGGGGCCGGTCATTTCGGGCATGACCACATCGGTAATAAGCAGATGGATGCCGCCTGGGTGTTTTCCGACCAGGTCCATGACCTCGCCCGGGGTGACGGCGACCAGCACGGTGTATCCCAGATCCTCGAGCATCCTCCTGGCGAGTTTCAAAACAGCAACCTCGTCCTCGACCAGCAAAATCGTTTCGCCGCGGCTGGGTTGCGCTTCAGTCGCGCTTCCGGCATGTTTTTCTTCGGTCCCGTACGCATGACGGGGCAGGTGGATCTTAAAAGTCGTTCCCTTGCCCGGTTCACTGTACACGTTGATAAATCCGTGATTCTGCTTGACGATGCCGTAGACCGTGGATAAACCCAGGCCGGTCCCCCGGCCCGTATCCTTGGTTGTGAAAAACGGTTCGAAGATATTATCGACTGTTTCTTTTTGCATGCCGCAGCCGTCATCGCTGACTGCCAGCACAACAAACTCACCAGCAGCAAAACCGGCATGTGCGGCGCAATAGGCCTCGTCAAAGGTGACGTTGCCCGTCTCGATGGTTACCTTGCCCACGCCGGTAATGGCATCCCGGGCATTGACACAGAGATTGACCAGGATCTGATCGACCTGGGTCGGATCGATCTTAACCGGCCACCCGGCCGCAGGCAGCCAGGCCAGATCAATTTCTTCGCCGATCAATCGTTGAAGCATTTTGAGCATGGCCTCCACGGACTGGTTCAGGTCGCACACCCTGGGGCTGATGGTCTGCTTGCGGGCAAAGGCCAGCAATTGCTGGGTGATGTTTCTGGAACGGCTGGCGGCGTTGATGATTTCCTTCAGGTCGCCATGCCGGGGATCATCGGCAGACGTCTTGTCCATGGCCAGCTCCGCATAGCCGAGGATCACGCTGAGCATGTTGTTGTAATCGTGGGCCACGCCACCGGCCAGCTGCCCCACGGCTTCCATCTTCTGGGCCTGGCGATATTGCTCCTCCAGTTTGCGGTGCTCGGTGATATCGTGGATGATGAAATGCAGCAACGTTTTTCCTTTGATGTCAATCCTGCTGCTGAACACCTCCACATCTCTGAGGGAACCGTCGGCCAGCCGGTGGCGCAGCAACTCGCAGTGAATGCATTGGCCGGCCTTTACCATTTCCCCTTCGTCCTGTCCGGGCGGAAAGTCGATGATCTCCTGAATGCGCTTCGACCGCAGTTGTTCCCCGGACCAGCCATAAAATTTTTCCGCTGCCTCATTGGCCTCAATAATGTTGCCGTTATCGGGGTCAATGATGAGTTTGACGGCTAAGTGGTTCTGGAAAAGGTTGCGGAACTTTTCTTCGCTTTCGCGCAGGGTTTCAATCGCCTGGGCCAGATGCCGTGTTCTGATCATTACCTGTCGGCGAAGCAGTAAAATGACCACGAAGGCCAAGACGAGGGACCCGCCGATGCCCCCGGTAATCCAGACGAGATACCGCGGCACAACCACCTTTGGCGGCCTTTCCATCCACTGCGCCAACACCGTGTAAAATACCGAGCCGGGTTCAGCTTTCATTGCCCGTAAGTTACGGTCAATGGCCTCCAGCAGGTCCTGGTTGGCGCCAGAGGCTGTTGCAAAATATAATGACACCGGGTTGAAAACGATTGATGTCTTTACCAGCCCGTATTCCTGACAATAATAGTTGCCGAAAAAGTGGTTTGCCACAACCGCATCGACCGTGCCGCCGGCCGCAAGGGTAAAGGCTTCTTCGTAGGATTGAGCCTCAACAAGAGAAATCTCATAGCCGAACCCTTTTATCATCTGTTCTAAAACCGGCTGCTGGATCGAACCTTGGAGCAGGGCCAGCCGCCGTCCGTTCAAGTCGGACAATTTGCTCACCGGGCTTTTCTGGTGGGCATATACCTGTGACCAGCTTTCGATGACCTGCTCTTCGTGGAAATCTAAATTTCTGTCTCGTTCCGGCGAAAAGGCGATATCCGGCATCAAATCGATGCGGCCCTCCTCAAGAGCGGATAAACACGCAGGCCATTCACATGGTACATAGACCAGTTCCCATTTCTCTTTTTGAGCGATATCGTTGAGGAGTTCGATAAAAATACCCGAGGGCCGGCCGGTCTCAGCTGTGAAAACCTTTGGTTTGTTTTCGTATAATCCGACACGTACCTGACGGCCCCGGGGGCCTTTGTGAAGTTGCCGGGCTGAATCAGGCCCGCTGATTTCGCCCATGGTGGCAAGTGCTGTATTACCGTCACGCTGAGGCTGCCGGGCATTACCGGGAAGGGCGATAACGATGGGCAGGGCCATGATTACTGTTACAACCCAGGCCTTTACCAAGCAGAGTAATAGATTTTTTTCAGTGACCATGACCACCTCTTGATTTCGGCAAAATCTTTCCCGCTGCAAAGCTGACCGCACATGCCGGCGGCCCGGTCACCGGGAACTTTTTTTCAACAAGATGCCGCACGGCAATTGCCCATACAGAGGTGATAACGGTTCCAGCGATCATGAAGAGCCACGGTTTTTTTTGAAACCAGCCGGTATGAAGAAGGAACTGGATTATTGTGAAATGCCGAATGGAAACACCGTAAGAAAAATCACCGTACTTCCCAAAGTCGATGAATTCGTAAAAAGTCAATTTTCACCACGGAGCACACAGAGATCACAGAGAAAATATTTTTAATTACAATCAGTTATCTATGTGGGCTCTGTGCCCTCTGTGGTTAATTCTCAGTTTTTACGGGTTTATCAAAGTTACCCATGCAAAAAAAACAGCCCGAAGAAAACAGCTTTGCACCAGCCAAAAAATCAGCACAACCAAGAGCCTCTTGCAAAATGAACGTCGTAGCGAGTCGGAGGAGATGTTCACCTTGCAAGAGGCTCAACTAATAAAAAAGGACCTTATCATGATAAGGGCGGCAAGTTTATTTAGTCAACTGTTTCATCACTTTCCATCTGCTGAATTTGCTCAGCCGGTCAGTATGCCTTTCCGACCCCAGGTCCGGCGATTTAATCAGCGGCCCGTCTTTTTGTCCGCTTAATTGAGAGGTTTATATGAAAGTTTTCTGTCTGTCTTGTTGTGCAGGCAGGGCCGTAGATACTATGTATAAGCGCACGACACGATTTGCGCAAAACGGGCCGCGCTGTTAAGCTTGTTCTCCAAACCCATAACCATTCCAAAGGAGACAAGCCATGGAAACAGCAACGGCCCGCAGTGCGA
>Ga0209164_1001303_pt1 | contig 33625 bp, 41 predicted proteins | sample MTBNYHSulfiMetaG_FD_187458 | JGI IMG/M metagenome (GOLD analysis project Ga0209164, IMG submission 187458) | Enrichment culture microbial communities from rom New York Harbor, USA that are MTBE-degrading - MTBE-NYH (New York Harbor Sulfidogenic)... | ecosystem: Environmental > Aquatic > Marine >... | reverse complement strand
ACCCATAATGAGTATTTCCCAAACCTCACTGCTTTACAGGAAGCCGTATCCGAACGATTGTCAATGTGGAGCAAGCCAAACAAAGCGCTCCATAAATTATGCTGCATAACTTAAGACGTCATGTATAAATTTCCTTTTCCTGTATGACAGGAATATCAGGATAATGGCTGTAACGATGGAAACAACTGAAATATATGTCCCGAGTCTAAAGCTAACCGGATTGAAAATAAACCTGACCCTATGATTTCCCGGTTCAAGGTGGACAGCACGGAATAGGTAGTTGCCTGTAAGTATCTTTTTTTTCTTCCCATCTACGTATACCTGCCAGCCCGGATACTGTATTTCACTGAGGACCAGGAAGCCAGGCGCATTCATACGCACCTGAGCGTGAATGGCCGTGTTGGCATAGGAAACGATCTGACACGACTCCCCTGCTGAAACCGGATCGGATACCACGGAAACGGCTGTTACGGCTGACTGATCTTTTTCAAAGACCACCATGGTGAGGGGATGAAAGTTCCTTCCCATCATGAAATCCAGGATCTGATCCTTTTCTTTTTCAACAGTGTGGTGAACGATCCAGCAGCGTGGCATAAAGCCGTCATACGCCCGGATCTGCCGGGCCTGACAATCCACCACATATTTGAGATTCAACATGCGGATAAGCGGGTTGTTCACGTCCCGGATGTAATGGAGGTTCACCACCCTGTTGTCCGGGGGAAGCCCCTGGCTCCTGTTGATGTATTCCATATATCGCCTCAGGACCAAGGGATCATATCCCTGAATATCCTGAAACCCGTACCAGAGGCCCGCATTTTTGATAAAACATCTTCCAAGGATAACGCCACGTGATGCCTGCGAATCGCCGATAATGGGAGAAAGGAGCTCGCCCTCTTGCAGGAGCCCCCGGATGTCAAAGGTCCGAATCAAAGGAAAGGCAAATGAGCCCAGATCGATCATACACAGACCCATCAGCATCCCTGTGAACATGCCGGGGGAAATACTACCTTTTCTTCTCAGATACCAACATACTGAAAAAACAAAAAAAATACAATAGGTAAAAAAAATGGAACAGCTGACAACGGAGACAATCAGGCCAAGCCGTTCGGAATCCATGTCAAACGGTCCCAAGTGCTTTGAGATGATTCCACCAAAGGCTTCGGGAAAGGCATAGGACCCTATGACCAATGGCAAGCAGAAAAAAAGGATGACAATGACAATGCGGTTTGCATTCTTTTGAAACATGTCGGTGGCTTTCAGTATATCTACAGCCTTGCCGATCAAAACAGAGATTGAGAAGACATAGAGAAATAGGATCTGGGCGGGCACGCGAAAGCTGTCGAAGCCCGGAAGTCGGTAAATGAGCGGATAGACAGGATTGTATTGGCCTAATGCCAGAAACAGGGCCGTCAGGGCCAGCAAAACAAAAAAGAGCCCCATCCGATCCCGTACAAGTTTCTTTATAACCATCACGATTGCCGCCATCGCAGCAATGCCGGCATACGCGCAGTATTCCCAGAATCCCCAGGTACGATCGCTTATCCAGTATGTGCCGTCTACAGGGGAGCCGAACAGAAGCGGGAACACAAAAGTCAAGAGGTTCCTGGGCGGCAGGGAATCCATGGTGGCGAACTCATAACCAACCCCTCCGGCACGGGTCGATAACCCGGTGAATTCGTAGGTGGGCAACAGTTGTATGGCAGAGAGAAGAAAGCCGAAGGCAAGCAGAAGAAAGGTCCCCCCCGATATTTTGAATAGATACGGAAGGCCATGTTTTTTGAAGTTCAGGCAGCACGAGTAGAAAGAAAGCAGCAGCACGCTCAAAATGGTGTAAAAAGCTATCTGCGGGAATCCCCCCAGAATCTGAATGCCGAGCACCAGGCCGCCCGCGACAGCATGTTTCAGTTCCCGGGTTTCCATGAATTTTCGTGCAAAAAGAAAAACGAGGGGAATCCAGATGTAGTTCTGAACAAAGGAGAGGTGCCCGGCATAAATGTGCGCAATAAAGTAACCGTTAAAAACAAATATAAAACCGGAAAGAAATGACCCCAGCCTCGATATCCGGGTGGATCGAACGAATAAATACATGAGAACAGCGCCCAGACTGCAGTGGAGCAGGGTGGAATAAAGGTAGGCCGCATCTGTGGGCATCAGGTAGTACAGAAATCCAAGTGGATAGAACATGGATGTTTGCATATTTGCAATCAACGGCGCCCCTGAGAAGAGATGGGGATTCCAGAAAGGGACGGATCCATTGGTGCAGAAAAAATCATAGATAAAACGCTTTGCGGGGTAGAAATAATACAAAAAATCGCTTCCATAAAGGGTCTCTTTCGAACAAATTATCTTGGCGAAAAAGGCAACCACCACTGCCACAAGAAAACTGATGGCAGTAAGGTCTCGGACTTTCTGTTCGGGTTCAGTCATGCCGTTCCATTCGCATTATATGGATCTATTGGACCGGGATATGCAGGTTTTTGAGCTATCAGTAAAACAGATACGCCAAAAGGAAAATTTGTGAACCTCAAATACCTCAGCTCTATCGAATACCATAAATACAGAGCTGAATTCAGCCAGTCCGGCAGGGGCATATAAAAGTCTGATTTAACCGCTTTCTGTCGTTTAAAGAGCGACCTGGTTTTCCTTAGGGCTGCAATCGGGAGCAATAGAGATGAATTGAAATAACTCACCTTGATTACAGTGCACCTCAGACGTGCAATTTGATTCAGCAGCTGTTTCTTGGAGTATCGTCGTTTGTGATGCAGGGCCTCGTCGTGTCCGCTCCACAGCAGTCGCATAGCAGGCACTGTAATCAGGATGATCCCACCTGGTTCGCACACCCGGATCATTTCGTGCAAAAGGACCCGATCATTTTCAAGGTGCTCCAGAACATCGAGGCATGTTACAGCTGAAAATGTGTTACTTCTGAAAGGAATAGCCTCCTCTGCATCTGATTGCACGATAGATCTGTGCCCACTTCCTGCCAGCATCCGGATAGCCACTGGCGAAACATCAGCACCATATGCCTGCCCATATTTTTGTAGAAGTTCCAAAATAGCGCCTGTTCCAGTTCCAATATCCAGGATCTTGCTTGATTTATTTTTATCCAAACACCTTTCCAGAAACATTTCTACGAGGAACTGTTTCCCTCTGAACCACCAATAGGTGTTTTCAATATGCCGCATTATCTTATATTCATTTTCTTCCATGGGCCTGACTGTCCCGTTCGCACTCACAAATCGATAGACTGCCAGTTCAGGGTTGCAGCAACACGGTTATCGCACAATTGAAGGGACCCTTCGCCGGTCCATTCCCGTGGTCAGTGGCTTCATGAAGCCAGGCCCTGTTCACAGGTTATTCAATCCTCGGAGATTCCAATGTCACTGGAGACCATGCGTTTCAACAAAGTTCTTTATCCTGGGCTGATCGTTATTTATCGTAAGCGATTCCCTGAAGCTCTGCCGTGCCTTTTCCTTTTCTCCGGCATCATGCAAGGCCAGCCCGAGATTGTTGTGATAGGTGTAGTTGCGTGGGCTTAACGCTATCGCCTTGCCAAAGAACGTTATCGCCTTTTGATAATCCCCTTTCCTGTGGTAGAAGTAGCCCCAGTTGTTATGGACCCCGCTCAAATCATCATGGTAAACGAGCGCCTTTTCAAGCTCATTGCGTGCCGCGTCAAAAAACCCCCTGTCTGTCAGAAAGACACCGATTTCGGAATGGATGGACGTATCATTGTAGCCTGTCAGGGACGCAAGTCTCAGTTGCTGCAAAGCCTCTCCTATGCGGCCTGCCGCCCACAAGCTTTCGGCTTTTCTAAAGAAAAAGAAAGAACACAGTTCACGAGACATATAATCCCGCACAAAATCATCGTGGAAACTTTCCGTAAAATAGTATTCCCATATACCGGCGGCGTCACCCGCGGCCCCAGGCTCAGTATCCGAAACCATCTTGCCAAGTATCCCGTAAGGACTGAGCCTGAACCCGCCAGGGGTTGATATCGTGTGTAGATTAAACATAAGGAAATAGACGCCTCTCTCCTTCGCTTCGGCGCCAAGCGTCTTATCCACCATCCCTTCAAATCCATCCTTAGTACCTCCAGAATGCAAACGCCGCCTCTCCGGCGACCATTTGAACACAATATTATGCCGGTCATACAAGGTCACCCACTCTCCCATACCCTCTGCAATTCTTCCATATGCAACCGGAAAAAGATTGTTATCCCCATCGACGAAAACCGTGCTCCCGGGACCTGCTGTTCCAAAAGCGTTGACAGCATGTTCGTATGCGGTGTAATTACGACTTTGATCACACAAACCGAAATTCGCCATGAGACCGATAACCGGCACCATACAGGCCGCCATTCCGATACCTTTCCTCAAGTTAGGGCCGATTCTCTTTTGCCCGGTGGTCCAGACGAGAAGATGGTTTAACCCTGTCCCTAACAGTATTGCCATTACAACGGATGAAGGAAGGGTAAAGGGCGTAATCTCAAAGGAAATTAAATTCAGGAAGATACTATAGACGAGGTCAAGAAAAACCACCGCCGCAAAGAATGCCTTCCACCGGGCGGAGCTGAGCCTGACCCAGCCCCATAAGGCCATGAGCAACAAGATGCCGTATTGCTTCATTACAATCGTCAACGCCTCTCCGGCCCTCAACAGATATTCCGAAAGAGTGGCGCTAAAGACATAGCTTTGCCTGTATGACTTTGTTGTGAAATGCCCAAGAAAACGTTCAATGTTGTTGGGGTCACCCCAGTGAATCGCTGCGCCTGCATCCGTTCGGACCGGGAGGTAGAGATAAATGGAAAGGGCCGCCAGAAAGCAAAGAAAGATAAGGCTGAAATGCCTGACGCTCAGAAGCGCTTTTCTGTCCCCTGAAAGAACGACATAGAGGACCGGCGGGGCCAGCATCACGGTCTGCATATGGTTGCCAAAGCTGAGCCCGGTGATAAATACGAAAACAAGAAGGCGACGAAACTCCCTATTTTCATCCCACCACCAGAGCAGTCTTATCAATACCGCTACAAAAAACGTGTGAAGGGAATAAACCTCCGCCGATACCGCCTGTGACCAGAAGGCAGGGGTAAACGCAAAAAAAGCCGCCGCTGCGGCTGAGGATAAAACGGAGCACGTGAGTTTAAGAATGATGCCGTAAATAACGCACACGGTAAGCGCTGAAAAAAACGCTGACATGAGGTTCATCTTGAACCCGATATTACCCAGGGGAATCATGCACAGGACCTTTCCCAGAAGGCAGTAAAGGGGAAAGCCGCTTGCATGGGGAATTCCGAGAGAAAACGCAGCGGCAGTCAGTTCACCGCTGTCGCCCACGTAAACCACGGGAACAATCGTAATCAGATAAACCCCGAACACAACCATCCCAAGAAGTGAAGGGATGTAAATCTTTGCGAAGGAAAGATTCATGCGATTTTTTCAGTTAAACGGCTGGAGCAACAAATTTACCAGGCAACTGTTGATTTGCTTCAAAGTAATTCTGGGCGGCTTCAAAAACAGTGGCTTCCAGGTTCACTCTCAGGGATCAGCTTTGCCGGATGTTCCGAGGCCTGGTTGGCCAATGCCATGGTGTTTTTTGACAATAAAGAGCGGCCTCTGCTTGACTTCATCATAGATACGAGCCAGATATTCTCCCAGCAGACCGATGGCAATAAGCTGAACCCCTCCCAAAAACAGAATCAGCGTCACAAGGGTGGTGAACCCTATTTGCGCAATTTCAATCCCCAGAAGTCTTCTTATAACAAAGAAAGACGCAAAACCGAAGCCAATAGCACTGATGATGATGCCTGCGCCCGTCATAATCCTCAAGGGCTTGTAGGAGAAACTGAATATGGCATCCAGCGCATATCGAATCAGCCGTTTAAATGACTGCTTCGGCGCCCCGCCCTCCCGTTGTTCCCGGTCATAGGTGACAACCTCTTGCCTGAGCCCCACCCAACTCCTGAGACCCGGAAAAAATCGATTCTGTTCAGGAAGTCTCTTCAGTTCCTGCACCGCCTGACGATCCAGAAGACCGAATACACCGGCATTGGGCGGGACCGGAAAATCGCTGATCCAGATAAACACCTTGTGAAACAGGTCAAATCCCACCCGGCGGATGCCTCTTTCCTTTCTGCTGCGGCGCTGGGCCCTGACAACCTGCGCCCCCCCTCGCCACATCTCCACCAGATCGGGAATCAACTCCGGGGGATCCTGTAAATCCCCGTCCATGACGATGACGGCGTCGGCGTCTGCAAACGAAAGCCCCGAAGCAATGGCGGCCTGGTGCCCGAAATTGCGGGAAAGCTCAATGATGGAAAACCTCGGGTCTTCCTGATGCTGCATCAGCATGATATCAAGCGATCGATCAGCGCTTCCATCATTCACATAGATCACCTGCCATTGAACGCCAGGCAGCGTATCGCAGACCCCCTTCAACCGCTTATACAGAACGGGGAGGCTTTCCTGTTCATTATAGATGGGAATAACGATGGCCAGTCTCAACAAAGCGCCCTCCTTCTTGTCCGGGTCTTCCAGAGATTGTTCCCGCGTCGACACTCAACCACTCTCACCACAGAGGCACGGAGAACCCAGAGTTTATTCTTGCATTGTAATATTTTCTTTCCGCGTACTCGGTGTTTCGAGTCCCGCCCGGGATGAAAAATAATCCCTCACTTACCCGAATCGTCCCGGTTCAGGAGGACCGGGACCATCATCTCAGCTTGAGGTTCAAGGGGTTAATCAATTTTTTCAAGGGATTGAAGGTCCATACGTCATTGATGATATATACAAATATGGCTGACAGAGCAATCGCTGTCATATTCGCAACCAGGTAATGAACAAATCCGGCCAAAATGGTTGTGAGCGCATACTGAAAAAAAATCGCCGCGCTGCAGGCCAGATAATATTGCCCCATCTGAATGAAAAAGCCTGACTTCTTCCCCCTCCTTCGATCCCCCCAGGTCCACCATCGATTCCACAGATAATTGTTGAAAGTGGCCAGGAAAATGGCCATGGCTAAAGAGAGGTGCAGCCGCTTTTCAGGCGGATTGACATCCTTGAGCAGAATCGACTGGCCGGCATACAGCACCCCTATGTTGATGAGCGTTCCTGAAAACCCGACCACACCGAATTTGATGAAGCGAAGCCTGAATATCAGCCCGATTAGAGGCGTTCCCTGAAGTTTTTCAAAAATACGCATATGTAACCGGTGGATCTATGCCGAACCGTTCAGGACTTCATACGCTTTTGAAAGGACACGTTCCGGCGAAATCGATTTCAGGCAGACGTTATTTCCGTCACAGGGCGAATTCCTGTGATTATACGCCGTCAGACAGGGAGAACAGGATAAAGGGACATGAAGGCTGATCGCTTTCTTTCCCAGGGGTCCATAAAGGACAGGTGTTTCCGGGCCAAAGAGGATGATCGAAGATATGGGGGTCAGGGATGCCAAGTGACCCGGGCCGCCGTCGTTCGTAATGAGCAATGATGCCAGATGAAAAAGGGTGATGAGCTCCCTTACGGTCCGCGTGTATCCCGTCATATCGAAACAGAAGTCGCTCTTTAAAATAGAGGTGATCCTGTGAGCGAGTTCCTGATCCTCTTTCAGACCGATAATTCCGACGCAACAGCCGATTTTCAGGAGCGCATCCGTCACAACGCAGAAGTTTTCAATGGGCCAGGCCCTAATGGGCAGCAACCCGCCGCCCGGGTAGATAAGAACCCGTCTTTTACTTTCAATTCCGCTAAAATCCCTTATCAACCGATTGCGCAGGGTATTGATCGCTTCGGGGCTCACAGTCAATTGAAGTAAGTGGCAGTCGCCGCTGTCTGCATTACGCTTGACAACCGGCACACCATTTGGCTCGGGGTCGATGGCATGGGCCAGCGTAACAAACTGCGTGGCCATGTGATGGTAAGGATTATAAAGGACCGGGCGATTGATGAAATCTCCCCTGTAAAGTCCCTCCTGAGTATGGCGATGAAACCCCGCTCGTATCCCGGCGCCGCTCAGGAATGAATAAATGCTGCTTATTCTTGAAAAAAGTTCGCCATCAAGCACTGCATCCACCTTTTGCTTCCGAATATTCAATAAAGACAGCATGCTGCTTTTCAAAAACGCCGGCGCAGCGTCCCCGTTCACTGAAAAAATATTCTCCTGGGGAATCACGCCAAGCATTTCCAGGCATTCCCTGTTTCGCTCAAATACCAGGGCATAAAGCTCGGCTTCAGGGTATTTTTTTTTGAGATAAACAAACATGGGGCCCGCAAGCACCAGGCTGCCCATTTCCGAGAGCAGGATAATGAGTATTTTGCGCGGTGGCGAGTGAAAGATGCCCTTCCGCCGTTTTTGTGGAAATAACGATAGAATTCTGCAGCTTATCGTACCCGCAATCCGGTCAATCTTTCGCTGAAAGTCAACTTTCATAATGGAATCCACAATCTCATGGCGCTAAGGGATTCGTCCCGGGAGGTTGTATCTGAAGCCAAGCGCAACCTGTAAAACGAGTGGCTCGATATGAAATCCCGAAAGGCTATGGTTGTCTCTCACCCCGGTACCGTCTTCCGGAGCTACGGGCCAGGCAGAGCCCTCTGAGGCACAGCGCTTTTTGACCGGAATCCCTGCGAATTTTAGAATCGTTTCAGGGGAAATACAACAGACTCTTGCTTTCCGCCTCAGGATAAATCAACCTCTTGTTCCAAAACTTCTCTAAAAAACCCTTTTGTGAATCGCTGTTCCTCACGAACACAATGGCCGTAGGATCCGAATAGACATATATCCATTCATTTTGAGCCGATATCAGCTTGTGATAAACAGGGTTTTGCCTGCCAAGGATAATGTCGGCCGGATACCGATCTAGCAGATCTTTCAGCCTCGACACATCCTTGCCGGCGCCAAAGTGGGCTCTCAGAACCGCCTCCGGATAAACCGTCCTGAACCGCCCGTCAATGGAGACCCTGCATTCAGGGTAGAGTTTCCAGATGACGTATTCACCCCATTCAAAGGGGACCAGGACATCTCCCCTTATCCCGTTTTGTTTCAGAAAACGAACAGCATGTACCGGGTATACGGATGGATCCACGATAATGTTCCATCCCGCCTTGATGTATTTGGAGCCGGCGAAAGCCACCTGATAGGATATCAGGATAAACAGAAACGCCCCCAGTAAAACATGACTCGCAAGGCTCCTGATCCGGCCCAGAAAACCCATCCTTTGAACCAGCAGGGAAAAATTCTCGGTCAGGTAGGGGGCGGCCGCCATGGCAAAAATCGGCGTATGCCTCTGATGCATGAAGGCATAGAGCATGGCAACAATAATGACGCCTGCCTCCCAGTATCGCCTTTCCCGGTTTTTGATAAAGAAGCTCCACAGGAAAAGGAGCGCCAAAAGTTTGAACCGGAGATAGGAGAGGTCAAAGACCGTTACAGGCGACCATTCGCTGATATCGCGTGGGATATTCAGCGACCTGAAGAGAAAGCCCGGAAGGTGGCAGCCGTAGGGGTTTATGAACACGGCTGTCTCAGTCAAAATCAGCCAGAAAACCATTGCCCTGATATGGCCGGTATCCCTGCTTCTGACACGACAGTTGATATACTCGGCCACGACCACAACCGGAAACAACCCGGCGCCTATCAGAAAACCGCCGTGGGAATTGACCCAGGCAACCATGATGACCGGCAGGGACCAGAGCAGATTTTTCCCCCTGTCAAGATAGAGATGGAAAATGTAAAGGAAGGCGGCGGTAAAGAGAAATGTCAGGAGCTGCGGCCTGATCATAAATCCCGGACACATCACAAATACGGACAGGACAAATATCGTTCCGTATGCCCATGGTTCGCAAGGCCGGTGGAGACTGATGCTTGAAAGGAGATAGACGATCAGAAAACCCACGAGCAGCTTGCCGATGAGAAGCCCCGGCGAACCGAAGACATGGTAAACAAAGTACATGACCAGCTCGGACAACCACTCGTGATTGATCCATTGGGATCCGAATGCCGTGTATGAATAGATGTCAACCCGCTGAAGGGCCTTTTGAGCCCAGAGCGATTCCCCGAACCTGATATGCCCCCAGAGGTCGGTATCCGCGGTCACGAATGAAAAGAAATACAGTGCTGAACTGTAAACCAGCAGCCGGATAAGGATATTGACGACCTTTTCTGACGCGCCAGGCCGGCCACCCTGCCCTGCTGTGGTTACCGTTTCATTCATGGATCAGGTTCTTTATTTTACTCTTGAAATTATGGTATAGGGTGTCTGTTTGCAGGTTCAACGCATATTTCTTTTTTTGGCACAGCTTAGACGGGTTTCACGGTTTTTATTGCTGGAGACTGTGATACCCTCCCAGGCCTTTCTATCGAGTATCAAAAAAAATACTGAAACGCGACCCACTTCATGAAAACGGGAAAGAACATCTTCGGTTATTGCAGAGCACCGGGTCAGGATTATGCGCCCTACCTGCTCGTTTTTTTAGCGGCCATAAGCGCCAGGATTTTCTTTCTTATCTGGATCGATGAGCCGATCCTCTTTTTCAAATATCCCTACTTTGTGGAAAAGCTGGCCGCTGGAAGGGATATCGGCGACAGGATCGTCGATCTGAGTCCTTTTTATCTCTATTTTCTGACTTTCCTCAAGAAAATATTTGGAATGGACTGGGCTACGGCCAAACTGATCCAGTCTTTTGTCGGCGCCCTCAATGCCCTCCTCATACTTGCCCTGGGCAGCCGCCTGTTCAATAAAACAGCAGGGATTCTCGCCGGGCTTCTCTACGCCCTGTACGGCAATGTCATCATTCTGGAATCAACCCTGGAACCGACTGTATTTGTTCTCCTGTTCAACCTCCTCCTCGTCTACTTTCTGGTCCTTGCAGCAGACGGCACCCGCCCGCCCTCTCAAACCGTTGCGCCGGCAGCGGCAGGAGGGCTCTTTGCAGGCCTGTCGATTATAACAAAACCCAACTCCCTGCTGTTCCTGCTGCTGGGAACAGTCTGGTTGCTCTTTTTGGGCGCCCGCAACCTGCCATCCGGCAGGAGGGTGTTACAGAGCATGGTTTTTTGCGGGGCCGCCCTCATGGTTGTTTCACCGGTAACCCTGAGAAACTATCTTATGTTTCATGAGGTCATTCTTGTGACAGCCGATGCGGGCAAGGTCTTCTTCCATGGGAACAGCAGGGGGTCGAGCGCGTTGGAGGGCATCAACCTTCCTGACCCGGGCCTTGCTCAGGAAGAGAGCGACGAGCCTGACTCCGCCCATCTGTTTTTCCGAAAGAATGCCGCCCAAATGGCTGGAAAGGCCATGTCGCCGTCTGAATCGTCCCGCTTCTGGACCAGAAGGACTTTGGACGATATATTTTCCGATCCGGCACAATACCTGATACGAGAGGCAAAAAAGTTCATCTTCTTCTTTACCGATTACGAGATGCATTACATTGCCTCTGCCCACACGGAATACAAGGCGTCCCTCGGCTTCCCCTTCATTCGATACGGCATCATTATGTCATTGGGGGTGTCAGGCATGCTCCTTTCGCTGAGACGATTCAGCGGGCTCTTTCTGATATATGGGGCTTTCGCCGTCTATCTGCTCTCAGGGATGCTCTTTCTGGTCAATTCCAGGTACCGCACACCTGCCCTGCCTTACCTGTGCCTGTTTGCGGGCATCGCCGCTTACAGTCTCAAAGACATGCTCTCCGCCAGGAGGTTCAAGGCGTTCGGGTTCTCTCTGGCATTCGCCTGCGCCCTTTTTGTTCTCAGCCATCTGGCCTTCAGGGACGACATCCTGAGACAGGACCGGTGGCAGGAGGCCACCAGGATATGTTACCAGATGCGCGCGCGGCCCCTGTTCGACAGGGGCGAGTACGAAGAAGCCCTGTCCCACCTTGACCGGTGTCTGTCCATTGTGCCGGATTTCATGCCCGCGCTCAACCTGAGGGGCAGGACATACGCCCTGTCAGGCCAATACGGCCCGGCGGAGACAGATTTCAAAAAGCTCATTTCCCTGAGCCCGCAAAGCGCCATCGGGTACAGAAATATGGGGTTCATCAGCCTGCTCCGGGGCGAGAAGGACAAAGCCAGGGCGTACCTTACAAACGCGCTTGTCTTAGCGCCGCACGACGAGAAGGTCGCACAGGCCCTCAAGGGCCTGGAGTGAAAACGTGAACGAAAAAGGGGAAAAGAGCCCTCCCTTTTCCCCCTGTTTGAATTCAAGTGAAACTCAGGCTGCGGTGCTAATCGCTGGTGAGAGCTCCTTCCGAGTCAATGGTGTAGGTTTTGTCTCCGCTCCCGTGGTATGAAGTTATTCGTAAATTGGTAGCCGCACCGGTCGTAGCCGCAGTGATGCTTTGCGACTGTGTGTACCCGTAATCGTTAAGGTTTTCAATTGTCGGTGTGCTCGTAGGATTGTCCGAAAAATAGGCCTGGGACGCTGTGAATGCATTCCTGGCGTCCGAAACGGCCGTGGCATTATAACCCCTCGTTCTATAAGCGAGGAACTGAGGGATGGCAATGGCGGCCAGGATGCCGATGATGGCGATAACGATCATCAGCTCGATGAGGGTAAAACCTTTCTGGTCCTTTTTCTTAAGCATTTTTATCAACATGTTCTTTCTCCTTTGCGCTTGAATTTTCTGAAACGACAGAAATCACTCCAATTATTTTTTAAATCGATCCACACCCCCTTTCCTTCACAGGTATTCGTTGCTTGTTAACAGGCAGTCCTGAATCGCCATTCCCTGTCTGCCGTCTGAGGCGCGACAAAAAGGGCTAATCGCTCGTCACCGTACCCCCGGGTCCGATCAGCGTGTATGTCCTGTCGCCGCTGCCGTGATAGGCGGTAATCGTATAGGCATTGTCGTTGCCGGCCGCACTGACGACAACGAACTGGCTCTGAACATACCCGTAATCCTTTAACGTGGCAAGATCACTTGTATAGACCCTGTAATCAGCACAATAGGCCTGCTCGGCAATAGAGGCGTTCTTTACGTCGGATACGGCCCCTGCATTGTATCCCTGGAGCCTGATAAAAGCGAACTGAGGCACGGCAATGGCCGCCAGGATACCGATAATGGCCATCACGATCATTATTTCGATCAGGGTAAAGCCTCTGGCAGCATTGGTCATTGGCCATGTTCCAGCGCCCATTCACACCTCTCGTTGCACGCCATCTCGATCCTGACAACAGGCCGGACATTCCTGTCTTTTATTTATTCAATTTTCATGCCATATGAAGGTCGGTCGCACCTCCCGCATAAATAAATTCTATCATGTCAATAAGTTAGGATTAACAGCGGCGCCTTTTTTCCTGGCATGAGGCCGTGTCCAGGGCCCGGATGGCCCAGGCACGTGCCGTTATTTGTAAAATGACGGACAAATTTCGGCAACCCCTACCCATCCCTGACCTGAAGGCTGTACATGGTCACACCCGTCAAATACGCTCAAAGAGTTCCCACGGCGTTTTACGGCATAGGATCAGATTCCACTAATGCTTCGTTTTCCATATCTATACCAGTTCCACAACAATCAATCACCGCCCCTGAAAAAATGGCTTGAATGGCGCGTCTCGCCGATTCGTCGCCACGCAGAGCACGGGAACCAGGGAAAAGAGGACGCTATGGATCATCCTCTGGCGCCATGCCCTGCTTTTCCAGCCGGTACCGGAACGACCGCAGGGTGATGCCCAGAAGCTCCGCTGCCTGCTGCCTGGATCCGCGGGCCATGACGAGGGCCTGGTTGAGATAACCCCGCTCGATTCCCTGCAGGACCTCATCGAGCTGAATCCCTTCCGGTCCCAGGTCGCCCCGCCGTCTCCTCTTTTCCTCGACACCCTTTCTGAGACTGGAAAGGGTAAGGCTCTCGGGCAGGACAATGTTGGATGTCTCCAGGGCCACGCTTCGTTCCACAATATTCTCCAGTTCCCTGACATTGCCCGGAAACCAGTAGTGACTGAGGATATCCATGGCATATGTGGAAATCTTCCTGATGTCTTTTCCCATCTGCAGGGAAAACTTTTCAAGAAAATGCTGTGCCAGCAGGCCGAGATCCCCCTCCCTCTCTCTCAGGGGCGGTATGGCAATCGGGATGACATTCAGTCTGAAATAGAGATCCTCTCTGAAATTGCCGTGAATGACCTCCTGTTCCAGATCCTTGTTGGTTGCAGAGATAAACCGGACATCGACCGTTTTCACGTCAATGCCGCCCACCGCGGTAAAGGCCCGCTCCTGGATCACCCTCAGGAGCTTGACCTGAATGAGCGGAGAAAGCTCACCCACTTCGTCGAAAAAGACCGTTCCCCCATCCGCCACATCGAAGAGGCCTTCTTTATCAGCGACCGCGCCGGTGAAGGCTCCCTTCCTGTGCCCGAACAGCTCGCTTTCTATGAGGGTTTCGGGGATACCGGCACAATTGATGACCACAATCGGCTTATCGCGCCTTTCGCTCAAGCGATGTATGGCCCTGGCAACCAGTTCTTTTCCTGTTCCGCTTTCCCCCGAAATCAGAACATTGGTCCTTGTCCGTGAAACCCGCTGTATCAGATCATACACCTTTTTCATCTGCGGGCTTTCACCGATCAGGGAATCAAAGTGAAACAGGCTCTTCGATCCCCTCTCCTCCCGTCCGGGCGTGACCTTGGATTTCAAGGCATCTTTGACAACCCGCTTCAGGTCCCCCACCTTGAAGGGCTTCGGAATATAGTCATAGGCGCCCTCTTTCATGGCCTCCACCGCCGTCTCAGGCGTTGCAAAGGCTGAAATCAGGATGACCATCGCCCCCGGACTCAACTCTTTGACCTTTTTCAGGACCCCTATCCCATTAACGCTCTTCATCCGGATATCGGAGATAACCAGATCAAAGGCCTCCTCACCCAGGATCCTGCAGGCCTGCTCACCGTCTTTTGCGACAAGCACCTGGTAGCCTTCTTTGGTCAGCATGATCTCCAGAAACTCCCGCATGCTTTCCTGATCATCGACCACCAGTATTCTATTTCCTCTTCCAGACAATCTTTCCTCCGACCATGGTCAGCTCGGTGATGCCTTTGAATACCTGACCGATAAAAGGGGAATTTCTGCTTCTGGAAAGAATCTGGTCTGCCTCGAACCGGTATTCGTAATCCGGGTCGATGACCGCGAGATCGGCGTTCCCGCCTTCCATGACACGACCGCCCGGTACCCCGAGAATCGTCGCCCCGGCCCAGGACAGCTTTCCAATTGCCTCGGCCAGACCCAGAACCCCGTCCCGGACCAGCTGGAGTGTGAGAGGGAGAGCCGTTTGCAGGCCGATCATGCCAAAGGCAGCCCTGTCAAATTCCAGGTCCTTCTCCAGAGGGCTCTGAGGTGCGTGGTCTGTGGCAATGGCGTCGAGAACACCCTCTCTCAGGCCCGCCTTGATCGCCTCAACATCTTCCGGGGTCCTGAGCGGAGGGTTCACCTTGGCCAGGGTATCGTATCCCATGACCCTCTGATGGTCCAGCGTAAAATAATGGGGTGCGGTTTCGGCCGTTACCCGGACGCCGCCCTCCTTGGCCCTCCTGATCAGTTCAACAGATCCGGCAGTGCTCACGTGGGCGATATGGACAGGGCGCCCTGTCAGCCCGGCCAGAGCGATCTCCCTGTAAACCATGATCTCTTCGCCGGCGCCGGGGATCCCGGAAAGACCGATCCGGGTCGATATGACGCCCTCGTGCATGACGCCTTCCCCTGAGAGGCTCCTGTCCTCGCAGTGAGAGATGACGCGCAGACCGTAGAAAGAGGCATATTCAAGGGCCCTTCTCATTAACTCGCTGTTGTCCACGGGAAACCCATCGTCCGAAAGACCCACCGCGCCCGCCTCCTTGAGATCGCCGAATTCGGTGAGTGTCTCCCCGGCCTGCCCCTTTGATATGGCGGCTATCGGATAGACCCTGATCGATCCCGCCCTTTCCGCCTGCTCCAGGATGAACTCCGTAACGGACCGACAGTCATTGGGAGGTGCGGTATCGGGCATGCAGGCAACAGCCGTGTAACCGCCTGCGGCTGCGGCCCGCGCCCCGGTAGCGATTGTTTCCTTATACTCGTGTCCCGGCTCTCTCAAATGGACATGCATATCCACGAGGCCTGGAATGACCAACTTCCCAGATGCCTCGATAACCCTGGTTCGGGGTCCATTTTCTCTGAAAGATCCCCGGGGGAGGATCCTCGAGACCTTCCCCTTTTCGATCAGCAGATCGAGCTTTTCCACCTTCCGGCTGACGGGATCGATAAGATCACCGCCCCTGATCCACGTAATCACTCCTCGCGCCTCCAATCAAAAGATACAATACGGCCATCCGCACGGCAACCCCGTTCGCCACCTGATCAAGGATGACGGAATAAGGACCATCCGCCACCTCTGACGCTATTTCCACACCCCTGTTCAGGGGACCGGGGTGCATCACAATGGCCCCTTCATTCGCTCGGCGCAGCATCTCCACGCTCAGGCCGAAAAAAGAAGCATATTCCCTGACACTCGGGAACAGGACTTTGCTCTGCCTTTCCAACTGGATGCGCAGCAACATCACCACGTCTTTCCCCTGAACCGCCCGGGACGGATCAGGGACCACCTGAACGCCCAGCGTCTCAATACCCACCGGGATCATTGTCGGGGGCCCGGACACAGTGACCAGAGCGCCCATCTTTGTAAGGCCGATGATATTGGACCTTGCCACGCGGCTGTGGGAGATATCACCGATAATGGCAACCTTCAGCCCGGCAATTTTTCCCTTCTTTTCCCTTATGGTATACAGGTCGAGCAGGGCCTGCGTGGGATGCTCGTTGATGCCGTCGCCGGCATTGATGATCCCGGCCTCCACCTCCTTTGCCAGCATATGGGGGGCGCCGCTCGAGGGGTGCCGCAAAACGATGAGATCGGGGCTCATCGCCTGGAGGTTCCGCGCTGTGTCCAGAAGGGTTTCTCCCTTGACCATGCTGCTTGTGGAAGCCGACAGGCTCAACGTATCGGCGCTGAGCCGCTTTGCGGCCACATCAAAAGACGTCCGTGTCCGCGTGCTCGGTTCATAGAAAAAATTGACGATGCCCTTGCCCCTGAGCGTGGGGACCTTCTTGATGTCCCTTTCGGAAATCGCCTTTAAAGACTCGGCCGTGTCCAGGATAAGGGTGATCTCTTGAACGGACAGGGGTCCCATCCCCAACAGATCCTTATGTTCGAATTTCGTCACGCCGGACTCCTCAAAAAAAACCCCCTTGCCTTTGATCAGGCAAGAGGGTCTCTATTGTTGCTCCACCATGCAATCATCATTTAATTAATGGATATTGCTTGAGGTTTTGCTTGGATATTGAAATCGGACAGTTTGTAAGCCCCAAGACACGTACAGATACTACAACAAGAGACACGCAGACGCAACCCCAAAAACAGGCAACCGTCCCGTCCCCCGGATTGTTCTTCGGGCTCAATCACCTGCCTTTCCCTTTCCGCGATGTCGCGCCCTCATCCGCGGAAAGAAGTTGAACAATCGATACAGGAGCCCCATCCCCTTTTCGTACCCCTTTCTTTACAATCCTGAGGTAGCCCCCCTGTCGGTCAAGATATCGATCCCTTGCCTGGTCAAACAGCTTATGAATCACAGCCTTGTCCTGCATATACGCAAGGGCCTGGCGCCTGGCATGAAGATCTCCCCGCTTGGCAAGGGTTATCATTTTTTCGGCCACAGGCCGAATTACCTTGGCCTTGGCATCGGTTGTCTCAATCTGGTCATGCTCGAAAAGGGAGGTCACCATATTCCTGAGCATCGCCCTGCGATGGCCTGTGTTGCGGCCTAACTGTTTCCCTGCCTTCCTGTGCCTCATTTATCTTTTCCCTTTCCCTTTTTCTCGCCTTCCTTTTCTTCAGGGGTCTTCTCTTTTTTCTTCTTTTTTTTCTTTACCTTTTCCTTTTTGTCTTCATCGTTCGCTTCGCCTCCGGACACTTCTTCCGCATCCTCGTCTCCTGTGTCGGCTCCGGCCTCCTCCCCCTCTTCTTCCTCTCCATACGAAATCGGAGCAGAGGGAAAATACGGTATCTTCATCCCCAGAGAAAGGCCCATTTCTTCGAGAATCGCCTTGATTTCATTAAGAGATTTCCGCCCGAAGTTCTTGGTTTTGAGCATCTCGGCATCTGTTTTCTGAACCAATTCGCCGATCAGCGAAATCTTGGCATTCTGGAGGCAGTTGGCTGAGCGTACAGATAATTCAAGGTCTGAAACGGGCCGAAAGAGATTTTCGTTCAATTTTTCTCTCTCCACATCCTCTTCCTCTTCCTCGGGCTCCGATTCTTCCTCGAAATTGATGAACGGGTTCATCTGCTCTTTGAGGATCTTTGCAGCGTAGGCAACAGCATCTTCAGGGAGGACGCTTCCATCTGTCCAGACCTCCAGGGTCAGCTTGTCATAATCGGTAATCTGGCCCACCCTGGCATTCGTCACAACATAGTTGACTTTTTGAATGGACGAAAACACGGCATCCACCGGGATAACACCGATGGGCATATCCGGCGTCTTGTTTCTTTCCGCCGGCACATAACCCTTTCCCGTCCTGACCACCATTTCCATATTCACCTTGCCTTCCCTGTTGAGGGTCGCAATGTGCTGGTCAGGATTCAGGATTTCAACCAACCCGCCCGTTTCAATATCACCGGCGGTAACCGTTCCTTCTCCCTCCCGGCTCAGCCGGATAACGGCCTGCTCCACATCGAGCATCTTGAGCCGTATGGACTTCAGGTTCAGAATGATGTCCGTTACATCCTCTAACACCCCCGGAATGGTTGAGAACTCATGAAGCACCTCATCAAACTTGACGGATACAACGGCAGCACCCTGAAGAGATGACAGCAGAACACGCCTCAATGAATTCCCGATGGTGATTCCGAACCCCCTTTCGAGCGGCTCGCACACAAATTTTCCATATGAACCGGTGTAGCTGTCCGGATCGATTTCAATTCGTCTCGGCTTAATCAGCTCACGCCAGTTTCTACTTTTTAGATCTACCAAGAAGGCCTCCCCATGCTTTTATTGACGATTTTTATGGAAATGTTCAACCGGGCATCATCAACAATTAGAATTTCATACCTTATTTTGAGTACAATTCTATAATGAGCTGTTCGTGAATGGGCATCGTGAGATCTTCTCGATTGGGTAGGGCTTTCAGCGTTCCCCTGAACTTCTCCTTATCAACTTCAATCCAGGCCGGAACGCCTCTCCTGACCACCGTCTCCATTGCCTCGATGACCTGGGGCACCTTCTGGCTCTTGTCTTTTACCCCAATTTCATCTCCCGGCTTCACCAGGTAAGAGGGTATATTGACCTTCTTATCGTTCACTGTGAAGTGGTTGTGCCTGACCAACTGTCGCGCCTGTTTCCGGGACGCGGCAAAACCCATCCTGTAAACCATATTGTCAAGCCGAGACTCGAGCAATATCAACAAGTTGGTTCCGGTAACCCCCTTCTGTCTGTCAGCACGATAGTAATAGCCCCTGAATTGATTTTCCAACAGGCCGTAAATTCTCTTGACTTTCTGTTTTTCCCTGAGCTGCACCCTGTAGTCCGAGACCTTTCCTCCGCGTCTCTGGCCATGCTGACCGGGCGCATAGGCACGTCTCTCAAAGGCGCACTTGTCGCCATAGCACCGGTCTCCCTTCAAATAGAGCTTCAGATTCTCTCTTCGGCACAATTTGCATGAAGAATCTCTATATCTGGCCAAAACAACCCCTCCTGCCCTGGTTATTCGTCATACCCTGTGGATGATTCGTTTGTACGCTTCGCGATCCGAAACGGTTATACCCTCCGCCTTTTGGGAGGGCGGCACCCGTTGTGCGGAATAGGGGTCACATCCCTGATGACGGTCACGGTAAAACCGTCCACCTGAAGTGAACGGAGGGCGGCCTCTCTGCCTACGCCAGGCCCCTTAACCCGAACCTCCGCCACCCTCATCCCCTGGTCCATCGCCTGCCTGAGGGCATCCCGCCCGGCAATCTGGGCCGCAAAAGGCGTGCTTTTCCTGGATCCCTTGACACCCCCCCTCCCCGCACTGGACTGAGCGATGACATTTCCCTCGAGATCTGTAATGGTCACGATGGTATTGTTGAAGGTGGATTGGATGTGGACAATCCCTGATGGAACGTTCTTTTTTTCTTTCTTTGTTCGGACTCTTTTTCTTGCCGTTTTTGCCATACTGTATCCTCAAATCTCTATTTTTTACGCTTTCCCATGACGGCCCTGCGCGGCCCTTTTCGGGTCCTCGCATTCGTACTGGTCCTTTGTCCCCTGACCGGCAGACCTCGCCTGTGTCTCAATCCACGATACGCGCCGAGATCCATCAGTCGCTTGATATTCATGGACACTTCGCGCCTTAAGTCACCCTCAACCTTACATTTTTCGTCAATGATGGTTCTGATGCCAGTGATCTGATCGGGGGTAAGATCATCTGATTTAGTGTCCCAGTCTATGCCCGCCTCGGTGAGGATCTTTTGTGAGGTCGCTCTCCCGATGCCATAGATGTAGGTCAGCGCGACCTCAATCCTTTTTCCCCGTGGTAAATCGACACCCGCGATTCTTGCCAATTTTTAACTCCTCTTCTCTTAATGGTCCAAAGCCTGCGTATCATTAAACGCCCGGATTCCGCCGTTTGGCAGCGCGCATCATCCCTGTCTCTGCTTATGACGGGGATTGCTGCAGATCACACGGGTGATTCCATTGCGCCGAATAATCTTGCACCTGTTACAGATCTTCTTGACTGACGGTCTCACTTTCATAGCACTGATTTCCTCGTCTACCTGTTCCGTTTTCCGAAAAAGGGGCAACAGGATGATTGTCACCCGGCATCTCGGTCCCGCATCACTGCCGGGTACCCCTGTATACAATCCGACCTCTGCTTAAATCATATGGGGACAATTCCACCACGACCATGTCCCCGGGTAATATCTTTATGAAATTCTTCCGGATTCTACCCGATATATGAGACAGGACCCGGTGTCCATTTTTGAGTTCGACCCTGAACATGGCATTGGGCAACGTCTCAATCACAACCCCTTCGACTTCAATCGCTTCTTCCTTGGGCATATGACATTCCCCGATAACCCCACCGCTTCAGACAGATCTGTCGTAATACCTATCTCGCCTTTCCAAATCCCTTTTTCATGAAACTTTCATAATGCCGCGTCAGCAGGTGGGACTCGATCTGGTTCGTTGTATCCATTGCCACACCCACCACGATCAGAAGGGCGGTTCCACCAAAATAGAAGGGCACATTCAAATGATAGATCAGGATGTTGGGAAGCACACACACTGCCGACACATAGATGGCGCCCGAAAAGGTAAGCCGTGTCAACACCCTGTCAATATACTCGGCCGTATTTTTCCCGGGCCTGATCCCGGGGATAAAACCTCCTGACCGTTTCATATTGTCGGCAACGTCAACCGGGTTAAAATGAACGGCCGTATAGAAATAGCAGAAGAAGAATATGAAGGTCACATAAATCAGCGTGTAAATGATATGTCCGGGCGCCAGGGCATTAACGACATATTGAAGCCAGGGAAATTCATCCACACTCAAAAAATTGGCGATGGTCGCCGGAAACATGATGATGGAAGAGGCGAAGATCGGCGGGATCACGCCTGCCGTATTGACCTTTAAAGGAAGATGGGTGCTCTGACCCCCATACATCCTCCGGCCGATTACCCGCTTGGCGTATTGGACCGGAATCCGTCTCTGTCCCCTCTCGACAAAAACGATTGCGCCGACCACGGCAACCATGAGCGCAACGATCAGGGCCATAAAAAAAGGAGTCAGTTCGCCGGTACTTATCAGCCTGAACGTGTTGGCAACGCCCACCGGGAATCCGGCAACAATTCCGGCAAATATTATCAGGGAAATGCCGTTACCGATTCCTCTCTCTGTTATCTGCTCTCCCAGCCACATGAGAAAGGCAGTCCCGGCCGTCAGCGTAATGACCGTGAGAAGCCTGAATCCCCACCCGCCGGCAGGCACAATCATGGCCCCGCCCGGGCTGGTCATGTTCTCAAGACCGACAGCGATGCCAAAGCCCTGGATAATGCTCAATATCACGGTTCCGTAACGGGTATATTGCGTAATTTTCTTGCGCCCCTGCTCGCCCTCTTTTTTCAGCTTCTCGAGGTATGGCACCACGACCGTCATCAGCTCCAATATAATGGAAGCGCTGATGTAGGGCATGATTCCCAGTGCCATCACGGACATCTGACTGAGCGCACCACCGGAAAACATGTCAAAAAGGCCGAAAAGTGTTCCTTTCCTGGCGCTGAAAAATGCCGCCAGAGCTGCCCCGTCAATTCCAGGCGTCGGTATGTGACACCCCACGCGATAGACCGCAAGCATCAGCAGCGTAAAGAGAATCTTCTTCTTCAGCTCCGGTATCTTGGTAATGTTCTGGAATCCACCGATCATAAGCCTGTCTCGTCTCACCCTCAGCCGTTAGACATTTTTGGTTCTTCTCAAGGGAATCGCATTCATATCATGGCTGGGAGGTACTATATGATTTCCACCCGTCCACCTGCCGCCTCTACCTTTTCCACAGCCGCCTTGCTCGCCCTGTGGATCCTGACGACAACAGGGTGAGCAAGTTCCCCATTGCCTAACAACTTGATCCCGTCTCTCATTTTTTTGATGACGCCTGCCTCTCGAAAGGCCGCCGGATCAAGAATTGCATCGGGCCCGAAGCGGTTCAGATCGTCGACATTGATGATGTTGTAATCCTTCTTAAATATATTGGTGAAGCCGCGCTTGGGAAGCCGTCTCTGAAGCGGCATCTGCCCACCCTCAAAACCGGGGCGGATATTTCCACCTGAACGCGACTTCTGTCCCTTTTGCCCCCTGCAAGAGGTCTTGCCATGGCCCGATCCCGGGCCCCTGCCGACCCTCTTTCTTTTCTTTCTTGACCCTTCAGCGGGTGAAAGCTCATTGATTTTCATCTTTTTCCCCGTATCTCAACCAACTTTGACAAGGAACGAGACTTTTTCAATCATGCCCCTGACAGCTGGCGTATTTTTCAACTCCACCGACTTGTTCAGCCTGGTCAAACCTAATCCCCGCAACGTCTGCCGAATCTTCCTGTTCTTGCCGATCCCGCTCCTGACAAGCGTCACCCTGATTGTCTCTGTCATTTCCATTCCTACCTCTGATCCCGGTTGAGCCGTTACGTCTGGAGACCTGGTATGCCCCATTTTTGACATTCAACCGTCTAAAAAGGCTAACCAGCCGATTCTTCAGCCAGTTTTCCTCTTCGGAGCATAATCTGTTCGGGACTTCGCAGCAGTCGCAGGCCCCTGATCGTTGCCTTCACCACATTGTGGGGATTGTGCGAACCCAGGCATTTTGTAAGGATGTTCTGAACGCCCGCCGCCTCCAGGACCGCACGAACCGCTCCGCCTGCGATCAGACCGGTACCCTGCCCGGCAGGCTTCAGCAATACACGTCCCGCCCCACACTGGCCAACGACCTCATATGGGATGGATTTCTCACTCAGGCAGACATTGCGCATATCTCTTCTGGCCTTCTCAATGCCCTTTCGGATGGCTTCAGGCACCTGGTTCGCCTTGCCCAATCCGCTCCCGACCATTCCCTTTCCGTCTCCAACGACAACAATAGCGCTGAAACTGAACCGCCGGCCGCCCTTCACCACCTTTGCCACCCGGTTGATATGGACAACCTTCTCGATCAGCTGCGCTTCATCTTCTCCTGCAAACAATGGCTATCTCCCTGTCAATCGATTTTTACGCGTTTCGTTTTTGAGAGACCAACTCTCGTCGTTCGGCGCCGGCGCCAGGAGCGGCATTAGCGATGGGAAGAAAAACAGATCACACCCCCGTTCCATCAGAACTCCAGCCCGCTCTTGCGCGCCGCCTCGGCAACTGCCCTCACACGGCCGTGATACAGAAAACCGTTACGGTCAAAAGCAACCCGTTTGATCCCCCTGGACAAGGCCAGTTCACCGATTGCAGCGCCGACCATTGCAGCGCCCTTCTTGTTCGCGCCGTCTTTTCCGGCCTTTGCTCGAAACTCTTTCGACACGGAAGATGCCGCTGCCAGCGTCCTCCCCGCGGAATCATCGATGATCTGTGCATAAATGTGTTTTGAACTCCTGAAAACACACAGACGGGCCATATCGGAGCTGCCTTTGATCTTCTTCCGCACCCTTTGTTTTCTTCTCAATCTTTTCTCGGATCTGCTAACAGCACCCATCCCGAAAACCTCTTCATACCTTTCTGCTGATGTCTATGATCCTGCCTTGCCTGCTTTTCTCCGGATAATCTCGTCGGCATACTTGATCCCTTTGCCCTTGTAAGGCTCCGGCGACCGGAGTGCACGGATCTTGGCGGCGGTCACTCCCAAAAGTTCTTTGTCAATACCGCTCAAAACAATCTTGGTTTTCTCTATGGTGGCATCGATTCCATCCGGGAGATCGAAGTGGACCGGGTGAGAATAGCCGATGCTGAAAACAGCCGTCCTCCCCTTCATTTCCGCCCTGTATCCAACCCCGACGATCTCCAGGGCCCTTTCAAATCCCTTTGTAACGCCTGTTACCATGTTGCTGACAAGCGCCCCGAATAGGCCGTGAAGGGACCTGGCCTCTCTCGACCCGTCATTGGCCACCACCACAACCGCGTCGCCATCCCTTTTCACGGATATCTTGGGATGGACAGATCGCTCCAGTTCACCCTTGGGACCTTTCACCCTGAGGCGATCTCCCTCAACGATGACATCGACACCCGCTGGTATGAAAACAGGCCGTTTGCCTATGCGTGACATTCAAAACCTCCCATCTTTCTCCCGCCTGAACAGAGATGAAACCGCTTACCAGACAGAACAGACGATCTCGCCGCCGACCCCTGTCTTTCTCGCCTCATTATCTGTCATCAGGCCCTTTGAAGTCGATACGATGTTGATGCCATACCCGTTTAACACCTTTGGGAGACGGTCGCTGCCCACATAGACACGGCAGCTGGGCTTGCTCACTCTCTTGAGCCCCTCGATGACCGGCACGCCTTCCTTGTCATACTTAAGAAAAATTCTTATGTATCGGTGCTGTCCGTCGGAAATGATTCTGAAGTTCTTGATATACCCTTCAGATTTTAGAACCTTGGCCACGTTTATCTTCAACTTCGAACTCGGAATGTTGACCACTTCATGGGAAGCCCTCAGGGCGTTCCTTATCCGTGTTAACATATCGGCAACTGGATCGGTCATAGTCATTGTCTGTACTGCCCCCCACCATGGTCTATTCGGAAAATCTTTCATACATCCGAATAGGAAACACATTGTTTACCAGCTCGATTTTACCACCCCAGGGATTTCGCCTCTGGAAGCCAGATTTCTGAAGCAGATGCGGCAGATTCCGAATTTTCTCAAATAAGCCCGGCTCCGCCCGCAAATCGGGCACCTGTTATACTGACGTGCACTGAACTTCTGTTTTCTTTGGGCCTTCACAATGAGCGACTTCTTTGCCAAGACAACCTCCCTGTTTACCTGTAACCCCTAATTCCGGAAAGGCATTCCCAACTGCCTTAATAGGAAAAGGCTTTCCGCGTCCGTTCCGGCCGTTGTAACAATTGAGACGTTGAGGCCTTTCATTTTGTCCACTTTATCGTAGTCAATCTCCGAAAAGACGATGAACTCTTTAATCCCTGTGCTGCAATTTCCCCTGCCGTCGAACACCTTGTCCGAAAGACCTCTGAAGTCCCTCACCCGAGGCAATCCGGCATTGAAGAGCTTGTCCAGGAAGTCATACATCTTTTGACGCCTTAATGTCACCATGCAGCCGATCGGCATCCCCTGCCGGAGTTTAAAACCGGCAATCGACTTCCTGGCCTTGGTCACGACCGCCCTCTGTCCCGCGATCATCGTGAGTTCCTCGACGGCGGAGTCAAGGGTCTTGATGTTCTGTATGGCTTCTCCAAGGCCCATATTCAACACCACTTTCTTGATGCGTGGAACGGCCATGATACTTTCATAGCCGAATTCCTTCATCATAGAAGGCACGACCTCAGAATGGTATTTTTCTTTCAATCGAGACAAAGGTTTCTCCTTCCTGACATCTTAACATTTTCCTATCGTGCCTGAATCGGGTGGACTTATCAGGCTTCGGTGCGAAGATCGGAGATGGAACATCTTCGGCACCCACATGCGAGCGCCAATTGTCCGACGCAGAAGATTCCCCCGCATCATCTGTCCATGGGCTCGCCGCATTTTTTGCATACGCGAACCTTTGAACCGTCTTCGAGCATCCGCTTTCCAATCCGGGTGGGTTCTGTGCATTTATTGCAAACGATCATCACGTTGGAAATGTTCAAAGGAGCTTCTTTTTCGACGATCCCCCCCTGGCCGGTCTTGGGACTGGGTCTGGAATGCCGCTTGATCATATTGACCTTTTCGATGACGACACGCCCCTTCTCGCTGTCAACCTTGAGTACGGTACCGATCTTGCCCGCTTCTTTTCCAACAAGAACAATGACCTTGTCGTTTTTCTTGATGTTAGGATGTTTTTCCCTCACGTTTATCGCTCCGCAACGCTGATAGTGTCGGTCCCCCAAAACCGGGTTATGGGTCCCCGATCAGAGCACCTCCGGGGCCAGCGAAATAATCTTCATGAATTTCTTTGCCCTCAACTCCCTTGCCACGGGTCCAAAAATCCGGGTCCCGATCGGTTCGCCCTGGGGGTTGATCAGGACAGCGGAATTATCGTCAAATCGAATATGCGTTCCATCCGTCCTGCGGATCTCCTTGGCCGTCCTGACGATCACGGCCTTGACAACATCTCCCTTTTTCACCTTGCTATTGGGCATGGCCTCCTTGACGGCTACCACAATGATATCTCCAACCGTTGCGTATCGCCTCTTGGACCCGCCCAACACCTTTATACAGGAGACCGATTTGGCGCCAGAATTGTCAGCCACCCTTAATCTCGTTTCAGTCTGTATCATCTCCTCAACTCCGACGCACCCTAAACCACCTGGCTTTTTTCTATGATGTCGACGACCTGCCACCTCTTTCGCTTGCTGATAGGTCGACATTCGACAATTCGCACCTTGTCCCCGATTCCACAGATATCCCCGGCATCATGGGCCAAATATTTTGCACGCCTTCTGACATATTTCTTGTATACGGCATGCCTGGTCAGCCGTTCGACTAAGATCACAGCGGTCTTGTCCATTCGGTTCCCAATAACGGTCCCAACCAGCCTTTTTCGCTGTCCACGCTCTCCCATCACACCCCCGTATTATCCGATTGCCCCTGCATCGACAAGAGTTCCCTGAGTATGGTTTTCACCCGCGCCAGATCTTTCTTTGTCTTGGGAATAATCGCCGTATTCCCCATCTGGCCCGTGGCCTTCTGAAATCTCAAGTTAAACAGCTCCTGCTTCGCTTCCCGCTCTTTTTCCCGCAATTCTTCTATGCTCAGTTCTCTGAGTTCCTTCGCCTTCATGAGCTTGCATTCTCCCGGGTGACAAATTTCGTAGCAAAGGGCAGCTTGTGTCCTGCCAGACGAAAGGCCTCCCCTGCGACGCTCTCCGGAACACCCTCCAATTCATACAGGACCCTTCCGGGCTTCACCACAGCGACCCACTTATCCGGTGCTGCCTTGCCCTTGCCCATCCGTGTCTCGGCAGGCTTCTTGCCGATGGGCTTATCCGGAAAGATGCGGATCCATACCTTTCCGCCGCGCTTCACATGCCGGGTTACGGCGACGCGTGCCGATTCGATCTGCTGGGCAGTCATCTGGCCGCATTCCAGCGCCTTCAAACCGTATTCGCCGAATTCAAGAGTGCTGCCTCGGAATGCCTTCCCTTTCATTCGACCCCGTTGCCTTTTACGGTACTTGACCTTCTTTGGACTCAGCATAACATCTTCCTACCCTTTAATATTCCTGGCCGGTAATATCTCACCCTTAAATATGGTCACCTTTACGCCGATAACCCCGTATGTCGTGAAGGCCTCTGCAAATCCGTAGTCGATATCGGCCCGGATCGTGTGCAGCGGCACCCGTCCTTCCCGATACCATTCCCTCCGTGCCATTTCAGCGCCGCCCAGTCGCCCGCTGCAGGCAATCTTTATGCCCTGGGCCCCGAATCGCAATGCTGAGGTAACGCTCTTTTTCATAGCTCTCCGGAAGGCAATCCGACGAACCAGCTGCATGGCAACGTTTTCCGCGACCAGCTGCGCATCGACTTCAGCCTTTCTCACTTCCTGTATATCGAGAATGACATCCCGCTTGATCACCTTTTCCAGGTCAGACTTGAGTTTTTCGATCTCAACGCCCTTCTTGCCGATAACGATACCCGGTCTTGCCACATGCATGCGAACCCGGACCTTGTTGGCCGCCCTCTCAATCTCGATCTTTGAAACACCTGCCTGGAGAACCCGCTTTTTCAGAAATTTTCTGATATTGAAGTCTTCAAAAATGAAATTGCTGTACTGCTCATTGGCAAACCATTTCGAGTCCCAGCTCCTGTTGATACCCAGTCTAAAACTGATCGGATGAACTTTTTGTCCCAATATACACCTCCAGCGTGAACCAAATGTCTCTTCGACGCGTCAACGACCCACGACCTATTTCTCGTCCAGAACAACCGTTAGATGGCTGGTCCTCTTCCTTATTCGGGTTGCGCGTCCCAGGGCGCGCGGCCGCCATCTTTTCAACGTCGGACCTTCATCAGCGTATATCTTTGCGATGTAAAGCGAGTCCACATCCATGCCCGCGTTCTCCTGGGCATTCGCAACTGCCGAATTGATCAATTTCTTCAGTATCCGTGAACCCCGTTGAGGCGCGAAAGAAAGGACATTCAGTGCCTCTTCCACCTTCTTCCCCCGGACCTGCCCCATGATCACGCGAACCTTCCGGGGCGAAATCCTGATATATCTTGCCGCTGCTCTTATTTCCATCTTAACTCGTCACAAAAGTTGTGGAGATTCACCTTCAATCCCTGAATTGGAAATCCCGTAATAACGATTACTTCTGCTTGCCTTTCAACTTCGACTTCTTGTCTCCGGCGTGTCCATAGAAGGTTCTTGTGGGAGCGAACTCACCTAACTTATGACCCACCATGTCTTCCGAAACAAATACCGGCAGAAACTTTTTGCCGTTGTGAACGGCAAATGTAAGCCCGACGAAATCGGGAAGGATCGTGGATCTGCGGGACCACGTCTTTATGATCTGCCTGCTGCCTGTGTCCGTTGCCACTTCCACCTTCCTGAGTAGGTGCACATCCACAAACGGCCCCTTTTTTATCGATCTCGGCAAAATCTCTTCTCCTGTAGCTGCATTCTAATGGTAACGGCTGATCGCCGCATATCTCCCACCCTATTTGGTCCGGCGCTTGACAATGAGCCTGTCGCTCTCCTTCCTGACGCGGGTCTTATACCCCTTGGTCGGAACGCCCCAGGGCGTCACAGGGTGCCTTCCGCCCGACGATTTGCCTTCGCCCCCGCCATGCGGGTGATCCACCGGATTCATGGCAACACCTCTCACACGAGGCCTTTTTCCAAGCCACCGGTTCCTGCCGGCCTTGCCGATGGATATATTTTCATGATCCAGGTTTCCCACCTGCCCGATCGTGGCCCTGCAATCCTGAAAAACCATCCGAACTTCTCCGGAGGGAAGCTTGAGCTGCGCATACTTCCCCTCCTTGGCCATTAACTGGCAGTAGCTTCCCGCGCTTCTTGCCAGCTGTCCGCCGTGCCCTACGTTGAGCTCAATGTTGTGCACATGCGTCCCCATAGGGATATCCCTGAGGGGAAGGGCGTTGCCGTTCCTGATTTCCGCCCCCCGGCCCGACATGACCCTGTCGCCCACCTGGACCCTGTTAGGGGCCAGGATATATCGCTTTTCTCCGTCCACATAGTGCAGGAGAGCAATATTGGCAGACCGGTTCGGATCATACTGAATCGATGCCACCACGGCCGGAACACCATCTTTGTCCCGTTTAAAATCGATCAGCCGGTATGTGCGCTTGTGCCCTCCTCCCCTGTGACGAACAGTCATACGACCATTTGAATTCCGGCCGCCCTTCTTCCGCAACGGCCTGAGAAGGCTCTTTTCGGGCGTCTGCCGCGTGATCTCCTCAAACTCGGAAGATGTCTGGAAACGCCTTCCCGGCGAGGTTGGCTTATGAGGTTTGATGCCCATTATCCGCTCCGCTTGCTTAATCCGAAATAGTTTCCGGATCCTCTATGTGTGCGTCACTTCCAAGACCCATTTGTTTATACCTTGAAGCTTTTTCGTTCAATTCATTAGCTCATTTTCAATCGTCAAACAGAGTCCTTACATTCCCTCAAAAAACTCTATGTTTTGGCCCGGAGCCAGTCTCACGATCGCCTTTTTCCAGTGAGGCTTCCTCCCCATGGTTTTACCCATCCGCCGGCGCTTTCCCCGCACATTCATTGTCTTCACATCCAGGACCTTGGTCTTGAGAAGGGTCTCCACAGCCTGCTTGATTTCAATCTTGTTGGCGCCCCTGTGAACTTTGAAGGTGACCTGGTTGATCTCGCTTTTCTGTATGTTGGCCTTTTCGGTGATGTGCGGCTCTTTGATGATCTGATAGATGTCCACTATGAAACCAACGCCTCCTCTATTTTCTGAACTGCCGGCTGCTCAATGAGAAGGTGATCATATCTCAACAGGTCGTATACATTCAGCCCCTCATACCGCATGACCTTTATTAACGGGACGTTTTTAGATGACTTTTCCAGATTCTCTGATTTCCCACCGGTTACGAGCAGGGCCTTCTTGACATCAAAACGCCTCATGGCTTCTACGAATGACTTCGTTTTGATTTCAGGAAGGCTGAAATCGTCAACAATAATCAAGTGGTTGTCCTGGAGCTTATCAGTCAGGGCCATTCGCAGCGCCGAACGTTTCACCTTCTTGGGTATCTTCTGTGAATAGTCCCGGGGGGAGGGTCCAAATGCCACGCCGCCCCCCTTCCGGGTGGGGGATGAACCTCTGCCCACCCTGGCCCGGCCCGTCCCCTTCTGTCGCCAGAGCTTATTCCCGGAGCATTTAACATCTGACCGGCCCTTTGCGGCAGCTGTCCCTGACCTGCGGCTGGAAAGCTGGCCCACCACCACCTGGTGGAGGACGTGTTTCTTTACGGGAACCCCAAAAACGGCATCCTTCAGTTCAATTTCCGAAACCTTTTCGTTTTGAAGATTATATACATCCGCCACAGTCATATATCCACCTCATGTGAAACTTCCATTGAGAGGTTCAGCGGTTCGAGGTTTTCTGCTTCTGAAGCACGAATCAACCGCTCTTTTTCACGGACCGGGATGACATCTCCAGGCAGCACGACCCGCAGCGCATCACCCTTTGGCGCCGGCCTTCCAGATCTCAAGGAAGCTGTTTGCCCCGCCCGGCACGGCGCCTTTGACCAATATCAGGTCCATCTCCGGCCTCACATCGATGATCCTTAAATTTTTAATGGTGATATGCTCATTCCCCATTCTGCCGGGCATCTTCCTTCCTTTCTGGACCCTTCCCGGTGTTGCGCAAGCGCCTATGGACCCGGGGATCCTGTGCGAGCGGGAACCATGAGTCGTCTTCCCTCCGGAAAATCCCCATCTCTTCATGACGCCGCTGAATCCTCTCCCTTTACTAAGCCCTCTTATATGAACGGCGTCGCCGACCGCGAAGATATCGGATCTGATCTCATCACCGACGCGAAAAGCACCGGGGTCATCGACCCTGACCTCTCTTAAATGCTTGAAAAATCTGTCCCCTATGACCTTGAAGTGGCCTTTCAAGGGCTTACTTACCCGGCTTTCTTTTTTCGGACCGTAACCCATCTGGACGGCATTATAGCCTTCCTTTTCAAGGGTCTTCTTCTGTACCACCACGCAAGGACCGACCTCCACGACCGTCACCGGGACGCTTTTCCCCTCCTCGAGGAAATAACTCGTCATACCGATTTTTCTGCCAAACAGCTTGTTGATCATAGGGATTTCACTCCAAATAAACCCTGCATCCTTTTCGATTCTAATTCACCCGGAAAACCTACAGCTTAATTTCCACATCCACCCCTGCGGCCAGGTCAAGCTTCATGAGAGAGTCAACGGTCTGCTGGGTGGGTTCCAATATATCCAGTAAGCGCTTGTGTGTTCGTATCTCGAACTGCTCTCTTGATTTCTTGTTCACATGGGGGGATCTCAGAACGCAGTATTTGTTGATGACCGTAGGAAGCGGAATGGGCCCTGCCACTCTGGCGCCTGTCTCTTTTGCCGTCTCAACAATCTCCATGGCAGACTGGTCCAGCAGCTTATGATCATAGGCCTTCAGTCGAATACGGATCTTCTGGTTGGTTATCATACCGGTCTCCCCTTACTCGATAATCTCACTGATAACGCCGGCGCCCACAGTCCTGCCGCCTTCACGAATGGCAAACCGCAGCTCCTTCTCCATCGCTATCGGCGTAATCAGCGAAACCTCCATCGACACATTGTCTCCAGGCATCACCATCTCAACACCCTCAGGCAGCGTCGTCACCCCGGTCACATCCGTCGTCCGAAAATAAAACTGGGGACGATACCCATTAAAAAACGGCGTATGACGCCCGCCTTCCTCTTTCGTCAATATGTACGCCTCAGCCTTGAATTTCGTGTGCGGCGTAATACTCCCAGGCTTCGCCACCACCTGACCACGCTCCACCTCATCCCGCTTCGTCCCCCGGATCAGTACACCAATATTGTCGCCCGCCTGACCCTGATCCAGAATCTTTCGAAACATCTCAACTCCCGTACACACCGTCTTCAGCGTCGGCCGAATACCCACCAGCTCAACCTCATCTCCCACCTTGACCACACCACGCTCCACACGACCCGTCACCACCGTACCACGACCCGAAATGCTGAACACATCCTCTATCGGCATCAAAAACGGCTTCTCCGTGTCCCTCTGCGGCTCGGGAATAAAACTGTCAATCGCATCCATTAACTCAAATATCGCCTTCACATCATCCGAGTCAGAATCATCACTCTCCAGCGCCTTCAACGCACTCCCTCGAACGATCGGAATGTCATCCCCGGGAAACTCATACTTCGACAACAACTCCCTCAGCTCAAGCTCCACCAGCTCAATCAGCTCCTCATCATCCACCATGTCACACTTGTTCAAAAATACCACAATCGTCGGCACCCCCACCTGACGCGCCAGCAGAATATGCTCCCGCGTCTGCGGCATCGGACCATCATCCGCACCCACCACCAGAATCGCACCGTCCATCTGGGCAGCACCCGTAATCATGTTCTTTATATAGTCAGCATGACCCGGACAATCCACATGCGCATAATGCCGGTTCGCTGTCTCATATTCCACATGCGCCGTCGCAATCGTTATCCCCCTCGCCTTCTCCTCCGGCGCCTTGTCTATCTCATCAAACGGAACATACTCCGCCCAACCCTTCTTCTCCAGATGCTTCGTTATCGCCGCCGTCAACGTCGTCTTCCCATGATCAATGTGCCCTATCGTCCCCACATTCAAATGCGGCTTCGTCCTCTCAAATTTCTTCTTCGCCATCTCTCACCCTCCTACCTCAATCAGCAGAAACTAACCGATAAGCAACCTCAAAATATAAACCCCCACACCCACCACAATATACACCGCTTACC
>Ga0209164_1001301_pt1 | contig 33683 bp, 33 predicted proteins | sample MTBNYHSulfiMetaG_FD_187458 | JGI IMG/M metagenome (GOLD analysis project Ga0209164, IMG submission 187458) | Enrichment culture microbial communities from rom New York Harbor, USA that are MTBE-degrading - MTBE-NYH (New York Harbor Sulfidogenic)... | ecosystem: Environmental > Aquatic > Marine >... | reverse complement strand
ACTTCTTTCTTGAACGATTCGCTGTAAGTTTTTCTGTTACGTCCCATTTTCTGCTCCGTTTTAAACGGTAACAGCAATTCGTTATTTTTGCACCTCCCTGTCTCAGTTCATGGTCTTATTATAATGTTATATAAACAACAACTTAAACAAGTCCTCGGTTTCAGATTCGTACTTAGCATCCCCATTCGTTTAAACGACTCTATCCACCCAAAATATAGAATGATTTATGCTACGAATCATGAACATGGTGCAATAATCATGGGGAAGGTGATGTGCAAACAACAAAATTACCTCTATGAACAATATTCTTTATCAAAAAGTGGTGGTTGTCCTAGTTTATTTGATAGAGAAGAATTGCTCGATCGACCGTCTTTAGAGGAAAGCGTCATCGACTTCCTTAAGGGCAAGGGCGAGATAAGTGGAAATGAGTTCCTCGCAAGTTTCTATGATGAAAAATTCCTTACGGCAAGACTTAAAGAAGTTTTAATGAAACTGGAGTCATGCAATACAATCTCGATACGCAGATACCCAGAATTTACTAATAGAGGCAAACCAAGCAAGTTTTATTTTGAGACTCCGGGTAAACATCTCTATATTAGACTTAATGAATAGTATAATCTTAGACAGAGGGGAAAGTATGAAAAATGATGAGATCCTATTCGGTACAAAGGAATGGGCTCCCTTTAATTTTAATTTCATGAATGGTTGTTCCAACGATTGTTCATACTGTTATGCAAAGGAAATGGCTATTCGATTTAAAAGAAAAACTTCTGATACGTGGAAAAATGAAGAGCTTGTATCCATGCAAGGAAAGTCGTTTAAAAAGCGTGACGGTAAGATAATGATTCCTTCCTCCCATGACATAACACCTGGAAATATAGAAATTGCATTAGCGGTAATTAAAAAATTGCTTGAAAACGGAAATGAGCTACTCATAGTAACAAAACCGAACTATACTTGTATGAAGCAAATAATCGACCAGTTTGACAGTTTTAAATCAGCTATACAAATGAGATTTACCATTGGATCCGTCTCCGATGATGTTCTAAGACTGTGGGAACCATGTGCACCATCTTTCAAGGATAGGCTTAGATCACTACGATATGCTTATGATAAAGGGTACTCAACTACCATTTCTGCAGAACCCCTGCTGGATGAGACTCCAGATGCCCTATATGATGCGCTTCATCCATATGTAACGGGTTCAATATGGATAGGGAAGATGAATTTTCCGGATAGACGTGTAAAAATGAATTCTGCATCAACTGATGCTCCCGCATACGTAAGAGCGTTGATAGAAGCACAATCTGACGAGAAAATCATAGCAATGTGGAAGAAATATCGGGCTAACCCGATGATAGAATGGAAAGAAAGCATCAAAAAGGTCCTTGCGGCTCATAATCTAATTTGATTGTAAATCGATAGACCACTAGCTGTATTACCTACCTCAATACGAGGAGTTTGAGAGAAATCCTCACCCCACAGAGAGGGAATTATTATTCTTCTAATCCTATTTTTTGATCACCCTGCATTGGAATTTACCTGTTGTAAAATATAAATTATCTCTCCAGCCGTTGCTGATTCAAATACACCATCAACTCCTTCGTAATGAAAACCTGTAAAAGGTTGCTCATAAAGCCGCCCAGGATCCAACACCCCATTTTTTGTCAGATGATCTATAAGCGTTTCAATAAACCTTATCTGAGTTGCATTAAATCGAGTGCCATCCAAGTACTTTCCGAATGCATTTTTAGCAGCACCACGATCCAGTCCAACAAGACTTCGTATGAACCTACTCAGATTTTTCTGCTCCCCATATGCGGTTTCAAATTTCTCCCGCCCCTCAATTACATCAGCCTCATACAAGAATCTTTCTAGCTCAGATAAGTCAGTTGAAGTCAATGGTTCATTTCTATAGAGCTTATTAATCGTGATATGATTCCGGTGAGCCAAGATGTATGCTTCAACTTTCTTTTTATACCGTTCTATATCAATTCCTACATTTGAAGGCAAAGTATCCCACTCCACAGACTCACCAAGCTCATCCTTAAAATCAGAATAGACGATATTTTGCTTCTGCTTATCAACAAATTGAACCAAATCGCGTAGCTTCCTTCTGATGGATTCAATCAAAGGGAGTGTAACTCCTTCCCAGAATTCGTCAGTCTGTATATTGGTGATAAGTTCAATCTGAGCTTTCACCATCGGGATAGAGGTTTTTTCCTCGAGATTGGATGCTATGTCTCTTACTCGTTTTTGCAGCATCAGGAATGCTGTTGACTTATGGAGAACGGCCAGTTGCAATTGGAGACAGGTATTATCAAAGACTCTCGCAGTAATATCTTCTGCATCCAACTCCGTGGGAAGACCGGCAACGTGATGTACAAGATCGCTAATAGCTTCATTTGACAAAGTAGTCCACCTATCTCTCGTATTATACTGTTCTACATATTTTCTCTTTGGTCTGACAATAAAGTTGGAAATGTTCATTGAACTTACTTCATTATGCAGGTGATCGCGAATACTTTCTCCTAGTTTTTCTAGCTCATCAGAGAGCTCTTCTGCCTTCGACAGTTCTTGTAATTCTTGTATGAGTTGGAGCCGATGTAGGAAGTTTTTCTTAGCTAAAGGAATAGCCTCGCTTCCAACTGTCCCATCCGGATTCTCCCCGAAATATTCGAGATTTGTACAGAAATCGAAAATTGTAAAGAATTCTTTATCAACCCCTTTTGCAAACAGGTCAGGACAGAGTCGCGTACCCCTTCCTATCATTTGGTGAAATTTAGTCTTGGATTTAACAATTTTAAAGAATACAAGGTTCAGAATTTGAGGCACATCAATTCCCGTATCAAGCATATCAACGGAGATCGCTAACTGCGGATATTTATCAGGAGTGCTGAAATCGTCAATAAGACTCTGCGCATATTTTACCCTATTGTCAATTACACGAGCAAAATGGCCTTTCAAGTGAGGGTAATGGAAATCAAATCTTTTTTGAATAAAAGCTGCATGATCATGATTTTTTGCAAAGATGATGGTTTTCCCGAGCTTATCGCCTGCTTCAATCTTTTGGCCATTCTCCATTAGATACTTCAGCACTTTATCGACAGTATCTTCATTGAAAAGCCACTTATTAACAGCAGAAGAATCAACAGCTTCGGGGATTTCTTCATCCCCCCAATCCAATTCCTCCCACTGGGCTTTTTCATCTTCAGAAAGCTCATCGTATTTTATCCCTTCTCGTTGGAATTTCAACGGGACAGAAATAGCCTTGTAGGGTACTAGGTATTTATCGTCAATCGCTTCTTTCAGACTGTAGGCATCAGTTGGAAGACCCGTCTCAAGATTAAACATGCGATAAGTATCGTGATGCACTTCATCCCTTGGCGTTGCAGTCAATCCAACAAGAAGGGAGTCAAAATAATCAAAAATTGCTCCATACTTCTTGTAAACGCTTCTATGAGCCTCATCAATTACAATTAAGTCAAAATACCCAACTCCATATTTCCTCTGACCGTCATCAAACTGATCAATAAGCCCCATCATCGTGGGATAGGTACTCACATATACCCTACCTATACTATCTTTCTCCGTAACTAGGTTCACGGGGCTTGATTGTGGAAGGTGTATTTTGAATGAGTTCACTGCCTGATTGACTAATGCCACCCTATCAGCGAGAAAAAGGACTCTCTTCACCCATCCATTTCTCATAAGCAAATCAACGAGTGCAATCACAGTCCTCGTCTTTCCAGAACCTGTGGCCATGGCCAGCAGCCCTTTACGTTGGGAAGATTCAAGGCATTCACATAGAGATTGAATCACACGGATTTGGTAGGGACGGTCTACAATGTTCGTATTCACATCCTGTCCATACAATGCTTTTCTTAAAGTCCTTCGCTCAACCAGTAATTGTAGCTGATCGATGGTGTAGAAGCCCTGAATTTTTCGAGGGGGATATTTATCATCATCCCATATCCATGATTCATAACCATTTGTAAAAAAGATTATTGGCCGTTGTCCTTTCATCGATTGAAGACAATCAGCGTAGAGCTTCGCTTGTTGCTGCCCAACATAAGGATCCACTGTTGTTTTCTTCGCTTCGATAACTGCTAGAGGAAGACCATTATTCCCCCACAGTACATAATCAACGAACCCCTCTCCTTTGTTGGTAGGCATCCCTAGCACAGGAAATTCTTCCGAGACGTCTTTTCCTATTGACCATCCAGTCTCTATGAGTAATTGGTCAATAATCAATTTTCGGGTTTCATATTCACTGTAATCGTGTGTGTCAGGAACTCTAATATTTCGACTTTTTGCCTCAGCGAGCTGTGCACGGGTTTTAGCAAGTTCTTCATCCAACTCTGCAAGAATTTTTTCTCGCTCTGCTAGAGTCTTCGCGTGAGATTGTATGATCTCTTCTCGTTTAAAGACTTCCTTTTCTCGTTCTTCCCGTTCTTTAATTTGAGCCTCTTCAATTTTCTTTATCGACGAGGTGGTAGCCTTTATGATCTTCACCTTCTTGCGTGTAATCAGGAAGTCTGGGTCGAATGCGACATCCAGTTCTTTTGGATCACTGAGCAATGTATAGGTTCTTGCTACCCAATAGAGCACATGGAAAAGCTCCTGGCATATTCGTTGTGAGTCTATATCGCGAATCTCTCTATTCGAATGAGCTGCTTGGTTTCCCGCTCTTTGAATGGTTTTCACCTTTGCAAATATGGATTCTGGTAATAACTGCTGGAAAGTGCTTTCATGGATTAAAGCACCAAGTTGATTGTCGTATGGTCTACGGAGTGAACGATCATGCTCGTACAGCCACTCAACAGTATGCTCAAGAGTCAACCGAGCATAGAAACAGCTTCCTCTTGGATCTGTCAAAGCAAGTTCTTCTGTTCTCTTTGCATGAGGATAAAGAGAAGGATATTCTTGTTGAAGGAAGCTGAAATTACTCATACTATATTTCTCCTCTGAAAGCTCGCTGTTGGAGAGATGAAAATAGCATTTCTATAGATACTTTTGAATCAAGCAATTTTTTGGATTTTTGCATAAGCTTTTCTCGAAATTGAACAAACTCATTTTGTAAGGACATTGGTGGAATTAAAATCTTTAGTTTTCTTAGATCATCAAAATTTAGCCCCGCCTTAACTCCTTGACGGTTTAATCTATTAAACTGAGCCTTACCACCAGAAGATGCAAGATAGAATGCTAAAAAACTGGGCTGTATCTCTTTCACTCTGAGAATGGCAATATGCTGATTAACATATGCATCACCGATTGATTGTGGAACAACTCCAACTCTTCCGAGATCTGCAGTAATACTTACTAAAACATCTCCTGATTGAACTTTTGTACGCTTTGCTTCAGCAGATTTAGGTGGATTCACAAAAGCAATTTCGTTAAGATTTAATTGTCCATTTTGAAGGTTTTGAATTCGGATAAAAGTATCTCCTATATCAGAATAATACTTAGCCCAACCTCTTGACCCACTTGTTATAAAATCCAAAAGATCTTTTAGTTCTACTATATCCCACCCTTTTGGATTCGTTATCGGATCTCCAAACATATCAAGGAACACTGATTGTAATAGCTCATCAAGTTTGGCAATGGACTTTTTCCTTTTATCACATAGGGCATCTGCTTTATTTAGTATTTCTGCTATGCGTTTCTGTTCTGGTAAGGGAAAGAGCGGAATTTTTACAGAACAAATATCTGCTAATCTTATTGAAGGGTACGATTCATTTGGTATTAAGAATGATGGAGGATTCAATACAAGCCAGTGATATAGATATTGTGGATCAATTTCTCTACTAGTTTGAAGGGTAGCTAAATGGCTGACTACATAACATGGCCGTTTCAATCTATAAATCCTTCCAATTTTGGCAGACATTCCACTCTTTGCAAAAACTATTGTATTTTCAGGAAACAATTGCATTCCAAATTTACTAGCTATCTCATCACTAATCCATTCACATTGATCAATAGCGCCACCATTTACAAGCATATCTAGACTTCCAGCACGGATGAATGGATTGCCTACTTTACCAAAGTATTTCTCTCCTTGTGGTGCAGATTGACCAGCAGAAACTTTACACATTTTTCCAAGCTCAACATGTTGTATCGACATCAAGACAGCATCCCCTCTAATTCATTGATTCCTTTAACGATCTCTTTTTCGAGAGCTTTCAGGTCCGCCAAGATTATCTGTGGAGAATCATATTCTACTTCATCGTATACAATTTCTTTGTATCGATTAATTGAGAGGTCATATCCATTTTCAACAATTTCATGCTTAGACACAAAGAACGATTGATCCGTTCTCTTTCTTTCCTTTTCATCCTTTCGATTCTTCCACCTATAGATAACATCCGGGATATTATTGTTCTCATGTTTTTTTCCATCAAGCTCGTTCCGCTTATCATCGAGGGAATATCCGTCAGCTTGCATATCGTAAAACCAAACGTTATCAGTACCGCCCGAATTTGTTTTTGTAAAAAGAAGAATTGCAGTGGAAACTCCGGCATACGGTTTGAATACACCTGATGGCATAGAAATTATACCATCAAGTTTTTGATCTTCTACAAGAATTTTTCTCAATGTCTTATGGGCTTTGGAAGAACCAAAAAGGACTCCATCAGGGACGATGACAGCAGCCCTACCACCAGTTTTTAAGAGTCTGAGAAACAAGGCTACAAACAGCAACTCTGTTTTCTTGGTCTTCACCACTTGTAGTAAGTCTTTTGAGCAACTTTCATAATCAAGAGATCCTGCAAATGGCGGATTAGCCAATATAAGTGTATAGACATCCTCAATCTCTGAATGGCTTTGAGAAAGGGAATCCCTATTTTGAATGTCAGGATTTTCTATTCCATGTAGGAGCATGTTCATCGATCCAATACGAAGCATTGTGGAATCAAAGTCAAACCCGTTGAAGGTTTCTCGATTGAACTTCTTCAAAGCCATTTCATCGATAAATATTCCAGGGTGATTATTCCGAAGGTACTCAGCTGCCGCAACTAAAAATCCTGCAGTCCCACATGCTGGATCACAGATAATATCATTTGGCTCGGGAGCAGTTAGCTCTACCATCATTCTTATGATATGCCGAGGAGTTCTAAATTGACCGTTCTGTCCAGCTGAAGCTATCTTCCCTAACATAAACTCGTACAAATCACCCTTTGTATCTCTATCATCCATAGGAATGGAATCGAGCATATCAACTACTTTTGCTAGTAATGCTGGGGTAGGAATAGTAAATCGAGCATCTTTCATATGTGTGGAATAGGTTGATCCGTTGTCCTGTAAATTCTTAATAAAAGGAAAAACCTCTTCTAAGACAATTTCATACATCGTAGAGGCGTCAGTATTTTTAAACTTAGACCAGCGAAGCATTTCATAGGATCTTCCTGCTTTTGAATAGGGATTAACTCCAGGGGGAAAAATTGGATTCTCAATTCCGATTTGTAATCTATTGGATTTCTTTTCCTTTGCGGTATGCAATTCATCTAGTCTCTTGATAAAGAGAAGGTAGGTCATCTGCTCGATGACTTCCAATGGATTTGAAATTCCCCCTGTCCAAAAGGCATTCCATGTTTGGTTGACTTGATTTTTAATTTCGCCTGTGATCATGTTGATTCACTCCTAAATTCAATTTTATGAAAATCTACTTTATTACAAATTCAATTTGAGATATTCTCTCACTCGTCTGGAAAAACCTTCAAACTAAGATGAATAAGTTGGGGGCTACTCCAATCCTAAATCTATCATCCTTCATAATCTATTAGAAGGAATAATTAAACAAAAATATAAGCATCTATTTCAACGTTATACCATATAATAACATTACTGGGCTAACAGATAATCAAACCTTTGTTAGTAATAACTTTCATTGCGCTTTTAATCGAGGTTTTTATAATATTGAGCTCACTACCTGCCACAATCCCTCTACTAGCAGAAAACCTGCCTTTTTCCATTCTACTAATAATACTCCTTTATACGATACGTCTTATTCCTATACACCGCGTGGCATTAGACCCACGAAAACCAATGAGTAAAAATACCTTTATTTTTCATATGGTGCGCTATACACACTTTCTCTTTACCTTACTCAATTTAACATCGCTTTTATCTCGTCTGGTTGATAGGGTTCTTTTCGTCTGTGAATCATAGAGTGACAGTTGGAACAGAGAGGTATTAAATCATTTTGTGGATCTGTGCCATCATAGTCTTCAGCAGTTGATAGCCTCCCAATCGGCGTAATATGGTGAACTTCAATGTAATCTTTGCCTATTGCTCCGTATGCTTTCTCAAAATCGAATCCACAAATATTGCACCGACAGCCTTTCAAGCGAATACATTCAGCTCTAGCAGCTTGACTTCTTGAAATCTGCTTTGTCGATGTTATACGTGTTCTGCTTTCATCATGCAGGTGATATTTACTTTCATCGTTCGAGTTTGCCTGATTTATAATCCCCTCTACATAATCAAGCAACTCGTCTTTCAGTTCTTGGCGATCAGGTTCATCCACATACCATACCGATTTCTGACCATGTCCAACACCATTATTGCGTGATGAGTGTGGTAACGACTTAACACGGTCATCCCGATCAATAAGAATTGCATCCTCTTCGTTACAGATAAGGTTATATTCGGCAAAGACCCGTTGCCCATTAATCTCAATTAATCGTGTACTTCTCTTATCATTGACAGGATTTGCGTAGACTCGAGCATGTTGATACAAACCACATATTATCCGTCCCATTGCTTCACGAGAGCATGTGAATACTACCAAGACATCATCAATATAGTCTCCAAGTGCATCGTGGTTTATCGTACCTGAAATTCGAGTAAGATTAATACTTCCTTTTGCTGGCGTATACCCATAACATTTTCCGTGGTCAGGATGGAAGTTGAAGATCTCATGGCCATATCCGTTCTGCTCAACAAATTTACCACCACCTCTAAGATTTTTCTCTAGACCGTTATAATGATCCATTTCGGTGAGGTTGATAAACACAACCCTGCTACGATTTATGCTTGTGTGCTTCATAGACATGCTCCTTGAATTCTTACAACTTTTTCACATATTAGAAGTTATAGTTCTTACTATAATCCACATGCTTTCTGAGTCAAACGAAACCACTACTTGTGAAGTACAAGTTAAGGAATGATATCCCCATTGACACCATCCCTCTTATCCATTACCCTCAACCCCACCCACATACTACTTAACATTTGTTTGCTAAATCCTATTGACCCTCCACACCTTTTCGTACTATCCTCTGTCTACCAAGTCTGACGACTAACAGGCTTACAAGGACGACAAGATTTATGAAGAAAACTACCGTGACTTTTGGAGAGTACCTGAAGCACAAACGCGAAGAAAAGCAGATTAGCTTGCGTGAAGTGGCTCGTACTTTGGGAGTATCAGCACCGTTTCTCAGCGATGTGGAAAACAATCGCCGCGGACCGCTGACTGAGGAACGATTGGCGGATTTGGCCAAGGTGCTGAATCTGAATGAGAAAGAAAAAGCCGAGATGTATGACATCGTCGGTAAGCAGAAGGGTCTGCTCGCACCGGATCTGAATCCGTATGTGACCGAACGGCCATATGTGAACGCCGCTCTCAGGACCGCCAGAAATTTGGAAGCGAACGAAGAGGATTGGCAACGATTTGTCGATGATCTCATCAAAAGGAAGAATGGGGATAACTGATACACCATGATGAAATGCGCAAGTAGACTCGACGCCAATGGCATACCACATCTCAGCAAAAGTCAGCTGGAAACTTATGGAGAACGAGTGCTGCGCGACTTTTCCCCTACCGTCCTGCTGATACCACAACCCACCGATATCGACAGGCTCATCACCGATTACATGGGATTCAACTTCGAATACCAGTATCTATCCAATAACCAGGTGTACCTAGGGATTACAGTGTTTGAGGATACCGATACCCTACCCGTATACAATCCCGAGCAACATCGGGCTGAGTTCCTATCGGTGAAGAAGAACACCATCATCATCGAGGGAACCCTTGCAGACAATCCCAATCTCATCCACCGAGAGCGTTTCACCGAAGGGCATGAGGCATCCCACGGACTGATCCATCCCGAGTATTACCAGAGGAAGGCCAAGATTGCCAGTTTGCACGATTACTCTGGTTGTGGGTATTCCAAACCATGCTTCCCTGACCTGAGTGGTGTTGATGGAAGCGGCAAACGCTTGAAAGGAGAAGCCTGGCTCGAATGGCAGGCCAATTACCTGGCATCGGTGCTCTTGATGCCCCGAAGCTCGGTAAGACGCCTACGAAACGTGATCGAGCCAAAGGGTAGTCCGTTCTGGTATTTCAATCTAATCCAGACGATGATCGAGGTGTTCAACGTCTCCGAGGAGGCTGCAAGGGTGCGCCTAGTCTCACTGAACTACCTTCCCACCTAAGAAAATTACTACCGGTGTCCGTAGGGTGATCACAGTGATCGCCTGCGGACTATGTGTCATAAAGATTCCTGACTGCTTGATTGCATCAGGTTTCTTTTTCGCTTCTATGTTAGCTTTGCAGCTAACAACATACAACAAGAGGAGTTGCGATGGATATCCCCATGAGGTGCCCCAAATGTGGAAAACGGGCATTCGACACCACAGGATTTCACCACACACACCAACCGCTTGAGATCTCGCTCAAATGCCCACAGTGCAATCAAGTTGTGCGAGTTCCGATCGTACAGGATGGGAGCATGCCCAACAGGAAAGGAGGCGATCACGTTCACATCATGAACAAGTAACGTAATGGGGGCCACCCTCCCCTAGTATTGAGATATTTAGATAACCCGGTACATACCGAGCAATGGGGCCGCATGGCGAGCCACCGAATAGCCGGATGATCCATAAAACACTCGTTTTGTGATCATCCGGCTTTTTTATGCCCATCAGGACCATCCGCTTCATTGGCAAAAGCTCATGGTCATCACCACCCGGATCCGTTGGATCCGAACGTCAGCATCCTTGGTGCCAGGCCAGGATTTCCCCACCGGGATGCACCACATCAATCACCGAAAGCCGGCTGTAGGGAATGCACCGGTCGAAGGTCAAAACGGAGATACGTTTTGATTTCGGCCAGCATGCCCTCGTCGCTGCATACCCGAATGTCTCCGTTTTGCCCTCACCCCCAAGGAGGGGCACATGGCAACATCAGAGACTCAGAGCAGGGACTTTTTCATTTTCGATCCGATCACAGAAGAGAGGATACCGGTCACCGAGGAACAATTCCGAGAGTATTATCGCCCGATCAATCGCATCTATGCATTCGCCAAGCGGCATCACCAATGTGCTTGTCATCATTGGTGGCGATGCGGCGGGGATTGCACCATCTGCGAGTGGTCACGCGATGCCGACCAGGAGACACTCGCCCGGCTGCATTATGACCTTGAGGTCATGGATAGTGAACGCCCCCATGCTTACGATCCGGAGGTGGTTGCCGAGAGAAAGGAATTCAGGCATAAGGCCGAAGCCTTCCTTGATGTGCTCACCGGGGAGCTCAGGAGGATCTATGACCTCTACGATGAAGGAAAATCTCAGCATGAAATTGCACACCTGATGGGAGTATCCCAGGACACTGTCCATCGGAGGCTGAAGAAGATCAAGGAGGATTTCAGGGCGTTTTATGAGGGGTGAACATATGGGCACGAAGGCCACAGGTGCTCCGCCTGTGGTCTGGAGTTTCCCAATTCCTCGGATCGGCAATGATAGTATGGGGATAGTCCCCGCTGGTGCTGAGAGGATTTGCCAACAGAAAAACACATTGAGCCCCGGATGGAAACACTCTATGATGTGCTGGTGGAAATCAGAGTTAATACATCAGCAAGGCTCCCCCATGTAGTGGAAGTCTTTGTCTGATTTGGAGGAGGGCATCAGCATGATAGTTATCCTTGAGGATTTGCCAGAGCACGTATCGAACATCACGCGCGACCAGTGGAAAAAACTGTTTGCCATGATTCCAGAGATGGAGAACACTGCGGATTTTGGAGAGATCGTTTTCAAGGATGGCACCATATATACGGCAACCCGGGCTGGGATTGTAGATAGGTTTCATGCATATGTATATGAGATCGGGTTGGTGATTGATTTCGACTGGCCCCACTGGGATGAAGGGAGACAAATCCTATCTGACGAAAACACCGATTTATCCAAGTATTCTGCGGTTACCCTCTGCAAGCTGCTGACAGCAATCGTCCGTTCAGACAGGTTCGTTGAGGGCAACCTCATCGCTTTTTTCGAGAACAGCACCATCCTCAAGATATTACGCGGGCTGGAGAAGCACTTCGGCTGATGGTGCGAGGATCACAGAAGCCATAGACTTAGACAGCGCATCACAGAATAAGGGGTGCTCAAGATAATGTTTTGGTGGCGAGGTTGAAAAGAGTTTCTCGCTTGTCCTCAGGTGGAAAACCACGTGTACGTCTTGCACAAAATACGGATTTCCACATAGATCACAACGCAGGTGTTGACATTAGTTATCAGGTTGTCTAGATTGACCCTAAATGCAATCAGCACGAAAAAAAACAGTATTTTTAATAGTCTTGACAGTTTTGCTATATCCGCTTCTCTTGGTGGCATCTCCGGCTGACTTGTCTTGGTATGACATAAGTATACTCGAGCTCCCTCCCGCGGGAAACAGCCTCCACAACAATACTATTGACATCTCGAACGCAACACTCACCAACATAAATTTCTCCCGGATACTAACCGGACTGAATCTTGTACCTCCTGCTGGATATGAAAATCTGAGACTTCGATTCAGCACTCTTGGTGCCTCTTTCAGGTTTGTGAAAAAGACTGGTCCAGCCAATGCCTTGCCAGTGACCATGCGATTGGTGCATGGTGGTTCGTCGATCAATGTTTTTCCGATGGTGGAGTATCCGATTGTTGCCGGCAGTTTTGGATCGCCGGCTACCACTACCGATCTGTTCATGAATATTACAAACCCTTACAATCCCGCCCAAGCGAATCGAGGAGACTATTATTTCCCATTGGTTGTCCAAATCATAGCTGCCGACGACTCTGTCCTTGTTGAAAGGACCCTTCAACTGACCGTCCATTTTAGGAATACGGATACCCCGGTAACCCCGATCACCTCATTGATTCTCGAAAGATATGCGAGCGCAGACCACATCCCCGTTCCCTACCCTTATCAACCCGGGCTCCCCACGACTACAGTTGCCGGAATCAATTTCCAATCCAATGAGGAGTATAATAAATACAGGTTGAGGGTATCTCCTGTGGGCCAGACCCGCTTCCAGTTCAATCACACGAATCCCAACATCGGAAGCACCATTCCATTTAGAGTGACAATCCCCGGTCGAACGGTATCAGCTTATGAGCAAGCGTTCAATTTCAATCTTGACTACAAAGGCTCGATTGGCGCTTGGTACGATTTCCTTGAGATTGGTATCAGAAATGTGAATTATGACAACATCTCAGCTCGCGCCGGGGATTACACATCAACCATACGGGTTGAGTTGATATCCGACTGAAATCGAGGTTCTTGCATCCGAGAGCAAGAGCAGAGAATGAATTCTCGCTGTAAGTAATAAGCAATGCACGCGACATTAATGGAGAAGCTCAACAAGAAGCAGCTTTCTTCACATCTTGGTAGGAATCGCACAAAGACGATTGTACCAGATCCTCATCCCCTCTGCTGTATGCCCATGAATACCATAGAAAAGAATTGCTCCACCGGATCCTCAACGATTGGCCATTTGCCGAGTACATCACCCAGAGAATTGATAACGGGGATTTCAACTATGCAGTGGCGAATAGGCTAGTGGGAAGGATAAAAAAAAGAATTGCGTTGCAGCAGGAGGAAACAAGAAAAACGAAATAATTAAAGAAAAATTAAAAGAAATATAAACTAAATCTATCAATTGAACTAGAATTATGACATCTAGGATGTCATGTCCTGCTGCAACGCAGGGGAACTGTAGCATGCTGATGCAATCGTGTATATGAAAAATTGAATCTTTTTCATATTCCGATGAGTATTGTCGGTGAGCGAGCCGATCGGCTATGCCTACAGGAGCAAAAAACCAAGTGAGATAAACATCTGTTTGCAGCTAAGGATTGGTGAGCGGTATCGGGAAGTAACAGTCTTGGTTTGGATCTTGCTGAATAGCCATACATCCACTCTGTGTTCCTCGGTTTTAGCAAACCAGGACAAGGCCTCCAGCATACCCAAACAGAGATAATTTCGTGCACAGACGGATAGGAATCATCAGAAAACGATTGCACATCATTCTCATCCCCTCTACCGTATCCCCATGGACACCATAGAAAGCGAATTGCTTCACCGGATCATCACCGACCGGCCATTCGCCGAGTACATCACCCAGCGGATCGATATCGGGGATTTTGACGATCAGGTGGCGAACAGGATCTACGACGGGATCGTGGATTTGCTTTGTCAGGATGCCAAGATATCTTTGGATGTGCTGATCAAGTACTTCAAAGGAGATGAGGCGATTACCAGAGCGCTTGAGAGAATGATCCATAGGAATGAATAGTCCCTGGAGACCTCGATGAGACATATAGTCAATAATCTCTCAGTGTTAGAGCCTCTGAATTCAACAAAGTGTTGCCAACGTGACTCGATTCCGGCCTTCGACTTTGCTCTGGTACATCAGCTGATCCGCCATCTGGATGATGTTGTCCTTTGACGAGGGTTTCTCGACGAACACACTCCCGATGGACACTGTTACTCGGATATCCGAGCCGTCGCGTTGCACAGACGAGGCCTCAACCAACATCCGAATCCTGTGGGAAATCTGCTGCAACTGCTCGAAACCCACTGTCGAGAACACCACGAGGAATTCCTCACCTCCCCAACGACCGACCAGGTCGCTCGAGCGCACCGCATTCACCAAGCTCTGTGCCGTCATCTGGATCGTCAAATCACCCACATCGTGGCCGTAGGTATCGTTAACCGACTTGAAATGGTCGATATCAACCAAGGCCACACCGAAAGGTGTATTGAATTCCTCCAACTCCACTAGCTTGCCGGTGAGAAAGGATTCCGTATAGCGTCGATTCGCGAGTCCGGTCAGTTGATCGGTCATGGCAAGGACCTTCAGCTCTTCAATCTCTTTCTTGAACTGTGTCGGAGGCTTCTCATCCGAAAACAGCTCTATGGCTCCAATGAGTCGATCCTCATCGTACATGGGATAGGTTCTGACCATCACGGGGACACGGTGCCCTTGCTTGTGGTGTAGATACACCGACGCCTCGCGATTGAAACTATCCTCCATGGTCCTGTGCAGGGGACAACCTTGCCGACACAGATGGGTGCCTTCATCATCGACATGGTTGAGGAGGTTGTCGTAACAACACTTATCAAGGACCTCCGCGGCCAAGAATCCGGTGATCTTTTCGGCATGGTTGTTCCAGAAGGTGATCTTGCGGTCGGTATCCACGAAATAGACCCCCTCCTTCACGTGCTTCAATATTTCTTGGTAGATCAAATTCTTTTCCATCATCGCTGAACCCCACTTGTCACTAAATAGTTTTATGCGTTCATCCAATTGCTCGGGTACCCCATCTCCTTCATTACGTCCTCAATGGAAATACTGTGCAATTCCCCTTGAAGACCATTTAAAGACTGAGAAATTGAGGTCTTCAGTCTATCAAATAGATCCGGATCGTCTAAAAGGTACTTAACCATCAAAAGTACAGCAAACATATCTCTCGATCCGTTTTCGGGCATACCATTTCTAAACGGTATCTGGAGAGCAAGATGTTCGGGGAGAATATTGATCTGGGTATTAAATTTGAAATTGAAGAAGCGCTCCCCATGAGCACAGATATTTCTTGCAAGTGTTATATTGTTATAATAATTATTCACATGATTGGGTTTCATAGAAACTCGCCGAGCAACCTCATTCTGTTCTTTTGGTTGCATATATTTGAAAAACTTACTTACATTGCCGAGAGTCAATAAGTTGATAATAACCCACAAGGGAATATCTCCATTATGATTGCTTTGGTAGTGTTGCAACCGCTTGTCTTGCGGGGACTTTTCGCTTATGGTATTTTGGATCTTGCCGATAAGCTTGTTAATTTCAAATCGATATCGAGGAATATAGTTGTAATTGTTTGCATCAAGGTAATTACATGCTCCATGCACTTTTGAGAATTCATAAGCAATATAAGCCTTGAGACGATTCTCCAACACGAGAAAAACTCTCAGAAACAAAGCCCTCAATTCCTCATCGAATCTATAGAGAGCATGTATTTCAGCTAGAGTTGCTCCTGGTATATAAAATTCTGAAGGGCTTCCAGTCGCCAAGAATAAATCTTTATAACCGTTAATAAGTCTGTAGTAATTCTCATGAGATAGGATTCTAATAGCTTCCCGGTCGTTGGGGATACTTAAACCCCGATCAGTTAAAATAGCAATCTGGTCAGCATAGCTCGTGAAGCATTTCCCAGGCACTACGAACTCCCTACAAAAAAAATGGCCCCGGGCCCTTAGGCTACCGGAGCTCAATCCCTAGTTGCATGATACTGCTGACTATATCATATGTCAACTACCTTTACACGTATAGGAGGCCGTATAGAAGTCTCTCTTCTACACGAGTCTAGTTTTTAATTCTAAGCATTTTCGAGAAGCGCCAAATTTATAGGATACAAAAATTTGGATTAACTGTGTTCATGTTCAATCCTTCATATAAAACTCCGCATCATACCCAGCCGCACTCAGCATCAAGCCATTGGCCCATGACGGCACGATGCTCATGATCCTACCGACTTCATCGACCTCCATGTCCTTCGGTGCTTCAATGACCACCTCGTCATGGATGTGCATCACGATGCGACACCCGGCCGCCTCGAGTTGTTGCATGGCATAGCAAAAGAGGTCGCGACTGATCGCCTGTACAACATTTTCTACCAACTTGCCACCAAACGTATCGATACGTTCCCACTTCTTCGTTCCTCCCACCCCCTCGTAGGTTACGCAATCACTTCCAAAGTCATTGGTACCAATGCGGGGCTTCACATATGCGAGCCTTCTGCCAGAGGGCAAGGTGATGAACAAAAATCCACTTTCATATGAAAATCTAATACCGTGTGTATTGGTTGTGGTCTTTTCTCTCACGGCGTCCTTCGCTGCTTTGTCGACATCCCACCAAAGTTGGACGATGTTCGGATTCGACTGGCGCCACGCATCCACCAAGGGTTTGAGCTCATTCTCCTCAAGGCCCATTTCCAAAGCACCCATCGCCCTGAGAGCCCCTACCGATCCGGCAAAACCAAGCGCCAATTCGGATACCTTCCCCTTCTGCCGCAGATGGGCATTTTGGCCGTATTTCTCGACGGGAACCTTGAACATCTGGGAAGCTGAAGCACAGTAGATGTCCCCGTCCTCAGCAAAAATATCCATCCGCCAAGACTCCCCAGCAAGCCACGAGAGCACCCGTGCCTCAATGGCTGAGAAGTCAGAAACGATGAACCGATGGCCTTTTCTGGGAATGAAGGCCGTTCTGACGAGCTGGGAAAGCGTATCAGGCACATCGCCATAGAGCATTTGTACCGCTTCGTAATCACCACCTTTGACCAGTTCCCGAGCGACCGCGAGATCCTCGATGTTGTTGCGTTTGAGATTTTGGGCTTGAATCAGCCTCCCTGACCATCGCCCGGTACGATTCGCTCCATAGAACTGGAACATCCCCCGAGCACGATCATCATAGCAGGCAGCATGCTCCATCGCCTGATACTTCTTCACCGACGATTTGGCCAGCTGGAGCCTGAGCTCAAGCACTTCCTTGATCTCGTGCGGGGCACCATCCAAGGCAGAGATCACATCCTTCTTACCAAGGGAGTCTATCTCGAGTCCATTGTCGGCAAGCCAGGTCTTCACCTGCGATACCGAGTTGGGATTCTCTAGATCAGTGATCTCCTGCATCCGGGACACCAGCTCTTGCCGAGAAAGACTATCCATTTCGATGGCACTGTGGACCAAAGTCCTGTCGATCAGCACGCCGCGGTCATTGATACGCTGGTCGAGGTGGTACTCATCCCAAATAGCATCGGGGACAGGAAACCGCCTGAGGCGTTGGTGGATGGCAAGCTCGACTTCGACATCACGTTTGTTGTAGTCAACGAACAGTTCCCATTTGTCGGGAGCATCGGCAGGATGGTTTCTTATGCGTCCCCCATTGGTGATCGTGGGGGCACACGGGATGCAGAAGTACCGAATCAGGTCTTTACCCTCTGAGAGCTTCTGCTTCTCAAGGCCCAGCACCGCACCCACACCCATGAGCGACAGTGGCAACCCAAGGTACGCAGACCAGATCATCGTGCATCGCCATGAAGAAGGATCCAGGTACGTGCCCGTTGGCAGTCCGAGGAACCGAGAGAGGCAGATTCGCTCGAAGGCAGCGTTGAACGCCCACTTTTCCACGCTGGCATCGGTGAGCGCTTCGAGTATTTCATGAGGAATCTTTTCCCCCTGGGCGAGATCAACCACCTGCACCTCTCCACCATCGACACTGTAGCCGAACAGGAGGATCTCGAAATCCTCGGCTTCGCAATACCGAAAAACCCCGCTCTTGGCGAGGTTCTCTGACGAGTACGATTCGATGTCCACGTTCAAATGCTTCATCCTAGGCTCCTGGTATTAGTGATCGGCTATAGTAGTGGGAAGATCGGAAAGGACGGCAGCGGCAACCACCGCCCTCCCCGTTTTCGATCAGGCAAGGAAATCATCCTCGTCATCGGTAGCAAAATCGCTCTCCGCACTCGCCCTTCCACCCAAAGGCTCTCCGTCACGTAGTACCTGCAGGTTGTTCAAACCACATGCGATACCGCGGTTGCCATTGGAGTTGAACGCATAGAAGGAGATCGAGGCACGTCCAAAGACACCCGAGTACACCTCAGTGCGATTGATCACCGGGTTGCAATTGGCATCCACGATACCCGGTGCAGTAGCACTGTTGGCGTTGACGAAAAATGCGTTCGCATATGCTGCATCATCAGGGCGATCGATATCCCCATCTCGCAGGGGATTCTTCAGAGATGAAAGTGGCGGGACGCTTTTACCGTTACCCTTCAGCTTCGCCTCTCCCTCGGCATAGGCTGCCTCGATGGCAGCTTTGACTTTCTGTATGGTAGTCTTATCGCTCTTTGGGATGATCAGCGACACCGAGTACTTTGGCGTGCTGCCGTTGATGGACTTGGGTTCCCAGACCGCCAGATACGACCATCTGGTGTCCTTGCCGGTGATGACTTTTGTGTTTGACATTTACTTTTCCTCCATGAAATCGTTTATTGTGATCGCCGGCCGTTTGTCATTTTCAGGCACAAGCGTCGGTTTGCCTTTGGGCTTCACTACATGCGAACCCAAGACCTCGTTGAATCGTGTTCTTCCCAGCAATGCAGTCATTGCCGTGATACCCAATACCTTGTGCTCATAGGGATCGAAGCCGGCTGATCTCACTGCATCGGCTACAGCGGCCTCATCGGCGTAGCGCCGTATCGAACGACCCTCCACCAGCTTGAAACCCTCGAGTGTCCCCCCTCTTTCCAATAGCGAGAAAGCGTACCCCCTGATATCACTTACCCAAGAAGCCAGCTCGTCAGCTTGCGTGAGGATCTCGGCAATCTCGTGATCGCCCAGCAGTACGGGTTTAGCGAACTCATAGCGGGCAAGGTCCAAATTCGCCTCAGCGCGCTTACGGCAGGTGGCCTTCACCTTGCAAAAGCGACAGTGCGGTCCCGAGCAGAATTCCCCCTCGCCTTTGAATGCAAGATCGGCTCTTGGCTTGAGGTACGAGTCGGCCCATTCGAGCAGTTCATCAGAAGCCATCGTGAAGGTGCCCACATTTGCCAATCGCGGTTGGAACACCGTCATGCTGACCTGCCCTAGGTCATACAGCGAAGCGAACATGTCGATCGCCCCCAGCGCATAGAGCATCATCTGCGTGTTGCGCTCGGCTGACACCGGCACCCCCTGGCCGTACTTGAAGTCGATCACGTGCAGGTGAGCATCAGAAACGATGATGCAGTCAGCGGTCCCCGAGCACTCGGGCACATACGAACTGATGTCCACCTTCTGCTCCAGAAGGATGATCGGATCCCTTTTGGCATCCTTCTCCTGTTGCAACGCATCCATCACGAACGCGGTGTACTCGTTGGCGCAATCTTCCATCTGCTCATTGTAAAAACCCAAGGTGGGAGTCGGGTCCTGTGCTGGTAGCCCCAGAGCGAGTCTGACCTTGTATTCACAAAGCGCATGCGCTTCAGTTCCTTCCTCGGCAAAGAGGCTCAGACCTTCTTCGATGTGTTCACACAGGCGGGCCGAAGGCGGGCAAGACGTCCACCTTGAGGCCGACGATGGTGAGAGCAGGGCATGCTTAGCCATTACCAAGCCTCCTGATATCTCGCAGGAACGACGGGTAGTACTCTTTCTTCAGATCATCGAGGCACGTCGCTCCATGATGGGCGAAGATCGCTCCGAATGAATCTTCCAGCCCCTCTCGCTTCTTTTCGGTCATAGCCTGCTCGATATCGGCCATCGTCGCTCCTAGGCACAGTGCCTCATCCAGCAGGTCGCGATAATGGGACGGGTCGATCTCAGAAAGCTTGGGGGCTCCATATTTCTCCAACAGTGCTCTGATGTGCTCGGTATGCCCATCGCGGGACTTGTCAGCCAGCACCTCCCGGACCTCTACTAGCGTCAACAGCTTGGGCTCTGGTTTGAGTTGTAAATCAGCCTTAGCCGACTCCGGTTGTCCCCATTTCGCTTGCAACGCCGCAAGGGCATCAGTAGCGGTATTCAGGATAGTCATGGCCTCTGCGATGCAAGCCTTCGTCTCTTCGCTCATGGGTTTCCTCCTGTCGTGTATGCATCCGATCCTTGGCCGAAGCGATCATCAGTCGCTTGGCCAGCCGTTTCGCCACCGCACTGATGGTCATCAGCACCTCGGCGATATCCTCGTCGGTCTCATGTTCACTCCGACGCCTAGTCTTTCGTTCATCCATGTGGATCTATCTCCTTCGAGAGGTTTTTCTCTTGTTCGCCCCTCAACACCTTCCGTATGCAACGGGGATGTTGACCGACAGAAAGTGAACATTTCTTTGTGAAAAATTTCTAAAGAATTTATCGGTCAAAGTGCGCGTAGCGTCTGGAATGGTATGTGGGGAGATACAACCTCACAGAACCAAGTGAAGGAGGTTTCAGGTGAATCACCAACGATTGAACAACGAAGGGTATCCAGACCCGACACCCTATGAGGCATTTAGAGAAATGGAGCGCGAGGAGAGAAAGGCCAAACGCGTATTCAGGCCCATCGTCTACATCTGCTCACCGTATGCGGGGAATATCGAGACGAACGTAGAAAGGGCTCGACTGTACAGTCGCTTTGCGGTGGACTCTGGCTATATCCCACTGACAGTCCACCTGCTGTATCCGCAGTTCATGTATGATGACGACCCCGCCGAACGTCAGCTCGCTTTGCGATTCGGCAACATCCTCATGGGCAAATGCACCGAAGTGTGGGTGTTTGCAGCCCACGGGATATCCAACGGAATGGCAAGTGAAATCGCCTATGCCCGTCGTAAGGGATACCTGCTGCGGTACTTCGATGCGAATTGCCGGGAGGTGGCGGGATGAGGCTTAACCTCTATAGTGCCGATTGCACAGGAAACGCAAAGAACTGCCATTACCACAATCGAGTCGATGCGACCACGAAAGAAGCCTTTGAGATGGCGATACGGTTCGACCACGTATGCGCTGAATACAAAGACGGCTATCGTAGTGTCGGTAATTTCCTGTCCTCCACCGTCGTGGTGATGGACTGTGACAACGACCACTCAGACAATCCGGATGATTGGATCTACCCAGAACAACTCACCGAGGAGCTCTCTGATGTATCGTTTGTTATCGCTACAAGTCGAAACCACAACCTACCTAAGGAAGGCAAGAGTGCACGGCCGCGCTTCCATGCATATTTTCCGATACGTGAGATCACCAATGCCGATACCTACGCGCGCCTCAAGCGTGCCATACACTCCCACTATCCGTTCTTCGATGCGAACGCTCTGGACGCAGCCCGGTTCATCTTCGGTGCACACCAAGGCAGTGTCATCTGGAATGAAGGGTGGATGCATATCGACGAGGCGATTGTGATACCCAAAGAAACTACAGTGGAGACGAACCGGGAAGTGATTCCAGCGGGGATGCGCAACAACACGCTCTCCCGTTTTGCAGGCAAGGTGCTCAAGCGTTATGGCGTGTCCGATCGTGCGCATGGGATATTCGTGCAGGAAGCCGCCAAGTGTGATCCCCCACTACATGAGGATGAGCTGGATACGATCTGGTACAGTGCGGTGAAATTCGCACAGAGGGTGCACATGCAGGACGGATATATGGATCCGGAAACCTACAATGCAGAATTCTCTAGAGAGTCGCTCAAACCTTCGGACTACTCCGATATCGGCCAAGCCAAGGTGCTCGTGCGTGAATACGGCGATGAGCTCAAATACTCGGACGGCACCGATTACATCAGGTACAACGGAGAGTACTGGGTCGAGTCGCGCCAAATGGCACTGGGAGCTGCCGAGGAGTTTTTGGACCTGCAACTCGAGGATGCCATCGACGCGGTGGACACCTCGCTGAAAGATCTGGTGGGTTTGGGTTACGATGAAGGGGAGATCCTCTCAGGAGGGAAGAAATTCGAAGCTGGCCTTTCAGGGGATGCTCTTATAGCCTACAAGCGCTATCTGGCAGCTATAGCCTACAAAGCCTTTGTCATGAAGCGGCGCGATATGAAGTATGTGATGGGAGCCCTGCAGGCAGCCAAGCCCATGGTACTCATCGAAGTCCAGGATCTGGATCGCGACCCATTTTTACTCAACACACCCGGCTCTACCTACGACCTCCAACAGGGGCTTTCCAGCAAACGACAACCTTGTGCCGAGGATCTGATCACCAAGCAAACAACCTGTGCACCCGGTGAGAAGGGAAAGGATGCATGGAACAAAGCTCTGGATCTGTTCTTTTGCAATGACAAGGAACTGATCGAATATGTGCAGCAGATCGTTGGTATCGCCGCAATCGGAAAGGTGTGCCTGGAAGCGCTCATCATCGCCTATGGCGGTGGAAGCAACGGCAAGTCCACCTTCTGGAACTCCATTTCCCGGGTAATGGGAAGTTACAGCGGTGCCCTATCTGCCGATACGTTGACAGCAGGGTGCAAGCGCAACATCAAGCCCGAGATCGCCGAGCTCAAGGGTAAGCGTCTGGTGATCGCCTCTGAGCTTGATGAGGGCACGAGGCTCAACACTTCGACGGCGAAGATCCTCAGCAGCACCGACGAGATCGAGGCGGAGAAGAAGTACAAGGATCCCTTCAAGTTCCGTCCCACCCATACGGTGGTGCTCTATACGAACCATCTACCAAAGGTTGGTGCCTGTGATGCCGGAACCTGGAGAAGGCTTATTGTCATCCCCTTCAACGCACGCATCAGCGGCAACGGGGATGTGAAGAACTATGCCGATCATCTGGTCGAGCATGCGGGAGAGGCAATCATGGCGTGGATCATCGAGGGGGCAAAAAAGGCGATTTCCCGTAATTTCCATCTGCAGGTGCCACCCTGTGTACAGAAGGCGATCGACAAGTACCGGGAGAACAACGATTGGATGGGGAACTTTCTTGAGGACTGCTGCCAGATCGGGCCGGAGCTCGAACAACCCTCAGGACGCTTTTACCAAGTGTACCGCGACTATTGCTCACGCACCAGTGAGTACACACGAAGTACGACCGACTTCTATGCAGCTCTCGAGTCAGCGGGGTTTGAAAGAAAGAAAACCAGAATGGGAATTTTCATCATGGGACTCGTACTGAGACCAGAAGATTTCCTGGAATAGACCTGCATTGACCTGCACTTTGACAAAGTGTGCAGGTCGTGAAGGTCATATAGAGAACTTCGCATTAGGGGATTTTTCAGGGGAAAAATAGCCTAAAGGGGGTTTTAAGGATAGACCATCACGACCTGCACACACCGCCCGGATGGAGGATCGGAATGCGTGAGAAAGAGATCGAACTGCAGCTAGTGAGGGCTGTGAAAAATATGGGAGGCCGAGCGGTGAAATTCATGAGCCCAGGTTTTGATGGAATGCCCGATCGCCTGGTGCTGCTACCTGGTGGTAAGTGTGGCTTCGTGGAAGTGAAGGCTCCGGGAAAGAAGCCGAGAGCACTCCAACTAGTAAGGCATGAAATGCTCAAGGCGTGGGGCTTCAAAGTATACGTGCTGGATGCCATAGGGCAGATAGAGGAGATCATCAATGACATACACAGCGCATGACTACCAACGCTATGCGAGCGACTTCATAGAGACACACCCCGTGGCGGCAATTCTTCTTGCGTGTGGCTTAGGCAAGACGATCATCACCTTGACAGCGGTACACAACCTGCTCTTCGATTCCTTCGAGGTACGCAAGGTATTGGTCATCGCGCCGCTTCGGGTGGCAAGGGACACGTGGCCTGCCGAAATCGGCAAGTGGGACCACCTTCAGCTGCTGAGGGCCTCGGTGGCGGTGGGAAGTACTGCCGAGCGCATCTCGGCGTTGGAGCGCAAGGCTGACCTGTACATCATCAACCGTGAGAACGTGCAGTGGCTCATCGAGGAAAGTGCCCTCCCCTTCGACTTCGACATGGTGGTCGTCGACGAGCTCTCATCGTTCAAGAACCACCGCTCCAAGCGCTTCAGGGCATTGATGAAACGCCGTCCCTTGGTCAGGCGCATCGTGGGACTCACCGGTACCCCTGCAAGCAACGGCCTGATTGACCTCTGGGCCCAATTCAAGCTGTTGGACAAGGGCGTGAGACTCGGCAGGTTCATCGGCTCCTACCGTGATGCATACTTCACACCCGACAAGCGCAATGGGCAGATCGTGTTCAGCTACAAGATAGCCCCCGAAGCTGAGGAGAAGATCTATCACGCGATTGAGGATATCACCATCTCGATGAAGGCCCAGGACCATATCAGGATGCCCGATCTGGTGAGCAGCGAGTATCGCGTCACCCTCAGTGATGATGAGCGTATGGTCTATGAGAAACTTCGAAAGGATCTGGTACTCGATGCCTCGGGGGGACAGGTCACAGCCTCCAATGCCGCGAGCCTGTCGGGCAAGCTGCTGCAACTGGCAAACGGGGCGGTGTACACCGATAACGGCTCGACCATTGCCCTCCATGATCGCAAGCTCGATGCATTGGAGGACCTCATCGAGGCAGCCAACGGACAAAGCGTGCTGGTGGCGTATTGGTTCAAGCATGACTTAGCGAGGATCACCGGGAGACTGGAGAAGCTGGGGGTATCGTTTTCGACCCTGGATACGAGTGAGAGCATACGAACGTGGAATGCGGGCGGATTGCCGGTCGGGTTGATCCACCCCGCATCGGCCGGGCATGGGCTCAACCTCCAAGGCGGTGGCAATTGCCTGATCTGGTTCGGCCTGACCTGGAGCCTTGAGCTGTACCAGCAGACGGTGGCGCGCCTCTGGCGTCAAGGACAGCAGTCCGAGACCGTGGTAGTCCAGCATCTCATCACCGACAAGACCATCGACGAGCGCATCATGAAGGTCCTCTCGGGCAAGGCGGCAACCCAGGATGCCCTCATCGAAGCGGTGAAAGCAGAACTTGATGGAGGATTTCGATGACCGAGGCGAGCATGAAACACCTGGCGGCTGCGATCGTGGATCGCGCTGTGATGGACTGGCACAAGGCGGTGTCCCAGCTGGAGGACAACCCCGATTACGAGTACGCATGGTACGACAAGGATGAGATCGAACGGTTCTTCGAAAGCGAGTGGTTCGAGCTCCTGTGCGAGATCAGCCCCGATCTGACCAAGATTCACCTGCAGGAGGCAACGGCATGAATACAAAGGAATATCTGTCACAGGCGTGGTATCTGGACAAACGCATCAAGACCAAGGAACGCCAGCTCGATTGGCTCAGAAGTCATGCTGTCTACGTCTCCCCCAAACTCACCGAGATACCCAAGGCTCCGTCGATCAGGCGGTCTCCCGTCGAGGAGGCAGTGGTACGCATTACCGAACTGGAACATGAGATCAACACCAGCATCGCACAGTTGATGCGATTGAAGGCTGAGATCGCTGATGTAATCCGAAGTGTGAACAGCATGGAGTGCGAGACGCTGCTGGAGATGCGTTACCTCGCCTTCCTAAGTTGGGACCATGTGGCAGCTCAGTTGAACTATAGCCAAGACTACATTTATCACCTGCATAGGAAGGCGCTGGCGTTGGTGAGGGTTCCGTAATTCCCACACATTTTAAATTCTTGCCTCGGGAGAAGCAGAAAAGATGATTGCTTCGATGATTTGAGATAGTCGTTCTTGATTTTTTCAGTCCTGCCGGGGAAAAAGGAGCAGTCTACATTCTCTGAACTAATATATATCCATTATCGGATTTTCTTGTCGATATATGCAAAAATTTCCATTGACTATCGGTTTAGCAGAGAATACCATCCAATCTTAGAAGGGATTCGAATAAATCATCCTTGGTCCTACAATTTCCCTTTCAGTAAGAATCTTAAAGCTTATCGGGAAGATCACATGAAAGCAGTCAAAATCACAGTATTATTGCTTGTTATCGTATGCATGCTGGCCTCTTGCTCTGGACCTGCCGGCACTAAAGCCTTGTTTTTGGCCTTACAGGAAAATTCCGGGCTTGGTGAAATTGAAAAACAGCTGAAGCGTGGAGCTGATGTCAATGCACTGGATGAACATGGACTGACACCGCTGCAATATGCAGTAGCGACAAATATGCATGTGGATATCATCAAAGCCTTGATAAAGGCTGGGTCCGATGTCAATGCGGCTGATTCGAATGGAAGAACACCACTGGATTACAGTGGAAGTAGTACCATGAATAGCATAATTCTCATCGAAGCTGGAGCTGATGTTACTCATATCAATGATGCTCGCAAGCAAGCGTTGTTATTCGATGCGATAGATGCCTCATATCCAGATACCATTTCTATTTTGATAGAATCTGGCATCGATATAAATAAAGAATACAATTATGTGGGCAAGGAGAAAGAATCATATATTCGTTGGACACCCTTGCAATATGCGGTAGAAAATTCCGCGTCAATTGAAGTAATCATGGCTTTGATTAACGCCGGTGCTGATGTCAACCTCGGGAATCTTTTGGTAAAGGCCCGAGATGTTGAAACTCTTACCACTTTGATCAAAGCAGGCGCCGATGTCAAAATTGGACATCCTTTGGCACAGTTAGTTAGTGAGGAGAATGCCACCAAAGAAATGGTTGCAGCCCTGGTTGAAGCAGGTGCTGATGTCAATCTTGGGACGCCATTGGGAAGGGCTAAGGATATCGAGATTCTCAAAGTTTTACTTGAGGCAGGTGCAAATGTTAATATTGGCCAGCCTTTGCGATCCTTGGCAACAAACACGACTACATCCAGAGAAATGATTGCAGCGATGATTGAAGCAGGTGCTGATGTCAATCTTGGGGATCCATTGTTGGCTGCCATCAAGTATCAGAAGGACCCTGGAATAATTGTCACCCTGATTGAAGCTGGTGCAGATGTGAACACGGGGGACCAGAATGAAGGCACATTATTGACGATGGCAATCAGGAATAAACTTGCCGATGAAGTCATCCTTGCATTGATCGAAGCAGGTGCTGATGTCAACGGAGGACCATTGTTCCTGGCGATGGAGCTGAAGGATATGGATCTCATTTCCGCCCTGCTTGAAGCAGGAGCTAATGTCAATGCGGGAAACGTTGCCGGTTGGCGTTCAGATCCTATTGGTCAAGCAGGTTGGAACTGGGGCTGGAATGTGACAGGGATGACCCCGCTCATGCGTGCCCTTGAAGTAGATGCAAGCCTGGAAATCATTTCAACCTTAATCAAATCTGGAGCACGCGTGAATGCTGTTGATTCCCGAGGCTGGTCTCCATTGGTATATGCTGCGAGTTCGATTACGGATCCGAGAGTCATCTCGCTATTGCTTGAACGTGGTGCCGCAGTCAACCAGGTCTATACTTGGAGTTGGTCATCCAAAGGCTTGACTCCATTGATGTTTGCTGCAATCAGAAGTAGAACACCGGAAATAGTTGATGCTCTGCTGGACGAAGGGGCTGATGCAAAGATCGTAGTGAATGGTAAGAAAGCCATCGATTATGCAAAAGAGAATGAATACCTGGTGGGCACTCCGGCATTCAAGAGATTGGAAACACTCTCTCGTTAATCGGATCCTGACCACCTCGCCTCAGTACCAACCTGTATATGCCATCATATACAGGAATTGCTAAAAAGGTTCTCCAGGTGCAATCCCATCAACAGACTTGTTGGATCTTTCGGGTAACAGTGGGATTGCACCTGAAATCATTATTTCTAGGACAAACTCCCTTTCAGCATGGAGCGGTATCTAATTACATACAAACAATCTGAATGGCATAGTGAGCCGTTCGTCAGGTTCTTGAAACCCTATCGTTAAAATATCAGAAAATAACAGTTGTGCTCAGGCGGCCTTGTGCGCGACTGTACAATCAGACAAGTCCAATCGAGAGCTCGGGAATTCCTCCCGGAATTTCTTTATTACACCATTTCAGAAAGAGACCTTGTTACGACCCGAGTTCTTGGCATGGTACAACGCCCGGTCGGCTGCATCGATGAGCTCTTGTTCACCCGCCACTTCCTTTTCCGGAAAGGAGACTCCTCCGATGCTCACCGTGACTTGCACACGCTGATCACCGAACGAGATCACCCGTTCATCGACTTGCCGGCGAATGCGTTCTGCAGTGACGGACACATCATGGAGCGAGGCACCAAGGAGCACCGCCATGAACTCGTCCCCACCGAGGCGAATCAGGATGTCTCCTTCACGGAGTGCTTCCCGAGCAATAGTTGCGATCTGACGGATCACCCTGTCTCCGAGGGAGTGGCCATAGGTGTCGTTGACCGCCTTGAAATGATCGATGTCGAGCATGAGCAAACCGATCGCGCTCTCGATCTGGACCGCACGCACAAACTCCTCGTGAAGCCGTGTCATGCCGAACCGACGGTTATAGATCCCGGTGAGCGGGTCGATGGCTGCAAGCCTCTGCACCTGGTCGTGGACCATGGCGTTGTGCAAGGCCAACGCAAGGCTGCGGCTGAACAAGTCCAGGGTGTCCAACAGGTCCCCGCGGAACAGGGAACCGGAGACCAGCACGATGATTCCCATCGGGATCTGCTTATACTTGATCGGCTCGAGGATTGTCACCCGCGGCCTGAAATCGGTTACCACACCATCAAGCATGAGATCATCAGGGATCTCCACGATATTCCGCGACTCGGTTCTCAGCACATTCAGAAGCAACTGGTTGTCCAGCAGCACCTCCGGCTTGCGGATCCCGAACGAAGATAGCAGGCGCATCTCCCCAGAATCCTCGACGAGGATCGCGCCTCCTTGAGCTCCGGATATCTCCAATAGACTGTCCAGCGCATGGCTGCACAGCTTGTCGGTCTCCAGATGATTGGTGAGCATCTGCGTATACGTGCGGATGGAGATCTCAGTGTGCATGGATCGGGAGAGGGTGTCGACCATGTTGTTGAAGGCTTGCGAACTCTCTCCGATCGCATCGGCCGAATCGACGGGGATGTGACATTTCATCGAGGAACAATCGAAAGCTTCGTTCTTGCCAGAAATGGCCTTCAGGTTGCCCTCGATACCCACCATATGATCAGCAAGGAGCCTCAGTTTATTACCTACCACCCGGCGTGCAAGGGCTATGTTCACCACTCCGACAAACAGTCCCGCAAGGATGCAGGCGGTGCGGAACCACCATGTGAGCGCGATGGTCCCGGAGACTCCCACGAGGAGCATGAAATAGGGAAAGACGATGCCGATGAACATTCCGAAACCGACCATCCAGATCGCCAGATCATCAAATACTTTCTTGGTGATTCTAATCATGTAATGAAACCTCTGGATCAAGCTAGACCGACAAGAGCGCCTGTGTCAATAAAAAATTACTGAATACTTACCCGAGGAACCCTAAATCTTGATGATTCCCTCCTCCAACGAAATATATTCGCTACTCCCCGTAGCGTAGAGAACGTATCCCAAACTTGAAACCCAATCGTTAAATTATCAGAAAATAACAGTTGTGCTCAGTTCGCCATTCGCGCTACTGTACACTCAGACAAGTCCAATCGAGAGCTCGGGAAATTCCTCCCGGGCTTTCTTTTTGCCCGAAGGAGTACCTACGCATGCCCTACAAACCCAAGCGACCGTGCAGCCATTCAGGCTGTCCCCGCTTAACCGATGGACGGTATTGTGAGGCGCATGCGAAAGAGGCGGCGAAAACCTACGAACGCCATCAACGGGACCCGGGAACCAGCAGACGATATGGATCGGCTTGGAGGAAGGCTCGCAGTGAGTTTCTTACCGAGCATCCCTTCTGCGAGCTTTGCAGGAGAGAGGGACGCCTTACACAAGCGACGGTTGCCCACCACATCAATGCCACTAGATATGGTGGCACTGATGACCAGGAGAACCTCATGGCACTATGTAACAGGTGCCACTCGGCCCTCCACGGGCGTCAAAAGGACCGATGGAAAGGTTAAAAGGTTACTACTGGTAGTGTACCCCCTAGGGGATTGTCAATCTCTACACCATATGTAGCGTACAACGGGCAGGGGCAATCACGCGTAAAAATTGGAATTCAAACGGGGGATTGACCCCTCATCATACGAAGGCGGTGCGACATGGCAAAAGACGGTACCAACCGTGGCGGTGCCCGCGTCGGTGCAGGGAGGAAACCCAAGGCTCTCTCAGAGAAAATCCACGAAGGCAGGGCTGCCAGCGTGGTGCAACTGCCCGAGGCTCCCGAGCTACAAGGCGCGGACATGCCTGAGGTCAAGTATTACATGACGGTCATCCAAAAAAGCGGTATCGAGCTCGATGCGGCCGAGGTCTTCCAGGAGACCTGGAACTGGCTCAAAGCAAGACGGTGCGAGGAATTGGTCAGCAGCCAGATCATCGGCCAATATGCGATGGCGGTGGCGCGATGGATCCAGTGCGAGATGGCCGTCAGCGAGTACGGCTTCCTCGCCAAGCACCCGACCACCGGTGCTGCAATCGCTTCTCCATACGTGGCGATGAGCCGCGAATACATGAAACAGGTGAACCAGATCTGGTACCAGATCTTCCAGATCGTGAAGGAGAACAATGCCACCACGTACCAAGGGGCGAATCCCCAGGACGACCTGATGGAACGCTTGCTCACCGCACGCCGGTAGCGCAAAACAATCAAACAACCGAAGGAATTCAAACATGAAACACTACCTCACTTCCGAGAGTGTCTGCCAGGGACATCCGGACAAGCTGTGCGACTATATCGCCGATTCGATCCTCGATGCATGCCTGTCCCTCGATGCATATTCGCGCGTGGCCTGCGAGGTCATGGCCACCAGGGGCCGCATCATCGTCGCCGGTGAGATCACCAGCCGCACCAAGGTCAATGTACGCCAGATCGTACGGACCGCCCTTGCGGAAAGTGGATACAATCCCAAGGAATTCACCATCAGCGTGTTCCTGCACAACCAGAGTCCGGATATCGCAAGCGGTGTCGACACAGCCCTCGAGGTCAGGGACACTGACAAGAATGGGGATGAGCTGGGAGCCGGGGACCAGGGCACGGTGTACGGCTATGCTACCGACGAGACGCCCACTGGTATCCCGTTGCCACTTGAACTCTCCCACCGCATCTGCAGCATCCTGGACAAGTGCAGAAAGAACGGAACCATAATCGGCATCCGCAGCGATGGCAAGGCGCAGGTCTCCATCGAGTATGAAGACGGCAAGCCAAAGCGCGTAGCTGCGATCATCGTCTCGGTCCAGCATGACCGCGACAAGAGTCTCGATACCCTCAAGGGCGAGATCATCAGGAAGGTGCTCTACCCTGCTTTCGAGGATTTCCCGTTCGACGCGCGCACGCGCATCCTCATCAACCCGTCGGGTCGTTTCGTCGAGGGAGGCCCTGGTGCCGATACCGGCCTCCCCGGCCGCAAGCTCATGGTGGACACCTACGGCGGCTTGGCATTGCACGGAGGCGGCGCCTTCAGCGGAAAGGATGCGACCAAGGTCGACCGGAGCGGAGCCTACATGGCACGCATGGTCGCCAAGAACATCGTGGGTGCCGAGTTGGCCAGTCGATGTGAAGTCGCCATCTCATACGCCATCGGGAAGGCCGAGCCGGTCGCGGTAAATGTACACACCTTCGCTACGGGAAAGATCGACGATGAGCAGCTTGCCAAGGCTGTCCGCACAGTATTCAGCCTCAAACCGAGCGACATCATCGAGCAGTTGGGACTGCGCAGCCCGATATACAACCGCACCTCCTGCTATGGCCATTTCGGCAACGCGCTGTTCGCATGGGAGCAGGTGAGCGAGCGGTATATGCAGGCGCTCACACACGAGCTGGAACAGCACGCCTGAAAGGAAACACACCATGAGAATCCAGAAGATGAACCTGTCGGAACTCAATCCGGCCACATACAACCCCCGCAAGGCACTCAAGCAGGGGGACCCAGAGTATGAGAAGCTGAGGCGATCGCTCGAGCAATTCGGCTATGTCGAGCTCATCGTGGTCAACACGGCGAACGACAACACCGTCATATCCGGCCACCAGCGGCTGAACGTACTCAAGGATATGGGAGTGGCCGAAGAGGATTGCATCCTTGTCGAATTGGATACGGACAAGGAAAAAGCCCTCAATATCGCCATGAACAAGATCAGCGGCGAGTGGGACAAGGACAAGCTGGCCCTGCTCATCACCGAGCTGCAGGGCGAGGACTTCGACATCTCGCTCACCGGTTTCGATCCAGCGGAGATCGACGACCTGTTCAAGGACTCGCTTGCCGACGGCGTGCATGACGACGACTTCGACGTGGCCTCCGAGTTGGACAAGCCCGCGATCACCAAAGCTGGGGACCTGTGGAAACTGGGAAGGCACCGCCTGGTGTGCGGTGACAGCACCAAGGCCGAGACTTTCGAACTGCTCATGGCAGGTGCCAAGGCGAACCTGGTGGTCACCGACCCACCCTACAACGTCAACTACGAGGGCTCGGCAGGCAAGATCAAGAACGACAATATGGCAAGCGACGCCTTCGCCCAGTTCCTGCTCGATGCCTTCACCAACACATCGGAGCACATGGCCGACGATGCCTCCATCTACGTGTTCCATGCCGACACCGAGGGGCTGAACTTCCGCAAGGCATTCAGCGAGGCGGGCTTCTACCTCTCGGGTACCTGCATATGGAAAAAGCAGTCGCTGGTGCTCGGTCGCTCGCCGTATCAGTGGCAGCACGAGCCGGTGCTCTTCGGATGGAAGAAGAAAGGAAAGCACCAGTGGTACACAGGGCGCAAGGAATCGACGATCTGGGAATTCGACAAGCCGAAGAAGAACACTGATCATCCCACCATGAAGCCGGTTGCCCTGATCGCGTATCCGATCATGAACTCGTCGATGAGCAACACGCTGGTGCTCGACCCGTTCGGAGGGAGCGGCAGTACCTTGGTCGCTTGCGAGCAGACCGAGCGAAGTTGTTGCACCATAGAGCTGGATGAGAAGTACTGCGACGTGATCGTCAAACGCTATATCGAG
>Ga0209164_1001300_pt1 | contig 33689 bp, 25 predicted proteins | sample MTBNYHSulfiMetaG_FD_187458 | JGI IMG/M metagenome (GOLD analysis project Ga0209164, IMG submission 187458) | Enrichment culture microbial communities from rom New York Harbor, USA that are MTBE-degrading - MTBE-NYH (New York Harbor Sulfidogenic)... | ecosystem: Environmental > Aquatic > Marine >... | reverse complement strand
TGGCTTTTTCGATCACCATCTCGGCCACCTGCACATGACGCTCGGCCGGTTCGTCGAACGTCGAGCTGATCACTTCCCCCTTGACCGAACGCTGCATATCCGTCACCTCTTCGGGACGTTCATCGATGAGCAGCACAAACAAGGTAATGTCCTTGTGATTCTTGGTAATACTATTGGCGATGCATTGCAGCAGCATCGTTTTACCGGATCGCGGCGGTGAAACGATCAACCCTCTTTGTCCGAATCCCACCGGCGTCAATAAATCCATGATGCGTGCGGAATAATTTTCGGGATCGGTTTCGAGATTGATTTTTTGTTCCGGATAGAGTGGGGTCAGGTTGTCGAAAAGGATCTTGTCCCGTGCACTCTCGGGGTCCTCGTAATTGATGGCCTCGACTTTGAGCAACGCAAAGTAGCGTTCCGACTCTTTCGGCTGTCGGATTTGACCGGAAACCGTATCGCCGGTGCGGATGTTGAACCTTCTGATTTGTGAGGGCGAAACATAGATATCATCCGGCCCAGGCAGATAATTGTAACTCGGTGCGCGCAAGAACCCAAACCCGTCGGGCAGAATTTCGAGGGTACCTTCACCATAAATCAGGCCGTTCTTTTCGATCTGGGCCTGAAGTAAAGAGAAGATCAGCTCCTGCTTCCGCATCCCTGCGTACCCCTCGATCTTCAGCTTTTTGGCCATTTGGGTCAATTCATTGATTTTCATGCTTTTTAATTCGGTAACATTCATTGAACGCACTCCATTACAAAATCGTTTCTATTCCCCTCGGGACTTGTCTCGAGGGCTCTTTTATAGCGTGATTGCTTACGGCATTGCAGGCCGAATCAGACTACTAAGCCGAACGCTCAAAACCCGTGTTAACCGCTCGAATAATCCTGTTAATCCGTCTACTTGGGTATTTCGCCCCTCTTGGTGATGGTGGAACAGTTGATCGCTATGGAGGAATATGAAGTTACTTTGTTTTCGGAGAAAATTGCTTCCAAATTCTCTCCAGCAGGGCGGGTTCCAACATATTGTAAAGCTGATTATATCAAGGCATTTCAGCTGTCAAGCATTTTTGGCGAGCCTGAGACGCTTGAATTATCGGACCTTCCTCACAAGATCCCGGCGCCTGATAACATCGCCGTGCTTTCTGATCAAAACGCCCACAACACTCGCGGTGTCATGGGCGTTCGTGAATTGCCGTTTCAAAAAACAGATCGTTTTACTGGAGTTTGTCGCAAGCGGCGAAGATCTGGTCGCGAATCTGTTCGACCTTGCCCACGCCTTCGATGCGGATATGCTTTGGAGCGCCGGCTTGGCCGGAAGCAGCCCATTTCTTGTAGTAATCCACCAGCGGCTCGGTTTGGGCATGGTACACATCGAGGCGCTTTTTCACCGTCTCTTCCTGGTCGTCATCCCGCTGAATCAGAGGCTCACCGGTCACATCGTCCTTGCCTTCGACTTTGGGCGGATTGAAAACCACATGATAGGTTCTGCCACTGGCCAAATGAACCCGGCGACCGCTCATGCGTTTAATGATCTCTCCGTCCGGCACATCGATTTCCACCACCGCGTCAATGGGTACGCCCGCCTCTTTCATGGCATCGGCCTGGGGAATGGTGCGCGGGAAGCCGTCAAACAGGAAGCCTTTCTGGCAGTCCGCCTCCTTGATGCGCTCCTTGACCAGACCGATGATAATATCATCGGGCACCAGACCGCCGGCATCCATGACCTGCTTCGCCTTCTTGCCAAGCTCCGTGCCTGCCTTTACCGCAGCCCGCAGCATGTCGCCCGTGGAGATCTGAGGGATCTGATACCTTTCCTTAATGTAATTGGCTTGGGTTCCCTTACCGGCACCTGGTCCGCCTAAAAGAATTAAACGCATAAAACCTCCTTATAGTTTGACGTATTATGGGGTCTCGATCGTGAGCCAGATCGGGTTCAGAATCTCATAAAGGTGGTGAATATTACCGAAACCCTGTGTAGTGTCAACCCATTAATAAAAATGAAATCCATTAAGTGAGATGAACCCTCAAAAAGTCGCAGAAGCGTCATGCCGGACTTGATCCGGCATCCAGAACATATTGAAAATACAGGGCCAGGCTTTCACCCGGACGACGGGAAAGATGAATTTCGGACTACTGAGGGATGCGCATAACGCAGATATCGGAGTTTTTGCGGTAACATTAAATTAAAGTTGCAATCCTTTTTGAAAATGTATATATCGTCGGTTTCATTTAACTGCTGCACCAATATTAACCATCCTTATATATTGCCAATTGCGCGGATGGAACGAAGGGGGCGAGATTTTTGAAGGAAATTACCGTACGGGTGCAAGATAACGACCTTGAAAAAGCCATGCGGATTTTAAAGAAAAAAATTCAGAACGACGGCCTTTTCAAGCGCTTGAAACTGAAAAAAAGTTATGAAAAACCAAGCGAGTACCGCCGTCGTAAAGAGCGTGAGGCGCTCAGGCGTCAGCGCATTGCCGCGGCACGCAGAAAACGCTTTCAGTAAAATAACAGCAAGCCTGATGATCTAACCCGGCCGTCACCTGTGGTGACGCCGGGTTTTTTTATTACCGTCCATCGACATGCCGCAACTTCAAATCATAAGGAGTGTCCGTCCACAAATAGGCATATAGTTGATATTCCGAGGATCAATTTTGATGAACCCGCAAAAAGTCGCAGAAGCGTCATGCCGGCGAACGCCGGCATCCAGAACCTATTGAAAATACTGGATTCCGGCGTTCGCCGGCATGACGGGAAAAACGAATTTCGGACTTTTTTACAGTGCCGTCAATTTTGAGCAGAACGCAGATATCGGGCAAATTGGCCATTTGTAGATGGGCACGAATGAACACAGGAGGTCATCGTGGAAGATACCGTCTATCATAGCTGCCTGGAATCCATGTATCGGCTGCACCGGTTCGGCATTAAACTGGGCCTCGATACAATCCGCGCCATGCTCTCCGCCCTGGACAATCCTCAAGATAATTTTAAATGCATCCACATCGCCGGCACAAACGGCAAGGGATCCGTCGCCGCCATGCTGTCAGCGATACTGAACGCAGCGGGCTATAAAGTCGGCCGTTACACATCACCGCACCTCGAACGCTTCAACGAACGGATCTGCATCGACGATCAGCCCATTACCGACGACGAGGTGATCGCAGGTTGCCAACGGGTCATGGCCATCGATGGGTTACCCCGCCAACCCACTTTTTTCGAATTTACCACGGCCATGGCCTTCGACGCCTTTGCCCGCCACAACGTCCAATGGGCCGTCGTTGAAACCGGCATGGGAGGGCGCCTGGATGCCACCAACCTTCTCCAGCCGCAACTGGCCGTCATCACCAACATATCTTTGGAACACAAACAGTATCTGGGCAAAACCCTGCCTCTCATCGCCTATGAAAAAGCCGGCATCATCAAACCCGGCATTGCCGTCGTGAGCGGCGTGCGCCAGAAAAGCGCCCGGCAGGTGGTCGAACAGCAGGCATCGGCTCTTCAGGCCAACCTGTATTTGTGGGGACGCGACTTCAGAACCCGACGCAGGCCGGATACCGGGTTCGACTATATCGGACTCGACCACCGATGGTCCGATATCCAACTGAAATTGACCGGCGAACATCAAGTCGAAAACGCCGCGCTGGTGCTGGCCGCTTGCGAATTGCTGGTCAAAGGCGACCATGCGCAGATCACCGAAAGCGCCATCCGCAGTGGCCTGAGCAACGTCTCCTGGCCGGGGCGCCTCGAAATCGCACGCAAAGAGCCCTATTTGATCCTGGACGGCGCCCACAACCTCATGTCCGCGCGCGTGCTCGGACGATACTTGACGCGCCATCTATCCGATCGCCAGATCACCCTGGTCGTCGGCATACTGGACGACAAGCCCTTCAACTCCATACTCAAAGATCTCATCACACCGTGCCAGCGGGTGATCGTCACCCAGCCCAAAATCGACCGGGCCATTCCCGTCGAGCGCCTGGAAACCATCGCAAAGGCGTTCAACCCCAATGTCACTGTTAAAAAAGACGTCGCGGAAGCGGTCCGCTACGCCCTGGCCACCACCGAACCTCAGGACGCGATCTGCGTGGCGGGCTCGCTCTACGTCGTAGGGGAGGCCAAGACCGCATTGGCCAAGTTGAGCGGTGCTCAGGCAAAATCGCCGGCAACGCAACCGACGCCTTGACTTAACCGGACAGATCCATTATTCTCCGCGATCGATAAAGCGCCCGTAGCTCAGTGGATAGAGCACCAGCCTCCGGAGCTGGGAGTCGTTGGTTCGATCCCAACCGGGCGTACCACAAATAAAAACAAGGGCTTGGATGGTTTTTCCAAGCCCTTGAAATTTGCCTCATTTTTAATTTTCCAACCGGATACCCAACCATCGACCCCCCTGACAAGAATTGTCTAACTCCCGCCAATTATCGTCAATAATCATCTCAAAATGCCTGCAATCTAATTTTATCTTATTGTTTTCTTTACATTTAGTTTATTGGCATGTAAAATGCTGAAAACACACCAGAAGGCAAGCAGGACATATGAGAGACATCATCGATGCGGGGCCGACATTTGATCTGCAAGGCTCATCTGGATCGGCCGATGTCCATAAAGGGAGTTAATCGATTTGGTCGCTTTTACCCGGACAAAATCACTATCCATGACCTTCGCGCTGGTTTTTCTTTTGACTTGGGCTTGCGCCTGGCCATGCCATGCGGATCATATCCCTACCACTCAGTCGCCTCCAGGATCGGTGGCTGCGATCGGACTTGAACAAAAACCGGGACAAGAGACAGAACAGGAGATCGATGGCCAGGGTATACCCGCCACATCCCAACAGGCGATCCGGGTTTCAATCCAGCGTCGGGATGAGGGCTTCACTCTCTATCGCGGCGGCGAACCCTACTACATCAAAGGCATCGGCGGCAGCCGTTTTCTGGAAGATGCCGCGGCTGCGGGCGCCAATTCGGTGCGCACCTGGGACGCCGGCGATGCGGATACCCTGCTGGAACAGGCTCACGCATTGGGCATGACCGTCATGCTCGGCATCTGGCTCTCCCACGACCCGGCGGACTATGACGACCCGTCCTATCGTCAAATGAAAATCGAACACGTGCAAGGCCTGGTGCAACGCCATCGCAACCACCCGGCATTGCTCACGTGGGCCCTGGGCAACGAGATCAATCTGGAGGGCGCCGACACCGAATCGGCCTGGCGTTTCGTCGACGACCTGGCCCGCCTCATCAAACAGCACGATGATGCCCATCCGGTCGTTTCGGTCATCGCCTGCAATCCGGACACCCTGGAAAACATCGCCATTTTCGCACCGGCCCTGGATGCCGTGGGCATCAACGCCTACGGAACCCTGGCCGATATCCGTGCCATGGTGGACAGCTCTCCCTACACGGGGCCCTACATGATCACCGAATGGGGCGTCAAAGGCCACTGGGAGGCCCAGCACACCGCATGGGGCCGACCCCTCGAGCCGACCAGCGCATGGAAGGCCGATTTCCAGCTGGCCGGATACCACCGCGACATCCTGGCCAACCGGGACCGATGCATCGGCGCTTACGTCTTTCTGTGGGGGCAAAAGCAGGAACGCACCCCCACCTGGTACAGCATGATCCTGGAAGAGCTGCCCGGCATCACCCAGGCCGGGCTGTTCAGCCCCGCGGTCGACGCCATGCACTACAACTGGACCGGCAACTGGCCGGCCAACCGCGCACCCGAAGTGCTCGACATGCTGATCAACGGCATTCCGGCCGAACAGGGCATCGTCGTTGCACCGGGAGAAGCCTTGAGCTCGTGGGTCGACGCCCGCGATCCCGAAGCGGATCGCCTGACCTATGTGTGGGAGCTGCTCGAAGAGCCCACGGCGTTGGGCAGCGGCGGCTCTTTTGAACCCCGGCCGACCAGCCTGGCCCACATCACCCAGGACCAGTCGCCGACGCTCGACCTCTCCGCCCCGCTTTCGGCCGGCGAATATCGCCTGTTCGTCTATGTCCTGGATAACAACGGCCATGCGGCCACGGCCAACATCCCTTTCCAGGTGCGAACAAAAGAAGGGGACGCCCTTCATATTTCTATATTCAAGAGTTCTGAGAGAACCAACCCCTCCTCTTTTGCAATGGATTGGCCCTTCTTGACTGCGGAACTGACCGTGGAAACCCCGATTTTCAACCTCCCCCCGACCTCAGTCATAGACAATCCCAGTTCACGCACAGCCCAGTAACAGATAAGCGCTCTTGCTTTTACAACCCTTCGCGCCTTAGAAGGCCCAACAAGCTCTTCGGGTGAAACCTGCACCACTTTCGACACAGCCTCTCCAAGATCTTTAAGCTCGAACCCTTTGGAAGCCAAGACATATCGATGCCGCATCTGTTCCTGAGCTTCCACAAGCACTGTTTCTACAAAATCGCCATCCCCCAAGATGCGCTCATCACTTTTTTGGAAATCACCAAGCCTACGCATTGCACAAACCACATCCCAACCGCCAGCGCTGCGCACCAAACCACCCCCGACCAAGTCCGGTTGCCGCCCAAGGCTAACCCCTTGAATCAAATAGTCGCGATAGCGCGAGCGAGCTTGTGTAAGCCGGTCATCAAAAATCGATAAGACTTCTGAAACAGCCTGCCAGTCGTTGCTCTTTTTCCCTACCACATAGCTATGCCCCGAAAAACGATACCGGTCCAATTCATCCATATTTTTTACCAATCCAGCCCTTAATGGATTCAGGTGGATGTAGCGGACCAGCTCCTTTAGATAGGCATCCTTCTGGCAAAGAATCGATTTGTATCTGTTTTGAAACAGGTGGCCACTGCGGCGATGGCGGCGGTTATGCCCAATCGCATAACCCGTCAACAATCGACGCATGACCGTGGCCACCGGCACGCTGCCAGTCTGGAGCAGCAGATGAAAATGATTGGGGATCAGCGCCCATGCAAAACACCGGGTCTGCGTCTCGACCACCACCTTACCAAGGCGATGCACAAAGTCGCCGCGATCCTGATCATCACGAAATATTTTTCCGCGCTCGATTCCCCTCGCAATGATGTGATGGACCGCCCCCGGGGCGTCTATTCTGGCTTGTCTGGGCATGCCGTATCAATAGCAATATGTGAAAGTATTGTAAATATAGAAATATGAAGGGCGTCCCCTTTATTGGTTCGAATTTTTCCCTCGAATGTGCAGTTTTGGGGCATTCAGCGTTGGCGAACCATGTGGTACACCTAATTGCCTAAGATCCAAAAAGTCGACATTTACAATCATATCTGGGAATTAGATCTTAGAATCGGAAAGCTTTATAGGGTCCGGCAAAAACGGCATTCAAATTGCTCAGAAAGGATGCGTGGCAAGCGTTGAACAGCCTTAAAACCCCGAGACCTAATACTAATTGATTGGAAAAAATGAAGCCGCATAAATTATCTGTATCCCCAATAAAGACAGTAATTGCCCTTTTCATCATCTTAATCGCATGTTCATCAGCAGTCGGCGCGGCACAAGTCACGCTCGCATGGGACCAAAACAATCCAGCACCCGATGGTTATAGGGTCTACAGCCGTGCGGAAGGAAGAAGTTACAATTACAGCTCGCCCGCCTGGAACGGTGCCACCACAACGGCAACCCTCGCCAATCTAGCAGACAACACCACCTACTACTGCGTCGTGCGCGCCTATGTCGGCAGCCAGGAAAGCGGCAATTCCAACGAGGTCAAAATCAGCCCCCAGACCTCGAGCACGTCCTCATCCGACACAACCTCCTCCTCAACCACCACCGTGAACACCACCCTCACCTTGGACAACGGTTCCAGCGGCACTTCCGCGACTGGCAGCTGGATCGTGTCTGGCGGAACAGGTCCATATGGAGCCAACTCGCTCTACAGCAAAGAGTCCGGCGCCAGGTACACCTTCGCCCCCCAGTCATCGGGCCGATGCCAGGTGCGCCTGTGGTGGACCGCTTACAGCTCGCGCTGCAGCAGCGTTCCGGTTTACATCTACGACGGCAGCAGCCGCATCGATACGGTCTACTTGAATCAGCGACTGAACGGCGGTCGCTGGAACACCTTGGGCGAATACACTTTTTCCGGATTGCCCCGCGTGGTGATCGCCGCCAGCGGTACGAGCTGCAGCACCTGTGCCGATGCGGCCCAGTTCGCTTACGCAACGGCCACGAGTGGCACCACGAGTTCGACGACATCCACCAGCACCTCGACCACCAACACCTCTACCACCAGCGACACGACCACCGGCGACACGACCAGCAGCAACGACAGCACGACCGGAACCACCTCCACTTCCACCAGCACCACTTCCAACAACAGCGCAGTCATCGTGCTTGACGACGGCAACACGGGCACCATCGCATCAGGCAACTGGTTAGTTTCCGGCGGGACCAATGCCTACGGCTCCCAGTCCCTGTACAGCAAAGATACCAGCGGCCGCTACACCTTCTCATCCGAACTTTCAGGGCGCTACGAGGTCTCCCTGTGGTGGACCGATTACTCCTCCCGCTGCGGCAGTGTGCCGGTCTATATTTACGACGACAACGCCCTGCTGAAAACGGTCTACGTGGATCAACGCAAGAATGGCGGCCTTTGGAACGTCCTGGGCAGCTTCGAATTCTCCGGCGTGGCCCGGGTCGTGGTCGCCTCCCGCGACAGCAGCTGCAGCACCTGCGCCGATGCCGCCGAATTCAGCCTCGACATCGATGATGACGACTCGCTTCGTGTCATCGATGACGGTGAAAGGGGCACTTTGGAGGTCGGTCAGTGGCTCGCGTCTGGCGCGACCAATGCCTACGGCTCCCAATCCCTGTACAGCAAAGACACCAGCGGAAAATACAGCTACTCGGCCCAGCTCTCAGGCAACTACGAGGTCTCGCTGTGGTGGACAGATTATTACTCACGCTGCGGCAGCGTGCCGGTCAACGTCTACAACGGCAGCACCCGGGTTGGCACCGTCTATGTCAACCAGCGTCAAAACGGCGGAAAGTGGAACTCCCTGGGAAGATACAATTTTACGGGATCGGCCCGCGTTGAAGTGGTATCTCGTGACAGCAGCTGCAGCACCTGCGCCGACGCGGTACAGTATTCACAGTAAAGGACAAAAAACCAACTCCCCGTTTTCAAAAGATTCACACCATTTGAAAACGGGTAGTTTTTTTTTGTATTACGAAAGATCCCGCGAAAGCAGATACCGCCCCACCTCCTCGAACGAAGCCAGATCGCCTTTGGTCTGGTACGATCCAATCCGCCGCACCTCTTCATGGATCAAATCGATCCGCTTGGCCTGCAGGATGCCTTGCGAGTGCACCGCCGCCTCGGACCAAGGCAGGGCAACGCCCGGGCAGCTGTATATGTTGATCTCCGGCCACGCCTTTATCGCCACGCTGGCCGCCGTCAATAAGGCCCTGAGCTGATGAAACGGGGAGGAAACGATCATGATTGTCTTATAATCCTGCAACCTGGCAAACGATATCAACGCCGTGGACTCGATGAGGGTGTGGAGCATCCCGACCTCTCCTACCGGCACCTGTCCCACGACATCGCCATCGATCCCAAGGGCGGCCAATTCCCTCTGCCAGGCCGCGAATCCAGGATAGCCGCTCACCGGTGGCGCATCGCAAATCAGAATACGCTTTGCCAGCCCTTCACGAACGATCGACCGCGCCGCGCCGAATACCGAAGCCTGATTGTCCTGCGTCTGGCAATAGAGATAAGCGGCGTCCGCCGGCGCCGCCGGACGCTGATCACAAAGCGCCCAAACGAGCAGTTCCATCAATTTGTCTGTCATTCTCACAACTCCGTTATCATGACAGTACACTCAAAAAACAACCCGGTAGATTCCGAAAATCAACCCATGAAACGCGACGACATCCTGCAACCATATGATTTTCAAACCTTCCCCGCATGTCGTCCCACCCTTCCCTCTTGAAGAAAATGAGAAAATGCCGTATAAGTGATTTTAAAGTAATTAAAATATGCTGAACTCGTAAAAAATCGCGGAAGCGTCATGCCGGCGAACGCCGGCATCCAGAACCTATTGACAATCCTGGATCCCGGCGTTCGCCGGGATGACGGGAAGAGCGAATTTCAGGCTTTTTACGAATCTCTCAAAACATAATTTGTAACAACGACATCCGATTCAAGCTCAATTTCGGCGACGACTTCAACGTGCATTCAGCAAACAGGCCCGAATTCTCCGGCGCACCGTCATCCCGATTGCCAATTAGGAGATCGCCAATGAAAAACTCCACCATTCTGGTCATTCTGGCAGCATTTGCTGTAGTTTCCTGCTCGACCTTCGGCTCCTCGTCTTCTTCCCAAAAGGAGGCCGAACTGCTGGAGAACGGCTACATCGCCCTATCCGCCGGAGATTACAACACCGCCGAACATCTCCTGAACCAGGCCCTGTACATCAACGACGAAAATCCCTACACCCTTTTGAATTTAGGCGTGGTCTACCAGGACACCCAGCGCTACAAACAAGCCCGCGATGCCTACCAGGCGGTGATCGACATGAATCCCTCGGACACGGCGGCCTCTGCCAACGTAAAGGGATATTCAGGCCGCAATCTGGTCGAGATCGCCAAGGTCAACCTGGCCAACTTACCGCCATTCAAGCTCGACACCCCGCCTGACGCGGATGGCGATGGGGTGCCGGACGACTCGGATTGGTGCATGAACACCCCGCCCCGGGCGGCCGTCGATGCCAACGGCTGTTGGAACCTGACCGATATTTTCATCGTAAGCGGCGTGGAGTTGAAGCCTGGAACGGTTACCCAGCTCGACGATGCCGTGCTGGTGTTGATGGCGAACCCGTCTCTGCGCATAGAAATCCAGGGCCACACCGACAACAGCGGCTCGGACGAGCTGAACCAACGCCTGTCGGAAAAACGTTCAAAGGCGATCTACGACTACCTGGTCCGGAAAGGCGTGCCGGCGGACCGCCTGACCTACAAAGGATATGGCGAAAGCCGTCCCATCGCATCCAACCTCAAACCCGAAGGCCGCGAACAGAATCGGCGCATCGAATTGGTACCGTTGCCATGACTTATGATTGACGGCAACGACTTTTTACGAGTCTTTCATTATTGATGGATGACACCGTAAAAGTCGCAGAGGCGTCATGCCGGACCCCGGATCGTGATCCGGGGCAGAGGCTTTGATCCGGCATCCGGACCGGGCCCGTCATGCCGGACTCGATCCGGCATCCAGAACGTATTGAATATACTGGATCCCGGCATTCGCCGGGATGACGGGATTTGATATTTTCAAGGGGTTCTGGACGAGCTCGGCCTGACGTCATCCCACCACATACCCTCTTTGTTCGAGCGCCGCCGCCAGCGCCGACCGTGCATCATCTTCCCCATGCACCAACCGGATCATCTTCGGCCGCCCGCCCATTGCCGCCACCCAATCCAGCAAGCCCTTTTGATCCGCATGCGCCGAATAGCCGCTCAATACATGCACACCGGCGCGCACCCGGCGCTCCACCCCGTCCAGCACCACCGTGCCATGGCTTTCGGCCTGCGCCTGAATGCATCGGCCCGGCGTTCCCTTCGCCATATACCCCACAAATAAAATATCGTTTCGCGGCTCCTCGATTCCGTGCACCAGATGATCCACAATGCGCCCGCCGGTACACATCCCGCTGCCGGCGATAATGATTAACGGCCCATCGACCTCCAGCAGCTGCTCATGCTGGTAATGCCTGGGCACGGCAAACAACCTTTCAAAATCCAGCGGATCATCCCCGCTCATCAACAGGGACGTCGCCTCCTCGTCCCAATAGGCGTGCAGCCCGGAATAGATCTGCGTGATATCCAACCCCAGAGGCGAATCCACGAAAACCGGCGGCTGGCCTTCGCCACCCAGCTGAGGATACATCTCCTGATACGTATCGTCGGAAAAGATCCTGTCCAACTCGTACAAAATCTCCTGGGTGCGTCCCAGCGCAAACGCCGGGATGAACACCTTGCCCCCGTCAGCCAGGCAATGCGTGAGCACACCCGCCAATTGCCGGACCCGCTGCGTCCGGTCCCCGTGCAGCCGATTGCCGTAAGTGGATTCGAGAATCAAAAAGTCCGCCGGATCCGCCGTTTCCGGATCCGGCAACAGCGGGGTGTCCCGGTTCCCCAGATCCCCGGAAAACAGGATAGAAAAGCCATCGCGGGCACTCTCCAGCCGAACGAAACAGGAACCGAGAATATGCCCGGCCCGCCCGAGCTTGAATGAAATACCCCGCTTCAAATCAAACGTGGGACCGCATTCAAAACCCCAGGACAAATCGTCGATCCGGCGCGTAACATCCTCCCGCGCATCGTCCGACAGGTGCTCGAAGCGCATGGCATCGTTCAGCATGGGAACGATCAGCGCCTTGGTCGGATGCGTGCAGATAATCTCCCCCCCGAAACCATCGGCGATCAACCGTGGCAGCATCCCGATGTGATCCACATGGGCATGCGTGAGAAAAATGAAATCCAGCTCCGAAGCCCGCACCGGCCACTGCGACGGATCCACACCGCGGTCCTCGCCCTGGGTCATGCCGCAATCCACGAGGAGGTTCACCCCCTGCAGCTGCATGAAATGGCACGAGCCCGTCACACACTTCTCTCCTCCCAGATGGGCCACCGGAAATTTCATCAGAGTTTCTCCAACACGGCCCGGACCTCATCCGCCTTTTCGAACTCCGGCGCCAGCGCCATCACCCGCTCCAAAACCGCCTTGGCCCTGGCCGGCTCGCCGGCCTTATAGTAGGCCATCCCCAGATGAAAATGCACCATGGCATTGTCCTTCAGCTTCTCCGCGCTGTCGTTCAACTCCGCGATGGCGCTGTCGTACAAGCCCTTTTTGAAGTACACCCAGCCCAGGGTATCCATCACGCCAGGATCGTTCGGCAATTTCTCCTTGGCCAGCCGCGCCAGATCGAGCGCCTCGTTCAGCTCCCGGTCCGTGTCCGCCAGCCGATACGCCAGATTGTTGGCCGCCGGCGCGAACGACGGATCGATCTTGAGGGCCTCCCGGTAGTGCTGCTCGGCCGGTTCGTACTTCTGCTGCATTTCATAGAGCGTCCCCAACAGCATGTGCGCCTGAACCTGATTGGGGTTTTGGGCCAGCACCGCGTTGTACTGCTCGATCGCCCGGTCGATGTCGTTTCTCTTCCAGTACACCTTGGCCAGCTCGAAATAGGGCGGCATGTAATTCTCGAAGGTATCGATAGCCCCCTTGTACGCGGCTTCGGCCGCCCCATCGTTTCCCTGGGCGCCGTAAACCCGCCCCTTGAGATGGGAAATCACCGCCACATGCAGCGCCGAGTCCTTGACCTGTTCCAGGTGCGCATCGCAACGGTCAATAGCCGCCGTGAATTCCTCGCGCCCCACATAAATGCTCACGATCTGCGAGAAGACATCCATGAGTTTTGGATTGATCACCAGGGCCTGGTCCAAGGCCGCCAGGGCGCCCTCGTCATCCTTGAGCATCCGCCGGGCGACACCCAACTGGAAATAGCCCTGGGGATCGTCCTGCCGCAGCGCGGTCATCCGCTCGAAAACCTCGGCCGCCTGCGCCGGCTGACCCTTGGCCAGATAGGTTTGGCCGAAAATGGCATGGGCCTGATAGTGGTCGGGCAGTTCCGCGATCACCTCCTTGCTCAACCGTTCGGCCGAATCCACATCCCTCATCCGCAGGGCAATATCGGCCAGCAGCAATCTGGCCTGCAGATTTCGGGCATCCAGCTCGATGACCCTGTTCAGGGAAGCCTTGGCCACCTGCATCTCCCCCTTGGAAAAATGAGCCAGCCCCTTGTAGTAATGGGCCTGTTCCGCTTTCGGTTCCTGGGCGATGATCGCGTCGAAAACCGCCAGCGCCCCATTCCAGTCTCTCTTTGCGATCAGAATCTCGCCCTTGAGCATCCGGGCCGGCATAAATCCCGGACGGCTGGCCAGAATCTTCTCGTTGTAGGATTCGGCCGGGTCGATCTCGTTGGCCTTGAAATGGTGGCGCGCCACCTCGTAGAGCACCGCGACATCGTCGGCATCCACCTCCAACGCCCTGGCATACATCTCCCTGGCCTTGTCCGTGCTGCCGATCGTCTCGTAGAAGCGCGCCGCCGCAATATAGCGCTTGCTGTTCCCGGGCTCGAGTTCGACCGCCTTCAACACGGACGCCTCGGCCGCATCCATCTTCTTCTGGCGAAGATAGAAATTGCCCTGGGCCATGTACAATTCCGAACTTTGCGGATTGGCTGCGATCGCCGCCGCAAATTCTCTTTCGGCCTGGGCGAGATCGTTCCGGCTGGCATAAAAACCAATCAATGCCAGCCGCGTCCTGACGTCCTTGGGATCGACCGCCACGGCCTTCTTCAAATTGCTTTCGGCCTCCTCCATCTTGCCCTGCTGGGCGAGAACACGCGCCAGACCGACATACGCGCGCGTCTGGGTGCCGTCCAGCCGGATGATCCGCCTGAAGGTTTCGGCCGCCTCGGGAAGATTCTTGTCGATGTCGTCCAGACCGGATTTGAGGTAAAGCGCCTCGATGTTCTCCGGATCGCTGCCCAGCACCGCATCCACCTTGGTTCGCGAATCGTCGAACTGCTTTCCCAGCATGTAGAATGTGGCCAGCTTCAGCAAAGCGTCCGTGTTGCCGGGATCCAACTGAACCACCGTCGAATACGCACGGAAAGCGCCCTGGGCATCCCCCATCTTCAAATAGGTCTCGGCCAGTTTCGAGTGGGCCGCCGTGTATTGCGGGTCGATCTGAATGGCGTTTTTAAGCTCGATCTCGGCGGCCTTGTACTCCGCCTTGTCAAAATAGCCCACCCCTCTCTCGTAGTGCGACAGCTTCTTCTCCTCATCCGAGGCGCATCCGCCAACCACAAGCGAAACCATCAACACCAAGCCACACCATTTCCACAAGGACCTCATCAGAACCCTCCCTATGCGCATTTATCGTCTTCCCGGTGAACGCCGGGATCCAGGGGTGTACCGTCATCCCGGCGAAGGCCGGGATCCAGTGTTTTAAACGACTTCAGGCGTTCTGGATGCCGGATCGAGTCCGGCATGACGGGGCACGGTCTGGACGCCGGATGAAAACCCGCCCCGGACCACGATCCAAGGTCCGGCATAACGCCTCCATGATCCAAGGTCCGCCATAACACCTCTACGATCCAAAGTCCGGAATGACACCCCTACGACCCAATACGAGCTCATCCAACTCGACAGCATCGCAAAAAACCCCGGAATCAAGTGCTACCGTCTTCCCGGCGAACGCCGGGATCCAGGGTTGTACCGTCATCCCGGCGAACGCCGGGATCCAGTGCTTTCAACGACATCAGGCGTTCTGGATGCCGGATCGAGTCCGGCATGACGGGGCACGGTCTGGACGCCGAATGAAAACCCGCCCCGGACCACGATCCAAGGTCCGGCATAACGCCTCCATGATCCAAGGCCCGCCATAACGACTCTATGATCCAAAGTCCGGAATGACACCTCTACGACCTGATACAAGCTCATCCAACTCGACGGCTTCGCAAAAAACCCCGGAATCAGGTGCTACCGTCTTCCCGGCGAACGCCGGGATCCAGGGTTGTACCGTCTTCCCGGCGAACGCCGGGATCCAGGGTTTTCAACGACATCAGGCGTTCTGGATGCCGGATCGAGTCCGGCATGACGGGGCACGGTCTGGACGCCGGATGAAAACCCGCCCCGGACCACAATCCAGCGTCCGGCATAACGCCTCCATGATCCAAGGCCCGCCATAACGACTCTATGATCCAAGTCCGGAATGACACCTCTACGACCTGATACGAGCTCATCCAACTCGACGGCTTCGCAAAAAACCCCGGAATCAAGTGCTACCGTCTTCCCGGCGAACGCCGGGATCCAGACGTTCAAACGCCGCATCCTTATCATCCTTTACACCATAGATGCAAACACCCGCCCCCCACCATCACCCCCCCACCAACCGAACATGATCCAAATACAGCTCCTGCACCTCCACCGGCGACGCCATAAACAGCAACAACCGGTAAATGCGCTTCAAATCGAGGGGCCGGTGTCCTTCGGAGGTCACCAATTCGTCGAACCCGATCACCACCCGGTTCTCACCCGGTGCCAACACCAACCTCCGATTGAACCGCTCCCCATAATCCGGGTAATCCTTGCGATCGTCGATGCGAACCGTCACGGACACCGGCGCCTCCTGCGGATTGTAAACGTCAAACGCCAGCGCACCGTACCCCCGCCAATCGTTGCCGTACAACTTCCCCGACCATCCCGGCCACTGCGAAGGAAACAGCGACATCTTCAGCGACCGCTCCCCATGGGTCGCATGCGCCTCCGACAGAGAAAACAGCGTGAAACACTGCCAATGCATCCGATCCAGATCGGCATCGGTCTCGAAATCAAACAGCACCCGCTCGGCCGGCCGCTCCGAGACGCATCCCGCCGTCAACACAATCCCCAAAAAAACCACCAACGCCTTCAGCACCTGGCACGTCCTCCTACAAAATGGTGGATCACCTTCGCTCGATCCACCCGACCATTCACACCACTTCCGCAACTCCCAACATTCCCAACATTCCCGACAATCCCAACATTTCCGCCATTGCCACTGATGAACCTGGCCCAAAAAAGTCGCAGCAGCGTCATTCCAGCCCCCGGATCGTGGTCCGGGTCAGGTATTCATCCGACGTCCGGGCCGGTCCCCGTCATGCCGGACTCGATCCGGCATCCAGAACATTTTGAAAATACTGGATCCCGGGTTCGCTGGGATGACGGGAAAAGCAAATCACCGAAAATGCAACACCACCACCTCCGGCCGCCGCAACAACCTCACCGACCAATGGCTCGTACCAACCCCCCGACTCACAAACATGCGGCTCCGGCCTTTTTCAAACCATCCCTGGCTGTATCGCGCATTCTTCTCGTATCCCAACATCCCCCAAACCCACCCCGGCAACGGAATCTGCCCGCCATGCGTATCCCCGGCCAACACCAGAACCGGTTGCGACCCATCGATTTCATCGAAAATCAGCGGACTGTGGCTGAGCAAAACCCCAGGCAAATTCTCACCCTGCCCCAAAAACGACCGCCACCCGTCAAACTCCCGAAACGCCTGTCCGTCCACACCCCCCACCAAAACCGGGCCGCCGCCCACCTGCACCCTTTCACCGGAATTCCTCAAAAACCTCACCCCATGGGCCTTGGTGGGCGCACCGCTTCCCCTTGCATGGCAAAACAGGCAACTCTGCCGGTCATTGCTGTAATCGTAATCCCCCATCACCGCCCAGACCCCATCCGGGGCACGCAAACGCCCCAAAAACGCCAAGGCCGGCCCCGCATCGCCTCGCCAGTGAATATAATCGCCCGTCAGGAAAATCATGTCCGGGCCCACATCCGCCACGATTTCCAAAACCCGGGCCTCCCGCTCGCCCATCCGCCCGATATGCAAATCCGTCAAATGAACCGCCTTCTTGCCTCGCAACGCATCGAACGGCGGCTGCACATCCACCGTCTCGTGCCGCACCGCAATCCAATCCGGCTCCACTCGAAATCCATAATAGGCCGCCAATCCCGCCAAAATAAAAATCAGCAAGCCCCAAGTCCTTCTCATTCCGGCTTTTTTCCCTCCCACTTGATACCCGCCCCCAATAGTGCTACCAGACACCATCACCCATGTCAGTGTCCGGCCACAAACAGGCCAACAGGCTATTTGTCGATGGGCACCCAACTCAACACCCGACGGCCCGGAATGCCCCTAAAACTCTTCTACGCCTTCGACCTGCTGCTGCTCCTGTCCTGCGCCGTCGCCCCGCGTCTCCGCAACAGCGAACAGCGCGTTTCCCTGTCACTCATTCAAATACTGGCCGCCCTGCCCCTTCTGGCCGCTCAATACATTTACTGCGCCATCGAATTGTGGGCACCAGCCACTTATTTCCTGATTTTCTTTACCGAAGGCCTCTTCGGCCTCGTGTGGCTCACCCTTGCCGTCCGCCTCTCCATGCCGCCGGCCGAAGACACACCGGAAACACCAATCGTTATCACGGCACAATTCCTCGCGGCCGCCGCCCTCATTGCACTGGCCCTCTATTTCCAGTACCATCCACCCGACGTCCAATCCGCAACGAACGACCTGGTATTCGCCCCATACCGATACATCTATTTCCACGCCCTTGCGCTCCTGCTCGCCATGCTCGCCACCGCCTGGCGACTGGAAACCTTCTGGCGCCGGCTCTCCCCATCCGACCGATGGGCCTACAAATTTCTCATCATGGGCAGCTTCCTGACCACCAGCGCCCTGATCTGGGCCGGCTCCTACCGGCTCACCTACCAGCGACTGGCCACGCACCACCTGGCCCTGCTGGCCGCCCTTGCTGCACTCTCATGGCTGCTCATCGTCTACGCGGTCGCCCGCCACCGACTGCTCAACCGCAAAATTTTCATCTCGCGCAAGATCATCTACTCTTTCGTGGCCCCCACGATTTTTGCCGCCTATCTGTTCTCGCTCGGTGTCATCGGGCTGATCATGCGCGCCTTCGGGCTGTCCCTGCCCTTTTTGCTGCAATGGCTGGCCTTCTCCATGGGGCTTCTGGCCGTCGCCATCTTTCTCTTTTCGCCCGGGCTGCGCCGCCGGGTCCATTTTTTCATCAGCACCCATTTCTACATCAACAAATACGAATACCGCGACGAATGGCTGGCCCTTTCCATCCGGCTGCAAAACGCCGCCACCGAACGGGACGTGGTCGTTGCCCTTTACGACGTACTCTCCGACAGCCTTTACGCCACCCACATCACCATCTGGATCGGAGACGGCGACCGGGGATACGTCGCCATCTCCTCGCAATCGCCGAACCCGCACACATCCAACGCCCCGGCCATCGCCCCGAACGATCCCCTGGTGCAGTACCTCAAAACCCATCCCCACTTCTATATCGATGACAATACCGCCGACACCCCCCACCAAACCCTTGCGCTTGAAAATAAAGCCCTCTTCGAAAGCGCGGACCTCGTTCTCCTCGCCCCCCTCCAGGCCGGCGAACAACTGGTGGGCGTCATCGGGCTGGGCCGGGAGTTCACCGGGGGACGCTACGGTCAAGACGACTTCGACCTGCTCGCCGCATTAGGCACCCAAACCGCTTCGGCCCTCATGGCCGTGCGCATGGCCGAAAAACTGGCCAACGCCAGGGAGCGCCAGGCCTGGCACCGCCTCTCCGCTTTCGTGCTCCACGACATCAAAAATGCCGCCGCTATGCTCGCCCTGGTCCGGGCCAACGCCCCCGCCAACATCCACAACCCCGAGTTCCAGCAGGACATGCTCGAAGCCATGGACGACGCCCTGGCCCGCATGGGCAAAGTTCAAACCCGGCTGGACATGCTCAAAGAAGAGATCGTCCCCGAATGGACCGATGTGGAAATTGATCAATTTTTAGACGACTGCTGCAGGACAATCAACAAACGATTGAAAGGGATGGCCATTGACCTCAGTTGCCCGCCCGGGATCCACATCCAGACCGACCCCAATTTCCTCTCCCGGATCGTCGAAAACCTTCTCATCAATGCCTTCGAAGCAGGCGGCAAACCACCCGCGGCGCACGTTCGGGTCGACGCAAATCATTCCCAGCACCAAGTCACCATCTGCATCGAGGACAACGGCCCCGGCATAGACCAAGCCCTTCTGCCCGAGGCGCTCTTTCAACCCCTCAAGACCACCAAAGCCAACGGCAGCGGCATCGGCCTCTGGCAAGTCAAGCAACTGGTCACAAGCCTGAACGGCACGATTCACGCCGAAAACATTCCCTGTGGCGGCGCTGCGTTCACCATCCAGCTTCCAAAATAGCAACCGTAAACACCGTAAACTGTGATACCGCTGCACGGGATCAACCCAGAAACTCACAAACGGCTTCATCCAATGCAAGGGCTTCGCAAAAACCCCTGAATCAGGTCTTCCGTCTTCCCGGCGAACGCCGGGATCCAGTAGGCTGCACGAGTGCTCGAATCCTGGATGCCGGATCAAGCCCTGCATCCACAATCTATTTAAATTTAAATTACGGAATCCCCCGTCTGCAGTGTGTCCCGAACTTCAAACGCGGCCGGGATGACGGAAAATCCAATTTCGGACTTTGCGAGACTGTTAAATTTTTCCTATGTGGTAAAAATATTCCAACACCGGATCGCGCAAAAAAGAGGTCAGGATTATTTTGACTTTCGAAACAATATGTTTGTTTTGCATTTAATATCATGGAGTTAAATATTTCCCCTAAAATTTTCCTAAAAATATATATGTGCCGAATTAATTTACAACTTACAATAGCCCAGACACAAAAATGTCTTTTTATCCTTATATTCAACATCTTATTAAGCTGGCCTCAATATTGCTTAAAGGGTTAGCCAAGTCCCTGACAACTGAAACTGCCTGGAGGTGTATAAATGAAGGTCTTATTGCCTAGAATAGTATTATTGACGATATTGGTAGCTGGGTTAGTGACAAACGCTTATGCATTGCCAGTAGTTAACACTGGCCAGGAAACTTTTGAAGACGATACTACATATTACGGCTACTACGCAAACAGTGGCAATTTTCTTTTCACATCATATGGAGCAAATCTCCCCGGTAACAATGATGGTGATCATTTCGATGCACTATACGATTACATGCTAACTAATTATTCTGTTGAACTGGCTGCCACAGGTCAAGTTAACTATACTCCCTATGATAACAATTCCGGGACCTGGGCGGTAGTTGCCCCCGTTGAAGCCATCAGCTATTATGCGGTCAAAGCAGGTAACTATTTTGCGATGTATGAGGTTGTTCCCGCCGAAGCCACCGGCTCTTGGAGTACTTATGACATATGGGCGCTTGGGTTGCTTGAGTTGACGGGAGCCGGCGGTAACGATGGATTGCAAATCTCACACTATACTGGATACAACCCCATGCCCGCACCTGTTCCGGAGCCTGCCACCCTCCTGCTTCTCGGCAGCGGCCTCCTGGGCCTCTTGGGCGTGAGCCGCAAAAAGTTCAAGAAGTAGCCGCTATTTTCATAAGTTCAAAAACAAGAAGATCCCCGTAACACAAACCGGGGATCTTTTTTTATCGTATCGTCCTCACAACCCCATTCACGAGATGCCATGCTTCTTGATCAAATCATGCATGGTCGGCCGGCTGATCTCCAGCAGCTGCGCGGCCTGGCTGATGTTGTTCCCGCAGATCGCCAATGCCTGCCTTACCACCTTGACCTCCACCGCATCCCGCGCCTCTTTCAAGGTGGGCAGCCGTTGCGTCCCATTGTCCTCCGGCCGGTTCTCCTCCAATCCCAAATCATACGCTGACAAAATCCGGCCCCTGGTCATCCCCAAGGCCCGCCGTATCCGGTTCTGCAGCTCGCGCACGTTACCCGGCCAATGGTAAGCCGTCATGGCCGAAAGGGCGCCGGGAAGAAAAGAAACCTGGCCGCGCCTCAACGCAGCCGCCTCGGTTTGCAAAATATGGTGCGCCAGGTACAAAATATCTTCCGCCCTCTCCTTCAAGCCGGGCATACACACCGGAAAGACATTGAGCCTGAAAAAAAGATCCTCCCGAAACGCCCCCTGCTCAACCGCCGCCTCCAGGTCAACATTGGTGGCGGCGATGATACGGGCATCCACATTGAGGGTTTTTTCGCCACCCAACCGATCGATTGTCCCCTCCTGGAGAAATCTCAATATCTTAACCTGCAGCATAAGGGGCAGTTCCCCGATCTCGTCCAGGAACAGCGTGCCCCCGTCCGCCTGCTCGAAGCGCCCTGTCTTGCGTCCCACAGCGCCGGTAAACGCCCCTTTTTCATGTCCGAAAAGCTCGCTTTCCAGCAGGTTCTCGGGAATCGCCCCGCAATTGATAATCACCAAAGGACGCTTAGCCCGTCGGCTCAGCTCATGCACCGCTTGCGCGGCCATCTCCTTGCCTGTCCCGCTGGCGCCGGTGATCAACACCGGATAATCGGTGGCGCTGACATTTCGAATCTGCTTGAACAGCCCTTTCATCACCTCGGAAATCCCCAGCATACCGCAAAGGGAACCGCCCTGGTCCACCTGATATCTCAGCCGGTGATTATCCGCTTCCAAGGCATGGAGCCTGAAAGCGCGGCGCAAAATAAAATCCAGCACCTTTAAATCAACTGGTTTGGCATAAAAATCTGCCGCCCCCAGCGCGACCGCCCGCATCGCGTTCTCATGTTCTGCATTGCCAGTAGTGACAATCACTTTTGTGCTCGGAGAGACGGAGGCAATCTCTTCAAGCAATTGCAACCCCTCCTGTGCCGTATCCGGGTGCGGCGGCAGCCCAAGATCCAGCACCACGACCGGGAAGCTGCCCGAGGCCAAAAACGGTTTCGCCTGCTCCGCATCATAAGCGAGGCTGATGTCGTAATCCTCCCCAAGCCCCCACTTCAACTGCTTGGCCACAGACTTCTCATCTTCGATAATCAAAAGTTTCTGAACCATCTCATCCCACAACCGACCAAAAAGGTTAACCCGATTTTCCAGACACCATCATCATTACAATGTGATGTAAACCCTCGCAACCCCTTTCTAAGTGAACCCGATTAATGCAACGACAGCCATTGCAGGATGGATCAGGCGCAGCGGATCCGCCAACTTCTGATACTCTGCGAGAATCTCTAAACAACCTCATGAATGCACCATGCTTATACTTTCACACGAAATATGTTCCTGAAAATATTTTCCATAAAGCGATCGGAAGATGAACATATACTGTTCAACTCCCATCGCAGACTCGAAAACCATGTACATTTTTACCTACGAACTATTTCCCTGCCTGATCAATTACCCATGGCAACAGCCCTGCCGCCATCGCCAAGAATAACCTTAATCATTGTTATTATTAATTTATTGTACTTGGCAGAGTAATTGCTAAGACAACCCACAGATTGATTATCCACCTGGCTCTAACGATCACTCTCAACGAGACTTGAATAAGGATGTATCCACATGAAAAAATCTACGCTGATTCTCTTAATATTGCTTTTGCTTCTCTTTCCTGTTTGCGCATCCGCCCTGTACACCGCAGACGACATCTTAATCGCACTGACAAAGGCGACCATTGGCAACGCCACCAATTGGGTCCTTGCCACAATGGCTTCCTTCCAGAATTGCCTCGTGCAAAACCCCGCACCCGTTCCCGAGCCGGCCACCCTCCTGCTATTGGGCACGGGCCCCATCGGGCTGGCCGGGTATGGATGAAAGAAATGGTCGGCCAAGTAAACATCATCCAAAAGGAATGAACTTAACCTTTCGTGACCAATAGCTTATCTCATAAAAGAGGAAGAGCAGGGGTGATTCCACCACCCCTGCTCTTCCTCTTTTATTTTTTTTGAATTTATTGTAGCTACTTGTGGCCTCGGATAAAATCCGAGATCAGGTTTGGTGGTCGCGTAAAAGCCCGGGATCAGGTTTCCCTGCCATCCCGGCGAATGCCGGGATCCAGTATTTTCAATCTTTTCTGGATGCCGGATCGAGCCCGGCATGACGCTTATGCGACCTTTTATTAATCCATCAGCTTTTGACGGCACCTAAAAACTCTTTTGTTTCACCGCAGAGGCGCGGAGGGCGCAGAGAAAAGATTTATATTCAAATAGATACCTCTGCGAACTTTACGCCTCTGCGGTGCTTTGCGACCGCTTAGGAGGTTATCAAACTCGATGGCTTCGAAATAAGTCCGAAATCAGGTTTTACCGTCATCCCGGCGAACGCCGGGATCCAGAACATACATACATAACGGCCTGACCCCGAAACACCAAAACATCGACAACCTGACAGGGGGAAAAAAATGAGCCATTCTCAACGCCACCCAGCCATCACGATCGCTGCAACACTTTTCATCGGCCTGCTGCTGCTCAATGGATGCGCCTCGGACGAGGACAAAAAAGCGGCCCACCTGCAAAAAGGGATCGCCTATTTTGAAAAGGGCGAATTCAAAAGCGCCGAAATCGAACTGCGCAACGCCATCCAGATCGATCCCCAATATCTGGCGGCCCACCTCCAGCTGGCCGAAACCTACGTCAAGCTCGGCGATCCCAAAAGCGCGTTCCAAGAGTATTCCCGCATCGCCCAGCTCGATCCCGAAAACAGCGATGCCAACCTGAAACTGGCCACGTTTCTGCTCTTGGGCAAACAGCTCGATCAGGCAAAAATGCACGCCGAAAAGGTGCTTGCCGCATCCCCCCGGAATATCGACGCCTTGATGATCCTGGCGGCCATCAGCGACCTTTCGGACAACCCGACCGAAGCCGCCGACCTATACAAACAAGTCCTTGCCATCGACAATACCCACACCGGCGCCTACACCGGTTTGGCGCGCGCCTACGCCAAACTGGGGGATGCCGCTCAGGCCGAACACACCCTGAAAAAAGCCATCGCCGCTGCCCCCGGATCTGCCAAGCCCCACTTAACCCTGGCGGCCTTTTATGCTCAGCAGCAGCGATTTGACCTGGCCGAGCAGGCAATGAAAACGGCCATCGCCAGAGAGCCCGGCAATGCCGAGCTCCATACCACCCTGGGCAACTATTACATGTCCCGCGGCCAAACCGGCGACGCCGAAACCGCCTTCCTCGAAGCGGTCAAACTGCAGCCCAAAGAGACCAGGCCTTACCTGACCCTGGCCGCCTTTTACGAGCGCAGCCAAAAAAGCGACCAGGCAGAGGCCATGCTCAAACAAGCACTCGAGCTCAAGCCCGATGATGTCCAGGCCATGGACGCCGCGGCGCGCTTCTACCACCGCCACGACCAGAGCGACCAGGCGGCGGCCCTGATCGACAAGACGCTGGCCCTGCGCCCCGGCTACACCCCGACGCGCCTGCTGAAGAGCGAACTTCTCATCGCCCGAAAGCAATATCCCGAAGCCATCGAACTCCTGGACCGCCTGATCTCCGAAGCCCCCAATCTCGCCCCCGCACACCACCTCAAAGGCGCGGCCCTGCTCGCTAAAAACGACCTCAACCTGGCCAAGGCCGCCCTGCTCAAAGCCGAGGAACTGAACCCGCAGATGCAGTCCACCAGGCTGATGCTGGCCGACATCTTTCTCAAACAGCGCGATTTCAACTCGGCGCAGCAGTATGCCCGCGGCATCGTCGCGACCCAGTCGGACAATTTCCAGGCCAATCTCATCCTCGGCAGTGCCCTGTTAGGCCAGCAGAAAGCCGCCGAAGCCCTGCCCTGTTTCAACCAGTTGATCGCGATCGAACCGGACAACCCCATCGGCTACTACCAGATCGGAAACCTCCAGGCCGCCACAGGCGACTACCCGTCCGCACAAGCCAATTATGAAAAGGCGCTTCGAATCAACCCCAACCTCATGGATGTGTTCACCAATCTGATCCGCTCCTATGTCGCCCAGAAGCAACACGACGACGCCCTGGCCAGATGCGACCGGCAACTGCAAACCGTGGATCCAGGCACACTGCAGCGCGCCATCATACACGACCTGAAAGGCAGCTTATACGCATCTCAAAACAATATGGCCGCGGCCGAGCGCTCCTTCGAAGCCGCACTCGCCGAAAACCCCCAGTACCTGAAGCCATACTACGCCCTGGCCCGCATTTACATGGCCAGGAACCAAAGCGACAAAGCCATCGCCCAGTACCAATCCATCCTGGCCAAAAAACCCGACCAGCCGGGCGTGCGCATGCTCCTGGGCATCATCTACGAAATGCAGAATCAGCCGCAGTCGGCCGAGGAACAGTATCGCCAGGCGCTGCAGATCGATCCTGGCTTCGCCCCGGCGGCCAACAACCTGGCCTACATGCTGGCCTCCAATGACGGTGACCTCAACGAAGCCCTCAACCTGGCCCGCCTCGCCCGGGAAAAGCAGCCCGAGGATCCGTCCGTGATGGACACCCTGGGATGGGTCCTTCTCAAGCGCGGCCTGCACGACAGCGCCATCCGCGAGTTTTCGGAAAGCCTGGCCAAACTGCCCCGCAATGCCACCATCCACTATCATCTGGGGTTGGCCTACTATGAAAAACAGGAAATCGCGCTCGCCAAAAAGGCCCTGGAAACCGCCTTGAGCATCGATCAGGATTTCCAAGAGGCCGCGGCCGCCAAAAAACTACTGGCAGAAATGTAACATGAAGCACCTGTCATTCAAACTTCTGGCGCTGTGCATCCTCTTGCCACCCTTCCTCTACGCATTCAGCCTGGGCGGCCTGGAGAATCTCCTTCAGAAACGCTACCTCGTGCAGATCCAGTCCGTCTACACTGCCGGCACCTCACCATCGCTCATGGCGCGCCGCCCGCTGGAAGAAATCATCGCCGCCAACATCGACACTTACCTGGAAAAAGTCTGGCTCCGGCGGGCCGGCGTCGCGGTGCAGGTGACGGTGAGAACCGGCCAGGGCACCCCCGTCTATCCGGCAGCCTTCGCCGACCATCCGCAGGAGTGGCGCATACCAGATCCCCTGGCCCTGGCCAGCACCAACTACCAACTGCTGAGCCAGGGCCTGCAGCTGGACCTATCCGTCACCATCCCTCACAACACCCTGTTTGCCAACGCAATCCTGCTGCTGTTGACCATGGCCGCGCTGCTCACGTTATGGCATTTCTACCGTGCGAGCGCCAAGGCTGCCCAGGCCGAAGCCGACCGCAGCAAGACCGAAATCGAACGCCTGCACGGCATCAAGTCGGACTTCGAACGCCACATGGAGTCCCTTCAACAGAAGCGCACCGAACTCGAAGGCCAACTGAAACATATCCGGGATGAGCTGCAGGCCGAAAAGTCAAAGGCCGACCTCACGGAAAACGAAATGCTCGAAGAGCTGACCGCCCTGGAGGAACAGCTCCATCGTAAAGTCGATCGCCAACAGGAACTCGAAAATGAAATCAACCAACTCAGAGGCCGGCTGGAGACGAGAGACAATGAAGAGAAAAGCAACCACCTCATCAAATCCAAGCCTGCCGATTCCGCAGCCCGACGCTTCGGCACCCTTTACAAACAGCTGACCCTCAACGAACGCGCCGTCAAGGGCTTTCTCGAACTGCCGGACGACGTGAAAATAAAAGCCGAAGAGATCCTCCAGCAACTCAACTACGAACCGGACAAAGTGCTGGTCAAGCGCAAGGTGTTTGCCAAGAAAAACAGCGCCACTGTCCTCGAATCACTATTCGCCTACAAAGGCCGCATCTACTACCGTAGAACCGCCAACAAAATCGAAATCCTGGCCATCGGCACCAAGCACACCCAAACCAGGGACTTGGCTTTCCTGGAAAAAATTTAACCCACCATCCTTACCAGTCGCCCATTAATCCGAATTCCGCTTCCCCCGCCATCACGACGAACGCAGGATCCCGCTGCCCCCGTGATCCCAGCGAACGCCGGGATCCAGTAAAAAATGCCCCATATCCCTAAAATTCCAGGTACAAAGGATCCCCAATCGAGACCATCTGCCACGACAAATAGGGCAACCGGGGAAAAAACTCCCATAGGCCCCAACGCCCGCTGACCAGCATCCCGACAAGACCTCAACCGGCGGAAACTCCTGGACATAGGGCCTTAAAACAAGTGATGGTTGCAGCCGTCAATATTTTCAATATGATATAATGTGTATCAAGGCAAATCTACGAGACCCACATAGAAATGGGTAAAATTTTCCGACATACATTTAGGCGGCTTTTCAGATGAACACCTCCAGTTTTATTTTACCATAAGCTTCTTCAATTATTTCTGAAACATACATGTTACAAAAGTGAGTATAAATGCACCGTCATCTAAAAATAGCTGTCGGCATTTCTTACAACTCATGGATGAATATTTTTTAATTTATCTAATGTTTATGTATTATCAGTTGGTTATAATTTTGGCACATTTATTGTTAAGACATCATTAACAAGTCATTTGGTCTCATATTCTAAACAGGAGGAAAATTCATGAAGAAAATCGCTATGTTTTTATTCAGTTTCTTAATCATTGTTGGGCTTGCCGGCACAGCAAACGCGGTACCAATTGAAATCGGAAGTAATAGCACCCTCTCTTTAACCAGTCAGGATCCCTATGCTAATTGGTGGTTCGAATATTTAGACTATGATTATAAAGCAATAGCGACCCCAGAATTTGATTTGGCGGTAGGTGCCGATGAACAGATAAGCTTTTTTGAAGTCTATATATGGGCAGCAAATAGTGAAGGGATAGCAAATGTTTCAATCGATTTCGACCTTCCGATAGATTCCAACGTACTTGGAAGCGGCAATTATCAAGTTGCTGGACTTATTAATATTGCAGTAGGAACGTTGACCTGGGATAATGTGCTAAACATTGCCTATGGGGAAGGCGGCACAGGGATGCTGACGCTGGCACTAAATGATCTTAGCGGAATAAACCTTGGCTGCCCCGTTTATATTAGTGGGACGTTGACGAACGCAAACGCCCCAGTCCCCGAACCGGCTACCATGCTCCTCCTCGGCACCGGACTCCTCGGGATGGTTGTAATCGGCCGCAAACGTTTGAAAAAGTAACCCCGAGACAGCTCCAGCAAACCTGAGAAATGAATATACCCTGAACCAACAAAAAACCCCCGAGGACTTACTCCCCGGGGGTTTAAAATTTTCCACCATCTAACAAAGATTCGAAATGAAAACCTTGCATGTATGAATTTGTAGGGTGGATCAAGCGAAGCGGATCCACCACCTTCACCAATAACCTTTTATCCCTCCAATCAAAGATGCTACCAATTTAAAATAAGTGCATCACCACAAGGCCACTGCCACCTCACAATCAAGAAGGGTCCCCATGCAATCATCTACACATAGCGGCAATGGAAACCAAAACAGCCTAACCCAAGAAAAAAGCCCCCAATACCTCGCTGAAAAACCATGGATCCCCTATGCGATGCCATTTATCCTCTTCCTACTCCTTACCGCACCAGTCAAATATTTCCCCATTTACGTCCCTTACTTCTACATCGCAAAAACCATACTGGTCGCCTACCTTCTCTGGCATTGGCGCCATGCATATTCCGCCGATATCTTCCCCAGAATTAAACCTGCAGAATACCTCCTTTCCATTGCCGCCGGATTAGTCGTACTCATCCTCTGGATCACACCCGAGGACATTCTGCCGAAAATTGGCGCACCCTCCGGTTTCAATCCATATTCATTCCAATGGCCAGCCGCCGCCACCGTCGGCCTGATCGCCTTTCGTTTGGCTGGCGCCGCAATAGTAGTGCCTATAATGGAAGAACTGTTCTGGCGCTCCTTTATCATGCGTTATGCCATCAATCCCGACTTCCGCAAAGTCCCTCTTGGCACCTTTTCTCTGTTTTCCTTTGCAGCTGTTGTTATCCTGTTCGGATTGGAACATTACCGGGTTATCCAGGGTATACTAGCCGGCATCATCTACACCCTACTCGTCATCCGACACAAAAGCCTCCGGGGCTGCATCCTTGCGCATGGCGTTACCAATTTAGGATTGGGCATCTACGTCCTTTTCACGGGAAAATGGCTTTTCTGGTAAAACTTCTTAGAATTAAAACACCTTGTCCACAAATATTGCCCCATCCATCAATCTTGACAGTTTCAATCAGCCAAAAAAATGTGCCCCAACCCCTGCGAGCGTCTGAAATAGTCTCAAGATACTTATGGCCTATCGCCTTTCATATCTGCTTCCCACCCTGCTAATCTGGCCATCATCCACCAAAAGGCCTTGGCTTTCAAATCGCAATTAAGGGATCTGGAATGCGCACATTCGTAAGATTCGCAACTCCCTGGATGGCTTGCGCACCATTCATCGGCCCAGTTGTTTCTTTGATTATCATCTCTATAGTAGCATCCGTCATCTGCAGACCTATTTAGAAGATAACGGCCATCCGGGTCATAGCTTTCGATATCCGCGAAATCAAACAAAACTTTATTATTCTGTGTGCAGTAATTCCTAATTTGATTATTCCTGAGGTTCAAATTTCCTTTTCCACCCGTCCCATCCAAATGGCCAGTCATATAAACGAATACAACATCCGGAAATTCATTTTCCAGTTCACTCATCGAATCCAGATAGGTTTCTATGTCTTGGCTGGTGGCGGAAGAGACCTGACCGCACCATGACCACATGACGACGTTTACATCGCCCCATGAATGAAGGTATTCACGCGTTCGCGCACTCCATGCCACCCGGTTAGGATTTCCCAAATCACCACTGGGTTCGCGATCAAAGATGGTGAGCTTTTTTCCAAAGTCCGAATTGCCATATGAATAAAGTGAATTTGAACGATATAAACGTTCCATGCCACTGATGAGTTGACTGCCATGGGACGTATGTCCATACGCAACACGCAGATTTTTTTTGGCCCGTTCGATCCACTCATTAGGGATCTTCTCAATATCAGTGCAAGCGTGATCTATAATGATTGGGACTTGCCGAGCATTGGCAGGGTTGAAGGACTTGGCCTGATTCCCGCACGAAATCAACAAAACAGACAGCCAGTATAGGATAAAAATGGTTTTCTTCTGCATTGAAAACACCTTTCTCGATAGGCATTGTTGTCAACGACCCCTAACATAGTCGCTGGTGAAAAAGCCCGTTTTCAATTCACGGGCGTTAACAACAAGGGTTTTCCAAACCGTGCTGAGTTCTGGGACATAAAGGGCTTCTTTCAAGGGTGGTAATTCATCCTCGGAAGTGCCTTTCCACTTTTTCTCAAAACCTGAATCAACTGCCGACATTGTTCGCCCCAGGCAGTACCCATGGCCCGCGGTTTGAGGACCTGTAATCCACCTACCTTGCTCTGCCAGTCGAGTGTCGATAAGAGACATCTTCCAATCGCTCTTTAGAACCCGAGCATGCCCGTTGGAAAAAGGTTCAATCGAGAAAATAGAAATTCCCGAAAATCCTCTTCCTTTAGGGTGGCCCCAAATCGATGTGCGTGGCCGTCACGGTACGACACGCACATCCACTATTGCCGGATGATTAACCCCACTCGGTCGATCGTTCCGACCTGCGAGAAGCGCAGGAGGTTGACCTTAAAGAACAGGGGAAATTTCCCCTTGCAGTTCTCGAAATCTGAAAAAATAAAAAGTAGATAACGCTATCAATAGTTACAGCACATCTGCAAGGCCATTTTTCACGGACACCACCCATAAGACCTTATGGCTTGGTCCACCATATGAATTTTATTACACACAACATAGGAAGTTTCCTTGAGTACTACACAATCTATAGGTCGTCGAGGCTGTCACCCACCGGATATCTATCCGTATTATCAATGTATTTCATTTCTCTTCATTTGGCACATGCCTTGCTTTATTCTCGGTAACGGAACTGTGCAGAGTATGGCTGAAATTCAATATCTAAGGAGATGAGATGAAGAAAGCATTATGTTACACAATGGTTTTGATGTTTTTATTCGCAGGGCATGCATTCGCCCTCCAATTCAGCTCAACCGGATCAGTAAATTACAATTACAATGATTCATGGGATCCAGATTCACTTACAGGCATTGCTCAATTCTTTTTCACTATTGAGACACCCGGCGTCGAAGTGGATCATGTCACCCTTGAGTTCGAAAATGACATCTTCAATTTGGCCGAACTGAATTCAACCGATTTCACCGTTCTCGCTCCATTAGACTGGCAGACCTCCTTGATATTTGTAGATAATCAGCCAGGCACTGACGATGCTAAAGCCTCAATCAGTTTCGGGGACACCATGGCAACATCATTGAACGATCCTATTATCATAGAAGTTGCTTATACGCTTCTAAACGCAGAAATGTATAACAACGCAATCGGAGATGGATGGGAATGGGACGAAGGACAAGCATGGGGTCTGTCATATTCGCTTGGCAATTCCAATATCAGTGGCCTGGAAGAAATTTTGACCTCTTATCATGTCTCTACTGGCTCGACCGCACCAGTTCCCGAACCGGCCACGATGCTCCTTTTTGGTGCCGGGTTATTGGGAATAGGCTTTTTAAAGCGTAAACGAAGTAGCAAAAATTATAATGCGCTATAATTCCTTTATAGGATGATTAACGAAAGATACCCCCGACGGCTAACCGGTCGGGGGTTTCTCAAAGCAAGTACACAAAATTTAGTTGCAAAATAAGAATGGTGAGGAACATCGAGGGAAAAGACTGCGGTTATCCACAAAACCCAAGTGATAAAAAATCTGGCTTGGTGTGACCGTATCTATCTGCTGTGGATAACCGCGTTCTAAATTTGCCGATTGAACTATTATTATGATCCTTCATTGTGCTCCATTTCCCGAAAGGACGCAGCACTCATCAGCCCCAATATCCCGGCCATTTTCTGGCCTCGCCTGCAAGTCGAAATCATCGTCGCACACACCCGGTGATAGATGGGCGCCTTTATCGATTGCCACTGCTGCGTTATCCGAGAGGTGGAGATTGCCCCCAACTCCATCCAGGAAGATCGAGAGCGGCTGTCCACTCAGGTTGTTGGATGAAATAGCGGAAGCACCGTTACGCGCCATCAAACTATGCGACACCAAATTGTTAATTAAAACAGCTTTGGTGTTTGAAAAGCGCCACTCGATGGCCGCAAACGGATTTTTGGTAAATGCTACCGTGTTGTGCACGACCACTGGATTGCAGGCCTGGGCCAGGGCGATGCCCCCATCTACTCCGGAAGCGGAGGAAAATAGTGCTTCCAGGCCTGCAAATATGAAGTTATTTCGAATAATACCTTCGTAGTGGTCCACATAACCACCATTACCACATGGGACATCAGGATAAGTTCGCCCCTTACCATTTTCAACAAGCCCGAACCCAATACCGCGGGCGTTGTCGATGAGAAGATTTCGTTCCACCAGGGTTGCCCGACTACCTGTCCAGAAATGGATAGCATGCTGGGAAAGCCCTTGTTCGCACCAAAAACCTTGGATGGTATTGTCCCTGATAACCCAGCCCTTGCTGTAATGCGCATCGATGCCGCCGGTGTAGCAACGCCCGTTGATCTCTGTGACTTTGGCTCGGCCGGCGTCCGTCAGTTCAAGGGTCGAACAAGCCACCAATCCATTATCGGTGTAAAAGCGTCTATTCGAATGGGGGTTGATCTTGATGGCTTGCTGCCCCGGATCGACGATGTGCACATTATAAATCGTTGTTCTGAGGGTGTCGCCGTTATCGGATGAAACCACGTGAATCGGATGGGTTCTCGCCCGCATGATGGTGATATCCGCAATCGTCACATCGGATGCAGCAATGGTGAGGATTTCCGAACCCTTGTAGTTATTATCCAGGATTACTTTACGGCGATCACCGTTTTTAGAGCGCAAAGTGATACCTGGCGTATCGATCAATAAATAGTATCCATAGCGCCCCAGGTTGTAGCTACCGTCGGCGATGAGAATGGTGGTCCCCGTCGGTGCGAAATTCACAGCCTTGTATAGCGCCTTTTCGCTCGACACGCTCACAGTAGAGCCGCCAAGCCTGGGAAGTAACGGACAAGCGCCGTCTAAACCGGCAGCCATTGAAGCTGAAGCCTGCAAAGCGGCACAGGTCAATAGCAAAAAGGCCAAATACCTTCTGATTGTCATCTTCATGGCTCAGCCAGCCTCTCTTGTCGCTTTGAGACCTTTGCACAACCACCCTCCCCAGCCGTGCGCGCTACTTGGGGTGGTCGCATTTTTTACTTCTATCTCGCTTAAAAAATTCGTATAAATACTACTTTAACTCGCTTATCTTATTGTATTTTAT
>Ga0209164_1001299_pt1 | contig 33705 bp, 28 predicted proteins | sample MTBNYHSulfiMetaG_FD_187458 | JGI IMG/M metagenome (GOLD analysis project Ga0209164, IMG submission 187458) | Enrichment culture microbial communities from rom New York Harbor, USA that are MTBE-degrading - MTBE-NYH (New York Harbor Sulfidogenic)... | ecosystem: Environmental > Aquatic > Marine >... | reverse complement strand
AATCCCAGCCCCTGCGTGAACATCTTCTGCCGGGCGTAGAACCCCTCGATGGTCGAGCCCATCCGCGGGTCCTGGCGCCGGCCGACGATCTCCAGGGGTTCGAGGGGTATGACCGTGGTGGTAAGGATGAGGTTCACCGTCACCTCCTGTCCCCCCTCGATCCGGAACGGCTGCGTCGTGACCGGCTCATAGGCCAGGTGGCTGGACTGGATGCGGTACTCCCCCGCCTCCACCGTGACCAGGTGGAAGCCCCCATCGTCCCTGGATAGGGATTCCGACACCGTCCTCCCGTCGGCCGACAAGAGGACGACCCGGACTGCCGCGATCCCTTCTTCCGACTCCGCGTCGACCGCCCGGCCCCGTACGCTCTGGGCCAAGACGGGGTTCACGGGAGCCAGGAGGGCCAGGAGGGCCAGGAGCAGCAGCCCCGCGAAGAGCCCCGGTGAGAGCTTCATGGGATTCTCAAAGGTCCTTCCACGCTGCGGGACCCCACCGAGCGTCGATCTGGGCCATGCGGAACTCCGAGTGGCTGTAGCTCCTCCATGCGGGCACTGTGCGCAGGAGAGTAGGCGGGGGAGGCGGCGCCCGACAAGGGGGCGCTCTCATCCTCCAGGAGGACGCGCTACCCCAATGATGCCCAGCCTTCCCTCGGCCCCCCCTACTCCGCCCGGAGCGCCTCCAGGGGATTCACCCTCACCGCCCTCAGGGCCGGGACCAGGGCCGCCGCCATGGCGGCCACCAGCAGCACCAGGGTGGAGCCTCCCAGGGAGAGGGGATCCGCCGGCGCCACGCCGAAGAGGAGCCCCCGAAGGAGCACGGACACGCCGGCTCCCAGGGCCAGCCCCAGAGCGATCCCCACGCCCACCATCCTCATCCCTTCGATCACGATCAGCCCCAGCACGGCGTTCCGCCCGGCCCCCACCGCCATTCGGATCCCGATCTCGTGGCGGCGGAGGGTCACCAGGTAGGCCAGAACCCCGTACAGGCCCACCGCCGCCAGCAGGAGCCCCACCAGGGCGAACGCGCTCACCATCCCGGTGCGGAACCGGGGCTGGGCCAACGTAGCTCCGATGCGGTCATCCATGGTCTGGATCTGCGACAGGGTGATGTCCGGATCCTGCTCCCTGAGGGCCGCACGAACGGCTCCCGCCACGGCCAGAGGATCGGCACCGGCGGTCCGGATCGCCACCCTGAGACCCTCCTGGGGAACCTGGTCGGCAGAGAGGAAGAAGGCCGGCCGACCTTCGTCGCCCAACCCCGCTTCATCCACCCGGGCCGACACCCCCACCACCCGGAAGGGCTGGCCCCAGAGAATGACGGGCTGCCCCAGGGGATCCTCCCCGGGAAAGAGAGTGGAAGCGAGGGTCTCGCTCAGGATCATGACGGGCTCGGGCCCGGGTCCGTCCTCGCTCTGGAACGCTCGGCCCGCCACCAGGGGGATGCCCAGCACCCGGAAGTAATCCCGGCTCACGAACTTCCTCCGCCCTGGCGTCTGGCCCTGGACCTCCCCTTCCCCGCTCCCGGGACGGGCAAGCGAATTCCAGGGCCCGCTCCCCGGCGTCACGGGGAGCCAGTCGGCGGCCGCCACACCCCGGACGCCCGGGACGGCCTCCAGACGCCGGATCGCCTGATCCCAGGCCAGGCCCAGTTCCTCTGGAGAGGCCACCTTGTAGGCCGGGAGCTGGAGTGCCGCCGTCAGCAGAGAGCCGACCTCGAAGCCCGGATCGACTTCGTTCAACCGGAGGAAGCTTCGATAGAGCATGCCCGAGGTGATGAGGAGGGTCAGGGAGAGGGCCACCTGGGCCACCACCAGGACGGACCGGGAACGGCCTCTGCGTTCCGCACCACCCCTGCCACCGCCGAACCGGAGAGTGCTGGCCAGGTCGAACCCTGCCCCGCGAAGCGCCGGCAGAACGCCGAAGAGGGGGACGGTGAGGAGGGACACCAGGAGCGCAAAGGTGAGGACCGTGGGGTCCACGCCGATCTCGTTCAGCCGGGGGAGGGAGGCGGGCCCCACGGACCGTACGACACCCCCGCCCACCTGGGCGATAAGAAGGCCCAGGGCCCCACCGCCCAGGGCCAGGAGAACGTTCTCCACCACCAGCTGTTCCACGACACGGCGCCGGCTGGCGCCCAGAGCGCGACGGGTAGCCAGCTCGCTGGTGCGGGCCGTGGCCCGGGCCAGCGCCAGGGAGGCCACGTTCGCGCACGCCACCAGGGGAACCAGGGCGACGATCCCCAGGAGGACCAGGAGGATCGTCCTCGTGTCCCCGAACAGGACCGTATGCAGGGGTTGGAGCCAGTGGAACCATGCGGCGTAGTCGGGATGGGCCTCCTGGATCTGGGAAGCCACGGCGTCCACCTGGGCCTGGGCCACGTCCAAGGCGACGCCGTCTTTCAGTCGCCCGATCACGAAGAAGTTGTTGTTGCCCCGCCCGAGCGTCGCTCCCTCGCCCTCCCGGGTGGGGAGCCAGAGCTGGACATTCGCCGAGGGGAACGCGAACCCCTCGGGCATCACCCCCACCACCTCCGTAGGCTGCCCGTCCAGGGAGATGACCCTCCCCACGATGCCGGGATCGCCCCCGAACTGCCCCTGCCAGAAGCCGTGACTCAGGATCGTGACGGCAGGCCCTCCGTCCACCGCCTCCTCCCACCGGAAGGCCCGGCCCATTGCGGGGGGGACGCCCAGGACGGAGAAGAGGTTGGGCGTCACCTGGTTCCCCTGCACCCGGATCCCCGCCTCGGATCCGGAAAGGAGGGGCCGGGGATAGAACAGCTGATACGCAGCCAGATCCTCCATCACGCCCAGCGACCCGCGATAGTCCCGGAAATCGTCGTAGGAGACGGAGTTCTGCTGCACCTCGTCACTGGCCTTCCACAGCCACACCAGGCGATCCGGCTCCGGAAACGGGAGCGGTCTCAACACCGACGCGTTCAGGACGCTGAACATGAGGGTCACGGCCCCGATCCCCACCCCCAGAATCAGCACCGTGATCAGAGCGTGGAGGGGAGAGCGCCGAACGAAGCGCAGCGCGAAGCGGAGGTCCCCCAGAAGGTTGGACATGACCGTACACGGTTCCTGGATCGAAGGGTCTCGGCTCGGACGGGTGCCCGCCGACGGTGACGGCATCCAACGGGAGCACCCACCCCGTGAACTACGGTATGGGACGCTCAAGGATTCGATTTGGTTTCAGGCCGGCGCCTTCCGGTGGCGGTGGCTGGCGCGACTGACGGCGGGAGTGAAGGTTCAGGTGGAGGCGGAATCGTGCACGCGGGATAGCAGGAGGAACGATGAGGGCTCCGGACGCCGCGCTGGATCGCCTGGCCCACCGGCCGGGCCGGGCCTTCCTCGTCCTCTTCGCCCTCTCGCTGTCCGTCCAGGGCCTCGTCCTCACCAAGATCCCCCGGGAAGCCATCCGGCCCGATACCCGCTGGGAGGCTCCGGCCATCGCCGTGGCGTTGGCCGAGCGCGGCTCCTTCGCCGATGCCTACGCGCTTCCCACCGGCCCCACCGCCCACCTCCCCCCCATCCCCATCGCCCTCACTGCCCTGTGCTACAAGCTTTTTGGAACGGGCCTGGCCGGAGGCTACGCCGCCTGGATACTGGAATCGGCCATCCAGGCGACCCTGTGGGGAATGCTCCCCTGGGTGGCGGGTGCCGCGGGGTTGGGTGGGGGGGCAGGTCTACTGGCCGGTCTGGTAGGGAGCTTCATCCCCCGCTGGTCCGGGCACGGCGAGTCGCTGGCGGCGGTGGCCATGGCCCTGCTCATGGTGGCGTTCATCGGCCGGTGGAGGGGCGGCGGACGCCGCGTCCTGGGCTCCCTCCTCCTGGGGCTGGGCGCCGGCGTCGCCTTCCACGTGCAGCCGGCTCTTCTCCCCGTGGTTCTTGGGTGGATGGCCTTCGAGCTCTGGTGGAGCGAGGGTCGGCGCAAGGGCGTCCATGCCGTCCTGGTGGCGCTGGGGATGGTCGTGGCCTGCCTCCCATGGGGATACCGAAACTACCGGGCCTTCGACACGGTGTTCTTCGTGCGCGACAACCTGGGGCTAGAGCTCCGCATGGGGAATCACCCTGGGGCCGCGGCCGACATGGACGCGATGGACCGCCTGGGAGAGCATCGCCATCCCCGCGCCCTTGAGGAGGAGGCTCGAAAGGTCCGGGAGATGGGAGAGCCGGCCTATATGAGGGCGGCAGGTCGCGAAGCGTGGGCTTGGATGCGGGAGAACCCGGGGCGGTTCGCGGGGATGACCCTCTCCCGCATCGCACACTGGTGGCTGGGTCCGTTCTACTATCCCCCCGGGGCGCTGGTGGCCACGGCGCTCACCCTGATGGCGATCCTGGGGGCCCGGCGCGCCTTCCCGGGCATGGATGCCCCCCGGCGGGCCGCCGTCCTGGTGCCGCTGCTCACCTTTCCCCTCATCTATTACACCGTGGCGTATATGCCCCGCTACCGGGAACCGCTGGACTGGGTCTTGATGATCCTGGCGGCCGCGGCGCTCACCCGGGGGCGGATTCTGCCGAGCCCTGGGACTCGTCAGCCTGCCGCCCCGTGACCTCGGGAGCCTTCCATGAGCATTCCCCGACGCCACTTCCTCCGCCACCCCCCCTTGCAGGGTCAGTGCCTTCATCCACATCCGCTCCCGGCCTCGGCAGGGCAAGCGCAGCGCAGACTCAGGCGCTCAAGATGCGGTACATGGGTCGTTCTCGCTCTGGTGGCTGGAGGCGGATGTTCGGGGGAGGGACCGCATCCGGCTGCGGTGCGCACCGACAGCGCCGGCGTGAGCATCGTTCGCTCCACAGCTGCCTTGTGGGGTGAGAGGCCGTTGTGGCATGTGGAGGAGCATCCGCGCCTGGACCTGACGCGGTCGGGTGGGGGCGAGGCCCACGAGTTCTTCAGAGTCCGGGATGCCGCAAGGCTTCCGGATGGATCCATCGTGGTGGCCAACGCGGGTTCCTCGGAGGTGAGGTTCTTCGACTCCCAAGGCAAGCTTCTCACCACAGCGGGCGCAAGAGGCGACGGTCCCGGGGAGTTCCGCGGCCCGGATGGCATCGGCCGGTATCCAGGTGACTCGGTCGCGGTCTTCGATCGGAGCCACAAGCGGGTGACGATCTTCGATCGCAAGGGAACCATGGGGAGGACACTGACCCTGACGGTTGACGCACCCGTCGACGAACTGCACGTGAGAGGGGATGGCGGCTTCTTCGCGCGCGTGACGCGTACTGACGCCCTTGCAGCTATGGGGCGTGCCGTTGGGCGTAGCCGTATCCCGCAAGACATCCTGGCGTTCTCTTCCACTGGAGAGCTTCGCGACACGTTCGTCAGTGTTCCGGGGTTCGAGACCTTCGTGTTCGAGCGGGGTGACGCTCAGCCGCCCCTTCGGAAGGAGTCCTTCGTATTCGTCTCCAACGAGGCGGTTCTCGTCGGTAATGCGGACGCCATGGCGTACGACGTTTACGCGGAAGACGGGCGACTCAGGCAGCGTGCCCTGATTCCTGGATACCCCCTCGCAGTATCGCGGGAGCTTCGGAGCGCGCTTCGCGAAGAACTGATGCAGATGGCTGCGCCGGAGTTCATCCAGGAGGTCAATCGCCGGATGGCGGAGGCCATCCCCGAAGGAATGCCGGCGTACGTCGATTTGCTGGGTGATCCCGAAGGCTATGTCTGGCTCGGCCTGTATCACCGGCCTGGTACGCCGCAGAAGTGGGTCGTTTGTGATTCACTGGGGGCCTGGGTGGGGTCCATTTCTCTGCCCAAGGTTCTCGAGGTGTATGAGATCGGCCATGATTATCTGCTGGGCAAGGGAGTCAATGGGGATGGTAGCGAGACCGTGGAGCTTCTGGGGCTCATCCGGGGGTAGGAGTAGCTACCAGCTCGGCGTCGCCCGGGGGCCTACAAGAGAGCGTCAAGTCCACGCTGGGCCATCCGTCTGTTGTGGCTGAGGCACTGATAGGCGGTGGTAGGGCCGCACGAGATGACGTCCTTCCAAGGGACCCTTCGGTTCCCTGCCGAAGCCGCTCCATCCCACAGGCGGCCTCTTCTTGCCGGCGTGGCCGCGGCGGCGCAGATCCGCGTCAGCGGCCGGGCCGGTGTTCACCAGAGTCCGGCCGCCCATCGCGAGAGCGTAGGCGTGATCTGAGGCCCGATCGGGCGAGCCGGTCGTACGACGCTGGCGAGCTTCCATTCCGCCCACCTCCACGACCCGGGCGGAGGTGCCGAAGGAGGAGCAGGGGATGCTCAGCCCCGGTCCGGCGGCGATTCCCGGAAGGGGGACACGACCCGAATCCCACCGAGGTCCTGGTCGTGGGTCAGGTCCTCCGTGAGCAGGAGGGAGCATCCCTGGGCGCCGGCGGCCGCCACGATGAGGCTGTCCCAGAAGGAGAAGCCCCAGCGGTCCTGGACGTCGAAGGCTCTCTCTGCCAGCCCCGGCGTCAGGGGAAGGGGGCCCCACCCCCGGAGGGCCAGAACGTCCTCCCGGGCCTCTTTCACCGGTAGCCCCGGTGTCAGCCGGGCCGTGACCGTGACGTAGTACTCGTTCAGGACCTGGGCGCTCACCCGCCCGAGGCGGGATGCCCACAGGTACGCCATCCACTCCGCAGCCCCCCGCTGCCGAAGGGGGTCCCGGGAGTCCCGAAGATACACCAGGACGTTGGTGTCCACGAAGACGGGCCGGAAGCTCATGGGCGGGTGTAGAGATCCTCCCTCCTGGGCAGGGGCGCGCCCTCGGGGCCCAAGGGCCGGGGCGCCCGTCCCAGGAAGGAAGCCTGGGCCTGGGCGTATCCCTCATCCTTTTCCCGCTGCCGGCGCAGCAGGTCCCCGAGCCAGCTCGAGACGCTCATCTCGTTCCGGGCTGCCTCCACCCGCACCCACCGGGCGGTCTCCTCGTCCAGGACCACCGTCACATTGCGCTTCATGCCACGAACTTCGTGATACACGAACTTCGTGTCAAGGCTCGCTACCTCGCCCTCACCGGCCCCGGAGGAAACGGTCGGCGAAGAGGATCCCCACCAGGCTCTTCCCGTCCCTGATCTCCCCGCTCCGGACCATGTCCAGGACCCGGGAGAAGGGGAGCTCCACCACGTCCATGAACTCGTCGGTGTCCCGGCTCACCCTGCCCCTGGAGAGGCCAGTGGCCAGGAACAGATGGATGACCTCGTTGGTGAAACCGGGGGTGGTGAAGAACCGGGTGAGGGGGAGAAGCTCCCCGGCCACGTAGCCCGTCTCCTCCTCCAGCTCCCTCCTGGCGCAGTCCTCCCAAGGCTCCCCGTCGGACGGGATGCCGGCCGGGATCTCGTAGACGAACCCCCCGGCGGCGTAACGGTATTGCCGGACCAGGACCACAGTGGGATCGGGGGCATCCGGCACGTCCAGGAGGGGCACCACCGCTGACGCCCCCCGGTGGCGGATCAGCTCCAGCTCACCCACGCTCCCGTCCGGGAACCGCACCCGGTCCACGGAGAGGTGCACAACCCTCCCGTCGTGGACGACCCGGGACTCCATGTGCCCGACCCCGGAGCCCGAGGGCGAACCTTCCTTCATCGTGACGTCATCCATGGGACCACCTGAGAGGGTGAGAATCCGGTGGACCCGCCCCGGGATCTCCCGCGATCGGGGTGGGGAAAGCCCGAGAGGGTCGCCCGGGGAGGTCAGGACGGAGCGACGGCCTCCACCGATCCGGAAGCGAGATCATCGGGGGATAGGACGTCCACCGGCGCCACCCCCAGATCCTCCAGGGGCCCCCGGACGGCCTCCGCTTCCCCCACCACCACCACCACCATCTCCCGGGCCCGGAGAACCTCTCGGCCGGCGGCCAGGATATCCTGGGAAGAGACGCTCCGGATCCGGTCCCGGTAGGTGCTGAAGTAGTCGTCGGGGAGGCCGTACACCAGGAGCTCGCTGATGCGGGACGCCACCTGCCCGGTGGTCTCCAGATGCAGGGGGAAGACCCCGGCGATGAAGTCCCGGGCGCGGTCCACCTCCCGCTGGGTGGGCCCGTCCTCCAAGAGGCCCTCCACCTCCGCCAGAGCGTGGCTCACCGCCGGTGCGGTCACCTCCGTGGCCACGGCGGTGGAGACGCTGAAGGGACCTGCCGACCTGCGGAAGGAAAAGCGCGAGCGGACGCCGTAGGTGAAGCCTTGCTCCTCCCTGAGATTGAGCATGAGGCGGCTGGTGAAGGCGCCCCCCAGAACCGTGTTGAAGACCTGCAGGGGGAAGTAATGGGGGGTGGAGCGCGGAGCCCCCACCTGCCCGATGCGGATCTCCGACTGCACCGAGCCGGGCCGGTCCACCACAAGGATCCGTCGTTCCCGGAAGCGGGGCCCGGCCTGGAAGCCCCCTGCGGCCTCCGGAGCCCCGTCCCAATCCCCGAAGTAGGACCGCGCGAGCGCCTCCACCTCCGAGACCTCGACGTCCCCCACCACCACGAGGCCGGCTCCCAGGGGCCGGTAATGGCCACCGGCGAAGGCCCGGACCTCCTCCGGCCCCATCCCCTTCACCGACTCCGTGGTGCCTGCGAGGGGCCGGTGGTAGGGAACGTCGTCGGAGAAGAAGAGATGGGCGGCCGCGTCGTCGGCGAGGCTTCCGGGATCCATCCGCCGCTGGCGTATGGCGGCCAGCCTCTGGTTCTTGAACCGATCGACTTCGCCGGGGGGGAACGCCGGCTGGAGGAGGTCCTCGGCCAGGAGCGCCACGGCCTCCTCCATGCGCTCCGCGAGGCAGGTCAGGGAGACCGTGGTGGAATCCCAGCCCGTATGGACCGAGAGCCCGGTTCCGATGCCTTCCAGGGCTTCCGCCAGCTCGGGGCCGCTCATCCTCCTGGAACCCCCTTCCAGGGCCTGTCCCGAAAGCACGGCCAGCCCGCCCAAGGAGTCGGGGAGCAAAGCCTCCCCGGCGTCCAGCACCACCGAGACCGTCACCAGGGGGAGACGGCGCATGAGCGCCACCCGAAGGCCGATCCCGTTGGGCAGGGAGGAGGAGACCACGGGGGGGAACTCGAAGGGCCGGACCGAGCCCGGCGCTGGAGCCTCGGACCGGTCCAGGGACGGGCGTGGCGGCGGGCTCATGCCGCACCTCCGGGTACGTAGGTCAGGATGGCGCGGTTGTCCGGCCCCAGGAGCTCCGAGGCGAAGCCTTCCACCTGGCTCCGGGTGACGCTACGGACCCTCTCCAGCTCGGAGTTCAGGCGCCCGGGATCGTCGAAGGTCTGGTCGAACATGGAAAGGAGGTCGGCCCGTTCCCCGACCTGCTGGATCTCCCTGAGGAGCTGGGTCTCGGTCATGGCCACGGCACGGTCCAGCTCCTCCTGATCCACGGAGGCCATCCCCTCCACTTCCTCCAGCAGGACCCGCTCCAGCGTCCCGGGATCCTCCCCCGGGTACCCGGTGACCCACAGGAGCAGCAGGGATGCGCTCACCTCCAGGGGGAACACGTAGGCCAGCACGTCCTTGGCCACGGCCTTCTCCCGGACGAGGGACCGGTAGAGCCGCGACGCCTTTCCCCCTCCGAGGACCGTGGCGGCCACCTGGGCGATGTGGAACCGGTCCGAGGTGAAGGAGGGGACCCTGGCCCCCAGGTACACTCTGGGAAGGGGAACGTCGTCCACCACCTCTTCCCGCAGGGTGGTCCCGATGACGGGGGGGATGTCCAGGAGCCCCGGGAGGGCGGGGACGGGGGAGCCCGCCGGGATCTCGCCGAAGTAGCGCTCCACCAGCCCCAGGGCCCTCTCCGGCTCGAGGTCGCCCGCCAGAGTGAGGACGGCGTTGTTCGGGACGTAGAAGGTCCGGGAGAACTCCGCCACGTCCTCGAGGGTGGCGGCCCCGATGTCCTCCATGGATCCGATGACGGGGTGGTGATAGGGGTGGGAGGGCGGAAAGACCAGGGCCTGGATGCGCTCGTCCCAATCTCCGTAGGGTTGGTTGTCGTAACGCTCCTTCCGCTCGTTCTTCACCACCTCCTGCTGGTTGTGGAGCTTCTCCGGCGTCATGGCCGGGAGCATCCAGCCCATCCGGTCCGACTCCAGCCAGAGGGCGAGCTCCAGGTGGTGGGAGGGCACCGTGTCGTAGTAGTTCGTCCGGTCGAACCAGGTGGAGGCGTTCAGGGAGCCCCCGGCCCCCTCGATGAGCTCGAAGTGGCGGTTCTTGGGCACGTTGGCCGATCCCTGGAACATCATGTGCTCGAAGAGATGGGCGAATCCCGTCCGACCGGGGCGCTCGTTTCTGGAGCCCACGGCGTACCAGAGGTTCACGCCGACGATGGGGGAGGTCGAGTCTACGGATAGGGTCACCCTGAGGCCGTTGGCCAGGCGGTGCCGCTCCACTGGGACGTTCAGCACGGGGATGCCAGACTCTCCTCGGAGCGACCTGCCGCTCCGCTCAGGGTTGCGAATAGCCAGGATTCTTGCGAACCGCCAGGTATCTGACGAAACCGGTCTTTCGTCATGGACGGGCCATGAGCCGCTCCCTCAGGGCCCCTGGAAGGATCTCCTGGGCCAGGAAGCTCCCGGAGGGTACGGGCCCTTCGCCCAACTGCGTCTCCACGAGCTCGAGGAGCGGGAGGTCCACGGGCTCCGCATTCTGTCGTCCCCGTTCGAGCATGTCCCAGGCCAGGTCCTCCCATCCCGCCGCTGCGGCGGCCAGGGAAGCCAGGAGCTCTGCCTCCACATCCTCCGGGCGGGCCCGGGCGCCGTCGGCCAGGTCCCGGGCGGCCTCGTCCACGAGGCCGAGCTCCGCCTCCACGAGACCCCGGACCACCCGGCTCCACCCCTCCGAGGGGGCCAGGTCCACCGCCCTGGTCAGGGCGTCAAGGGCTCCCTCCATCTCGCCCTGGAGAGCCAGCGCCACGCCGAGCTCATAGGCCACCGTCGGGTCGTCGGGCGCCAGGGCCGAGGCAGCGCCCAGCTCCCGGAGGGCATCCTCGTAGAGCCCCTCCCTGGAGAGATACGCCCCGAACAACATACGCGCCAGGACAAGGTCCGGGGCCATGACGGCGGCGGAGCGGAGGGCGGCCTCGGCGTCGGGGTCGTCGAGCTGGGCCAGGCCGTTCCCGATGGTGGCCAGGACCAGGGGATCCTCGGGATCCCGGGCCAGGGCCTCCTTGAAGCGGTCGTACCCCGACCCCGGCAGGTCGAGCTCCCGCTCCGCCACTCCCAGCCAGCAAAGGAGCCCTGGATCCCCGGGCTCTGCCTCCAGGGCCTCCCGGAGCTCCCGGGCGACTCCCTCCCAATCCCCTTCCCTCCCCCGGTCCAGCATCTGCCGGAGAAAGTCGTCCGCATCCACGATCAGGCTCCGAACTTGGCCAGCCGCCCGGCATGGGCGAGGGCGAGGGCCATGAGGTGCTTCCCTTCGAAGGTGCCCAGGTCTCCCAGCCGGCAGTGGGTCTCTCCGAAAGCCGCCCCGGTGGGCCGTGCCCAGGGGGAGGCCAGGAGGACGGGTACCGGGTGCCAGGAGTGGGCCCGGAACGTGGCGGGGGTCGAATGATCCCCCGTCACCACCAGGACCTCGGGGGACAGCGCCAGGATCCCGGGAATGAGGGGATCCACCGACTCGATGGCCCTCACCTTCCCCTGGAAGTCCCCGTCCTCACCCCGGGAATCGGTGTACTTGAAGTGGAGGAAGAAGAAGTCGTAGTCCTGGAAGTGCCTCTCCAGGATGTCCACGAGCCCCGGAGGATCGGAGGGGATGTCCAGGACGTCCATGCCCACGAGGCGGGCCACTCCCCGGTACATGGGATACTGGGCGATGGCCAGGGCCCGGAGACCGTAGCGCTCGAGGAAGCCAGGGTATCCCTCGTAGCTGGCGAAGCCCCGGGCCAGCACTCCGTTCACCGCGGCCTCGTCCATCAGGATCGCCCGGATCTGGTCCAGGATGCCGTCCAGGAGGGCGGCGCTCCTCTCGGATCCGGGATCCAGGGCCCTCACGCCGAGGGGCGGCACCCCCTCGGACTGGGGGTCCGTGTCCGCCAGGTTGGCCTCCAGCCCCGGGCCCCGAAGAATGAGGACGACCCTGTGCTCCTTCTCGTGCTCCAGAAAGACCTGGATCCCGTCCGGCGCCTTGAGGTGGCTCCGGACCTTCTCCACGACCCTTCGCCCCTCCTCGTCGGAGGGTCGGCCGGCCCGCCTGTCCACGATTCGCCCTTCCCCGTCCAGGGTGGCCAGGTTCAGGCGGGCCGCCAGGTCTCCCGCCCGGAGGTCGAATCCCACGCCCAGGGCGCTGAGGGCCCCCCGGCCGATGACGTACTCCACCGGATCGTAGCCGAAGAGGGAGAGGTGGCCGGGCCCGCTTCCGGGGGCGATCCCGGGGCTGACGGGGACCAGGGCCCCCAGGGAGCTCCGACCCGCCAGGGCGTCCAGGTTGGGGGTGTGGGCCGTCTCCAGCTCCGTGAGTCCGGTCTCGGGGTGCGGGAGTCCTCCCAGGCCGTCCAGGACGAAGAGGACGATCTTCCTACCTTCGGCTCCTCGCTCCACCAGCGCGTCGGGAAGGCGGACATGGGACATGATGCTGGGCTCGATTCGGAGAGGGACGATTCACGGGGCCCCCGGGAGGGCGGGACGGTTCCCAATATATCACGCCCCGGAAACGGGACAAACCGGTCCCGCCCCGGGCTGGCGCCAGGCCTGCGCCGCTCCGGGCGGCGACCAGACCGGGACGGCGGGGGCGGCGTCCCCGGGCAGTTGCCAGACTGCTCCTCCCTCCCGTAGGATCCGGGAGCGGGCGGGGCCTTCCGGGCTCACGCCCCTTTCGCCATGGAGAAGGAGAACTTCGGTGAAATACACGCCTTTCAGGATGGAACGTTGGCAGTCCACCTTCGAGAACCGGGTGACGTTCAACCTCTCGGAGAGCGGGGTCCACCCCATGACGGTGGCGGAGCTCCTGGAGCTGGCGGGGTTGGAGGGGGGCGTGGAGGGCGTCCGCCTGTCGTACGGCCAGTCCAACGGCTCGGACCGGCTAAGGGAGAGGATCGCTGCCCTCTATCCCGGCGCCACGGAGGTTTCGGTCCTGGTGACGGTGGGTGGCGCGGAGGCCAACTTCGTCGCGCATTGGCACCTCCTGGACCCGGGCCGTCCCGCAGCGGTCATGCTCCCCAATTACATGCAGGTGCCCGGGATGGTGGAGAACTTCGGAGCTCCCCTCCTCCCCTTCCACCTCCGGGAGGAGACCGGGTGGCAGCCCGACCTGGAGCAGCTGGAGGATGCCCTGGAGCGGGGCGCCTCGTTCATCCTCGTGACGAATCCCAACAACCCCACGGGGGCGGTCCTCACCTCGGAGGCCATGGACGGGATCGTTGGGCTGGCCGAGCGGTTCGGCGCGTGGATCCTCTCCGACGAGGTCTACCGGGGAGCCGAGGTGAAGGGAGGGGAGACCCCCTCCTTCTGGGGCAGGACCGAGAAGGTGGTGGTGACCAATTCCCTCTCCAAGGCGTACGGGCTCCCGGGGCTCCGGCTGGGATGGGTCGTGGGACCGCCGGCCCTCGTCCAGGAGCTCTGGGGGAGGACGGACTACACCACCATCTCCCCGTCCTCCCTCTCCGACCACCTGGCCACCGTGGCCCTGGAGCCCTCCACCCGGGAGCGCATCCTCTCCAGGACCCGGGCCATCATCCAGGAGAACTTCGGCACCATGAAGGACTGGATCGACGCCCAGGAGGGCCTCTTCACCTACCGCCCACCCGATGCTGGAGCCATCTGCTACATGCGCTACCGGCCCGCCGTGGGCTCCTCGGAGCTTGCCGAGAAGCTCCGGGTGGAGAAGGACGTCCTGGTGGTGCCGGGCGATCATTTTGGCATGGACCGGTACCTCCGGATCGGCTTCGGCAACCCCCGGGACGAGCTCATGGAAGCCCTGGGGCGGGTCGCGGATGCCTTCAGGGAGGTGGAGGGGTAGGGGTAGGACTCCCCACCCCGCCCCATAGCCACCTCGCAGAGGAGCCGAGCCGCCCCCATGCCTGCCAAGGACATCCTCCGGGACCTGGAGCTCCTCTTCAAGTCCCGCTACGGGCTCATCCACGTGGACACGGACGAGCCCGAGCGGGCCCTCTCCCTCCTCCGCCACGTGGCGGACCGCTTCCCTCTCCCTCTCTTCACCTGGTCCCGTGTGGAGGGAATCCACCGGGTGGACCGGGCCGGGAGCATCTTCGACACCAAGGAGCCCCGAAAGGCCCTGGCCCACGTGGCCGCTGCCGGGATCCCGGCCATCTACCATTTCCACGGCATGGGGACCCACCTGGAGACCGACGAGGTCTTCCGGGCCCACCTCCGGGCCGGGGCGAGGAAGCTGGAGGGGTTGGAAGGAGCCGTGGTTCTCACTGGCTCCGGGCTGGCCTTCCCCCCGGATCTCTCCCCCCTGGTGGCGACGGTAGCGCTTCCAGGACCCCGGGAGGGGGAGTACCGGGATCTCCTGGGCAACCTCCTCCGGGACCTGGGCCGGCGGGGGCGGGTGGACGTGGACCTCAGCCGGGAGGAGCTGGCGAGCCTGCTGAGGCACCTGTCGGGCCTCACGCTCCTGGAGGCGGAGAAGGTCCTCACCAAGGCCATCGTGGAGGACGGCAGGCTCGCCGCCGACGACATCCGGCACGTCATCGAGGCCAAGAAAGCCGTGGTGGAGAGGGAGGGGCTGCTGGAGTACTACCCCGCGGAGCAGACCCTGGCCGACGTGGCGGACCTGGCCTCCCTCAAGGCATGGCTGGCCAAGCGGAGAAGCGCGGTGGCCAACCCCGCCCGGGCCACGGAGTACGGCCTCGCCTTCCCCCGGGGTGTCCTCCTGCTGGGAGTCCCGGGGTGCGGGAAGAGCCTCTCGGCGAAGGCGGTAGCCCGGGAGTGGGGGCTGCCCCTTTTGAAGTTCGACACGTCCAACCTCTACAACAAATACATCGGGGAGAGCGAGAAGAACTTCAAGCGGGCCATCCAGGCGGCGGAGCGCATGGCGCCGGTGATCCTGTGGATCGACGAGCTGGAGAAGGCTTTTGCCACCGGGGGCTCGGAGGACGGGGGAGTCTCGCAGCGGATTCTGGGAAGCTTCCTGGGCTGGATGCAGGACCGCAGGGGAGAGGTGTTCATCGTGGCCACCGCCAACGACATCGGGCGGCTCCCCCCGGAGTTCCTGCGGAAGGGCCGCTTCGACGAGATCTTCTTCGTGGACCTCCCGGACGCCGACACCCGGAAGGAGATCTTCAGGATCCACCTGGCCTCCAGGGGGATGGATCCCGGGACGTTCGACCTGGATCGCCTGGCCCGACGCTCCCGGGAGCTCAGCGGCTCGGAGATCGAAGGGGCGGTGGTCTCGGCCCTCTACACGGCCTTCGCCGAGACCCGCACCCTCACGACCGAGGCCCTGGAAAGGGAGGTGACCGGCACGGTTCCCCTGGCCGTCACCATGGCGGAGAAGATCGGGGCCCTCCGGGAATGGGCCAGCACTCGAACCGTTCCCGCCAACTGATCCACCGCCCCACCAGGGCGACCACCCCCCCGGATCTCCCCCTACCCCTCCCCGCCCACCGGCTCGATGCACGCCGGGGAGTCGTTACGGGGCGCGTTCACCAGGGTCGAGACGGCGTGGGCCCGGAGGTCCCCGTCCCCGTAGGGCCGGAGGAGCGCCTGGAGGTCCGTCGCCGGGGCCTCCGGATCGAGCCATACCTCCCACGCTCCCGGGGGGAGGATGACCGGCATCCGGGGGTGGATGCTCCGTATGGGCCCAGCCGCCTCCGTGGTGAGGATGGTGAAGGTGTGCAGGAGATCGCCCGCCGCAGGGGCCCATCGTTCCCAGAGGCCCGCGAAGGCGAAGGGTTCTCGCGTGGCCCGGTGGATCCAGTAGGGGACCTTCGAGCCCCGGCCGGCACCGGACTCCCCCTCCGGCTTCCACTCGAAGAACCCGTCCGCCGGCACCAGGCACCGGCGGGCGCGGAAGGCGGCCCGGAAGGCCGGCTTCTCCGCCACGGTCTCGGAGCGGGCGTTGATGAGCCGGCTCCCGATGGAGGCGTCCCGGGCCCAGGAGGGAATCAACCCCCACCGGAGGAGCCCCATGCGGCGGCCCCTGGAATCCTCGGCCACCACCGGGGCGTCCTGTGTAGGCGCGATGTTGAAGCGAGGCCCGTACGGAAAGTCGGGCGGCGGAACGTCGAAGACGTCCACGAGATCGGGGAGGGCGACGGAAAGGGTGTAGCGACCGCACACGGCCAGGCCTCCCTGCGGGCGTCAGCCGCCCCGGAGCCGGAGATACGCGGCGGGGAAGCTGCCGGTCTCCTCCCTGCTCCGCAGGATCTGTAGAGGGCTCGTTCCCGCCTGCACCGAGAGGACCCTCAGGTTCACCAGCGCCACGATCTCCGCGTCGGTGAGGCGAATCCGGTTCCATTCCCGGGCCGGACGCCCCCGGAATTCCCCGAAAGCACGGTCCAGCCCCCCCAGGGGCGCGCCTTCCGGGAGGGGGAGATGAAACGCTCCGGCGTCGAGACCGAAGCGGTCCGAGATGTCCATCCACGCCCGTCCGCTCCGCCTCAGGCCCACGAGGGCATCGGGGGAGACACCCGCCATCCGGGCCAGGAAGAGGACCACGGGAACCTCGTCGGGCTGGAGGTCCCAGTCGCCCACGATGGCGACCTCCTGCGCCGAGACCTGGAAGTGGTCTCCCACCGCCCGGAAGTAGGCTTCCCTGGCCACGACGGCCACCTCCTGCCCCGCGAGGGCGGGGGGCGCCAGGGCGCCAGGGACCAAGGCGAGGGCAGCCAGGGCTGTGCTGAGAAGGGTCCAGGGGACCGCGGAGCCTTTCAAGGAGCTCCTCCATGGCCTGATGGCGTCGCAGGTACCATCAACACATAGGGCCTGGAGAGCCCGGGAGCAATGAAAAAGCGCTGCCGGCGCCGTCCAGATATCCTGGCACGGAAGTTGAGGCTTGAAAGAAGGCAGGGGGGAAGGCGGGGGCGGGAAGCACGCCACGGATGAGGCGAGGGAGGGAACGATGAACGAGATGACGAGTGGAGCCAGAGCAGTCCCGGAAGCCCTTCGGAGCAGCCCGGCCCTGGAGCCCGTGGAGGCCATCCGGACCCGGAAGGGGAAGGCTCTCGTGGTGGACCTTTCCGGCACCCGACACCTCAACCAGCAGAACCTCGCCCTCCTGCTCACCGCGCAACAGATGGCCGAGCAAGAAGATAGGGACACGTGGCTGGCGGGGGTCTCCCTTCCCCTCTGGCACGCCCTGCAGGCCATGGGGTTGAGCAGGTTCTTCCGGTCCCTGCCCGCTTCCGGAGGAGTGAGCGCTTAACGATCCGCGAGCCGGCGACCCGTCACGCCCGAAGGCCCCCGCCCGTTGCCGGGCGGGGGCCTTCGATTTCAGGGCCGTCCCCGCCGGACGGACCCCCGTGGATCCGACAGGCACTGCGGGACGATTGCCCTTTGAAGTGTCCCCCTGGGAGGACAGCCCGTCTACCCCTACCGGGCCCCACCTCCCATGTCCACGATCTCCGCGCGGCTCTCGGGGTTCCAGCTCGGGCGCTCCGGCGCGTTGGCCACCTCCAGGCCGAGGTAGAACATGAGCTGGGTGATCCGGGTCGCCTTGTCGACGTTCATGCGGCCCACCTCATCGGTGGGCCTGTGGTAGTCCTCGTGCACGCCCGTGAAGAAGAAGAGGACGGGAACACCCCTCCGGGCGAAGTTGAAGTGGTCCGAGCGGCGGTAGAAGTTCTGCTCGGGCCAGATGTCGTCGGCGGCCGTCATGCGGAGCTCGGGGCGGGCCGCGTTGACCCGGTTCATGCTCTCCCCCAGGTCCGAGTGCTCCTTCCCGATGACCACCACGGAGTCGGGAGCGTTCCGGGAGATCATGTCCGAGTTCAGGCCGGCCACCACCTGCTCCAGGGGGACGGGAGGGTTCTCGGCAAAGTACCGGCTCCCCCAGAGCCCCCGCTCCTCCCCGCTCACCGCCAGGAAGATGATGGAGCGCTTGGGGCGCTCGCCCAGCATGGCGAAGGCTTCGGCCAGCTCCACCACGCCGATGGTGCCGGAGGCGTTGTCATCGGCGCCGTTGTAGATGCTGTCGCCGGCCTCGTTGGGCCTACCCGGCGGCACGTGATCCATGTGCGCGCTGAACAGGAGATACTCGTCCTTGAGGACCGGGTCGCTTCCTTCCAGGATCCCCACGGCGTTGGGGAGATCGAATCCTCCCGCGTCCCGGACGGCGGTCGTGAGGGCGATCTCAAGGCCCGGCGCCTGGTGCGTCACGAGGCGATCTTGCGGGCCGGAGGCCAATCGGGCCATCTCGATACCATGGGAGGCCAGGATGCGCGCCAGACTGGACTCCCGGACGTTGAGCATGGGGAAACCCGAGTCCCCGTCCCAGGGGGCCAGCGTCACCGTCTGCTCCCGGGCCCGGGCCACGGCGGCGGCCCATTCCTCGTCGGAGCTCCGGTCCACCACCATCATGGAGGCGGGCTCCGCCGCCGTGAGGCCGGCGGGGAATCTCATCCGGCCGCGGGGAGCGGCGGGGGCTGCCGCGGCAGGCACGAGGATGACGTGCTTCCCCCTGACCTCATCGGCCGGGAAGTCCGTGGCCGATAGGAGATCCCCCGAGAGCACCACCACTCCCGCCGTCGCCTGACCGCCCCCTACCGGACGCACGAAGCTGATGTCGACCCCGAACTCGAGGGCCTCACCTCCCACCACCTGGGCCGACGAAGCCTCGAAGTCCGCGGCGAGCTCCCGCATGGCGTACTTCTGCAGGAACGTCCCGGCGTCTCCTCCAGGCCGGAGCCCGTACCGGCGGAACTCGCCGGCGATCCACTCGGCCGTCAGGTCCAGGCCCGGGCTCGGGTTGGCCCGGCCCATCATGGAGTCGTGGGCGATGATCTCGGTCTTGCGGAGGAAGTCGGGCTCGTTGATGGAGGCCACCGCCTCCTCCAGCGGCACTCCCCGCTGGCAGGAAAGGACCCAGGGGAGGGCGAACACGGCCAGGACTGCGAGTGGTCTCATGGTGGATTCCTCGATGGTGCGGGTGAGCCGGGGGCTTCGGAGGCCTTCCCTGGGCCTCAGGAGCCGGCCGGCACGGGCGGCAACGATAACCGGGGTGGACTCCCCGGGGAACCACGTAGCACAGGATAGGGCTCTCCCGCCCGCAGGCTCCCCGAAAGGAAGCCCCATGCAGCGAACCCGTCGTCAGACCGGGGCTCCAGGAGCGTGAAGACCACCCGGGCCAGGGGCTGGTCCATGGGGATCACCACGGTCCCCGCCTCCAGCGTGCGGGTGACCGTCCGGTAGGCGCCCGTGACGTCCTGCTCGAAATGCCCCTGGTACTCCCGGCCCGAGGTGGTCACGGAATCCACGACGAACTCCTCCACCTCCTGCGTCCTGGCCTCCTCCAGCACCAGGGTGCGCACCCCGTGGGACTCCAGCCGGATCCGGAGATCCCCAAGGGCGGCCGGGAGGAAGTAGGCGGGGGGAACGCGCTCCGTCTCCGTCGCCTGGAAGCTCACGAACTCGCGCATGCGCTGCGGCGCCACCACATCGGTGCGCCGGAGCATCATCCTGCCGGAGTAGGGGTTGAGCTCCTCCGCCACCTCCCCCATGAGGATGGTCACGGGCTCGCTGGAGCCGCGAAAGGCGGACCGGACCGCCAGGCTCTCTCCCACCAGCGACTGGCCATCCGCTCCCGCCGACGCCCGTGCGATCTCGGTGGCGTGGCCATGGGTGAAGCGGACGATCTCCTCCACGAACCAGTACGAGATCCTCGTCCGCTCCTCGAAAGTGGCGTAGGCGAAGGCCTCCCCCAGGATCCCGAAGCGGTTGCGCAGGCCTGCGTAGTTGTTGCTGTAGCGGCCCCTGTGGTCGAAGGTGTACCACCCTGCCTCCGCGTCGCCCCTGGCGGGGCGGACGTCCCCGAAATGGTACATCTCCCACCCGTGCTTCTCCCTCACCGCCTGGGTGATGGCCGGAAGGAGCCGGTCACGCAGGAGAGCGTCGACCGCCGCCGGGGTGGCGGGGTGGAGGGGCGGGGCATAGGTGAGATGGTATCCGTGGCGCGTACCGTTGGTGGTGTGCAGGTCCACCGCCACGTGGGGATCATACTCCTTGAACATCTTCGCCAGGGCGCGGCTCTCCGGCGCGTCGAGCTTCAGGTGGTCCCGGTTCAGGTCCAGGTCCTGGGCGTTGGGCCTCTGGCCCATACCCCCCACGGGCCCGTTCTGCCTGGGACGGTTCAGGAGGCTCACCCTCTCGTTCCCGTCGGCGTTGTAGAGTGGGGCCACCAAGAGGACCAGGGAGTCGGCCCACTGGGAGTGCATCCCCTGGGCCATCTCCCGGAGAAGGATCAGGAGAGCCTCCTTCCCGGCTATCTCCCCCGCATGGATGCCACCCTGGAGGTACACACGGGTCTTTTCGCTCGAACGGACCGCTTCCGGCGATCCGTCCGCCACCCTCCCTACCACCACCAGTGGGATGGGGCGCCCCTCGAAGGTGTAGCCCATGGTCGTGAGGTGCATGTCCGGGCGGCCCGCCACCATTTGCCTCACGAGGTCCATGACCTCGTCGTAGCGGGTGGTCTCCCGCCACTCCGTCCGCTCGGCTCGGGTGAGGAGCGGCTCCTCAGCCTGGGCCTCGGCGGAGCCCGGGAGGGCGGAAAAGGCCGAGAGGACCAGGAGCGTCAGGGAGCTCCCGCGGAGAAGGGTTCGTTCCATCATTGCGCTACCTCGGACGCGTGACTCGGGAGCCCCCCCGAGGGGGAAACCGCGCACCAAGGTACGGGGCAGGGGTAGGGCATGTCCAACCGGGACGGTCCGGCGGTCAGCGCAGGGATCGGAGAAGGGCCTTGATGGACGCCTCCGGCAGGGGAGCCCTGGCCACCAGCCAACCTCTCCCCCACCGCATCTCCACCTGGCTCCAGCCCGGAGGCAGGGACGCTTCCAGGACCGCGGGAGACAGGGGGCGATCCACCGTGCCCTCCGGGACCAGAGCCTTCATGGCGGCCCGGGCCTCCTCGTGGGGCTCCATGCCCATGAGCAGCCCCAGGTACCGGAGCTCCAGCGTGTCGCCCACCGACAGGAGCTGCCGGACGTGGAGCGCCCTCTCGCCGGGGAGCCACTCCTCCCACTCCACCGAGATGACCTTCAGTCCTGGAACCGCCAGGGAGCTTTCCAGGGGACGGACCTCGTCCATGGCGTCGGCCGGAGGCCATCTCATCTCGGCTTCCCGCGCAGGAAGATCGCCGGTGGCCTGGAGCGTCTGGGGCGCCAGGGACGGCGCAGGCATGCGGCCACGCTCCAGCAGCTCCGCCGGACTCTCGGCCCTGAGGGCCCGGCTCCCCTGCACTTCGATCACATCGCCCCGCCCTGCCCCCGCCGGCAGGTCGCCGCTCCGGGCGTCGGCGCCCCGGGCCTCCCCCCCACGGGCTTCCGGTGGAACCTCCTGGAGTCGCTCCTCCCGCGGCTCCCCCGGAAGCGGCTCGCCGGTGGGGACGGCACGCTCCGCAACCGAGGACTCCTGGGCGCCACCGGCCCCTGCGCCCGGGGCCGTCAGGTTGACGACGCCGGCGCCCCCCTCCTGGGGGAGGGTGGGGGCCTGGGGGAGGGTGCGCCAGACCTCCCCACCCATCCAACCCACCCCCAGGGCCAGCACCACCGTGGCGGCCCACGCCAGGGGGATTCCCCTGATGGGGCCCCTGTACCGGGTCCGTGCCTCCTCCAGGGCCGAACCCTCATGCGGGTCCCCGCCGGCCTCGGGCGCAGCGGCCCGCTCTCTCAGATCCTCGAAGGAGGGGAGGGCAAGAGCTTCCAGGGGAGGGTGTCCCAGGATCTCTCCGGCCCGGCTCCGTAGCCCCTCCTCGTCCTGGAGCCGCTCCCGGCAGACCGGGCACACGGAGAGGTGCTCCCGCACCTCGCTTCCCCTGTCATCGGGAAGCTGGTCCAATGCGCCATCCAGGTAGGCGTGGAGATCCCCGTCAGTTACGTGCCGCACGTTCCTTCTCCATTTCCCCGTGAGCGTCCACCAGGCGCCTCCGGGCCCGGGCCAGGGTGGTCCCGATGGCCCCCGGCGCAAGCTCCGTCACGTCCGCGATTTCCCGGTAGCTCAGGCCCGCATCCCAGAGGAGGAGCACTTCCCTGTCCTTGTCGGTGAGGGCGTCCAGGGCCCTTCGGACCTGGTCCCACCGCTCCTCGTCCAGGACCGCCTCGTCCGGTCCCCGGACCGGACGCGCGGCATCGGCCTCGGTGCGGAGCAGCGCCAGGTGCTTCTTGCGCCGCAGCACGGAGCGGGCCTCGTCGCGAGCCAGGTTCATGGCCACCCGGAAGAGCCAGGCCCGGGGCTGCTCCGGCTCGTGGCGGAGGGCTCGCACAAACGCCTCCTGGGCCAGGTCCCTGGCGAGCTCGCCGTCCCAGACCTTCCGGTGCAGGAACCGGACGAGATCCTCAAAGGTGCTTCGATAGACCTCTCCCCAATCCACGCTCACCTTGACTCGCCGTCTCCCGTGCCGCCGTTTCCGGCCCCCTCATGGGGCCGGGATCCCGCGCTCTTCCATACACCGGCCTCCGGCCGAAAGAGCCGCCCCTCTATAGGAATGACGACAAGGACCAGGGGATTTGCACACGAAAGGGGCCCGGGCTTCCCTTCCTTTCGGGAAACCCGGACCCCACCGCCTCCAGGGCCAGCCGCCCCTACCGAGTGGAGGCGCCCCCTCCTCTCTCTACCCTACCTTCTCAGGATGTTCAGCGTCCCGGCGAATGTCTCCACCGAGATGCGGGCGCTCCCCGTCCCGGTCTCGAACGCCAGCCTCTTCTCCCGCAACCCGGGGATGCCCTGGGCCCGAGTGGTCGTGTCCGGGGCGCCGGGGAAGTCGGCGCGGATGTCCCCCGCCAGGGTCACGGCGTCGACCCGGGCATTCATGTCCGCCGGGAGGTACAGCCAGACCTCCCCTGCGTGGGTGCCGAAGGTGTACCGTCCGCCGTCCTCGATGCTGCCCTCGTACCGCAGAGGACCGCTCACCGTCCCGACCTCCACCTGCCGGGACGTGATGTTCGAGAGGGTGATGGACCCGCTCACGCTCTCAGCGGAGATGTCCCCCGAGGTGTTCGAGATGGTGAGCCCGCCCGCCACGGCGTTCACCTTGATGGTCCCCATGGCTCCGTCCACCGTGATCTCGCCGGCCACCGATTCCAGGGAGATGCTGCCCCGCCCCCCCCCCACCTGTATGGACCCCTGGACCGTGGTCACCTCCACGCTCCCTCCAGAGCCCTGGATGTCCACGGCCAGGGCCATGCCTTCCAGATCCAGGTCGAAGCCCCTGGGCACCGTGAGCTCGAGGTTCATCGGACTCGAAGGAGGGCCTCCAGGAGGCCCTCCGGGGGGCATGCCCAGGCCCCTGCCCCGCTGGACCTCCGTTCCGATGGTAAGGGTGCGGCCGGTCCGGCCGACCTGGACGGTCCGGCCGGGAGCATGGGAGGCATGGACCTGGACCGCGTCCCGGTCCCAGGTCCGGACCACCACCTCACCCCGCTGCACCTGCAGGTGGAGCCTGGTGGCGCCGTCCGCCTGCACGAGGGTGTCGGTCTGTTGGACCAGGGCCGCCAAGCCAAGCGCGCCGATCAAGATTCCCGTGAACATGGTTCTCCCCTGCTGCCCTCAAGTGTTCGCGTAGACCGCCGACACCGCGTGCCGGAGGAGGCTGACCTTCCAGCGAAGGCTCTCCGCCAGGATCCGCCGCACCACTGCGCTGCCGGGATCCATGGCCAGGGCCTCCCTGGCCTCCTGGATCGCCCTGTCGATGGTGGCCAGGTTCTCTTCCAGGACCCGGATGGTCTCCGGTTCCAGGGCATTGCGCCCCTGCTCCAGGACGGACTCCAGGTCCGCCACGGCTTCATCGTATTCTCCGTACACTTCCTGCCACCCCGCCGTCTGCGCCGTCCAGGGCGAGGAGATCCCCCCCCCGGGCCCCTGGTCCCCACCTCGCTCCGAGAGGAAGGCCCATACCGATGCTCCGGAGATGAGGGCGATCACGACGCCGGCGGCCAGGAGCTGCCATGCCCCAAGGTCGAAACGCCGGCCCCGGGTCCGGGGACTCCCGAGACGCTCCCTCGCCGCACCCGATCCCCCCGCCATCTCTCCCCCCGCCGGCTCCTCCCGGACGGCCGGGTCATCCCCATCGACCCCCCGGGCGCCGGTCCGCTCCCCCCCGATCCGCCACGCGATCTGGGGCCACAGGTCCCGGGAGGGTTCGGCTTCCGTGGGAAGCCCGGCCATCCCTTCCAGGAGCTCCGCCAGGGCCGCCAGCTCCTTCCGGCAACGGGGGCATCCGGCCAGGTGCGCCCGGACCTTCTCCTCCACCTCCGGAGGGAGGAGTCCCTCCTGGAAGTCCTGCAGGAGTCCGTCGTCCATGTGGGGAGTCATGATTCCAGCCTCTCCCTGATCAGCCGCCGCGCTCGATGGATCTGAGCCTTCACCGTTCCCAGCGCCACGCCCTGCATGGTGGCGATCTCGTCATACTTGTACCCGTAGATGTCCCTGAGGACCACCACCCGCCGGGCTCCGTCCGGGAGGCCCGCGATGGCCCGCTCCAGGTCCAGTCGCGTCCCCGGCGTCTCCTCCCGGGCCCGTCCCCCGAAGACGTCGGGATCCGCCATGAGCTCCTCCCGCGCCTCCCTTCGGCCCTTCGACCTGCCCTCCTGGAGGACCACGTTCACCGCCAGCCTGTGGAGCCACGTGGAGAACTGGCTCTCCCCCCGGAAGCTCTCCAGCCTCTGCCAGGCCCGCACGAACACATCCTGGGTCAGCTCCTCCGCCGTCTGGGCGTCCCGGACCATCCGGAGGCAGAGGGCGTAGACGCGGGGCACCGATCGCCGGTAGAGGGCCTCGAATGCCCGGGTGTCGCCGTCCCGGGCTCGGGTCACCAGGGCCTCGGTGCTGACCCCATTCCAGGATTCGGCATTGCGTGCCTCCGCCAGCGGGACCGCGCCCATTCCTTCTCCGGAAGAGGGTTCTCCGTTCTCCACTGACTTTGATCCCGCCATCCCGTGAAAGGTTTGAAGAGCCCTAGCGATGGGAAGCCACGAGCGCCTGGAACCCCGGATGCTCCTTGAGGGGGTCGTAGACGGGGTCCAGAAGAAGGTCGAGACGGTTCACGGAGGAGGGCACGGAAAGGACCGCCTCCAACTGCTGGACGGCGAGGTCGTACTCCCCGATGAGGGTGTAGGTCATGGCGAGGTCCCGCATGTGGTCGGCGCCCTCGTAGGCATCGGCCGAGAGGGGGAGAAGGGAGACCGCCGACGAGCCCTCCATCCAGGCGTTGATGTCCTGGCCCATGAGGGCGTAGGCGAGCCCAAGCTTGGCGTGGGCCCTGGCCATGACGCCCGCCTGCACCGGTCCCGGGGTCGCCCGGGCGGCGTCCAGGACCGCCATGGAGCTCGCCCGGAGGGAGTCGGCAAAGGCATCCCTGACGTCGTTCCTGCCCATGAAGTGATGGAGGAGGGCAAGCCGCTCGTACCGGCGTCCCCCCCCTCCCTGGGGATCCGCCGCGTGGAGGGCGCCCTCGAAGTCCCGGCGGAAGTAGGCAAGCTCCGACTCCAGGGCCGCCCCCACCCTGGGCGTCAAGGTGCCAGGGAGGCTACGGATGTACTCCCTCCCGGCCACCGTGTCCCCCCTCAACGCCAGGCGCACCTTCAGAAGCTCCCGGTAGGTGGAGGGTGACTCCGGGGCCAGGTTGGCGGCCAGCCGGAAGTACCGCTCGGCCTCCTCGAATCGGCGCATGCGGTAGGAGGTCTCGGCCAGCGTGAAATTCAGGTTGTAGGAGCGAGGATCGAAGGTCCGGGCTTTCTCGAAGGCCGCCACCGCCTCTTCCCACCGGCCCTGCCCCCTCAGGATGAGACCGATGGCGCTGATGACGCTGGCGTCGCTGGGCTTCAGCGCCTCGGCCTCGCTGAAATATCTCAGCGCCTCCTGCGAATCACCCCGGCCGTAGAAGTGGAAGTAGCCCAGGGCGAGACGGGTCTCCACCGCTTCGGGGGCCAGGTCCAGGGCCCGGTTCAGGGCTTCCCGGGCCATCTCGGCCTGCTCCTGGAACCCCGGGAAGTTCCAGAACAGCCACATCCGGGCCTCCGACAGGGCTGCCCACGCCGCGGCGAACTCCGGGTCCTGCTCCGTCGCCTCCTGGAACAGCTCGGCAGCCCGCTGGGCGTTGGAAGGGCTCTCTCGAAGATCCCACTCCATGATCCCCCGGGAATACCGCTCGTACGCCTCGCCGCTCACCCGGGGAGCGCCCCCGAGCCGCTCCAGCTCCTCCCTCGAGAGCTCCGCCCGGAGGGCCCGGGCGATCTCCTGTGCGATCTCGCTCTGCACCTGGAAGATGTCCGCCTCTTCCCGGTCGTAGGTCTCGGACCAGATGTGGTTGTCCGTCCGGGTGTCGATGAGCTGGGTCACGACCCGAATCCGGTCCTCCCTGCGGCGCACGGTTCCTTCCAGGATCGATCCGGCGCCCAGCTCCATACCGATCTCCCTGGCCGTCTTTCCGGAATCCCGATACTGGAGGACGGTGGTCCTGGAGATGACCTGGAGGCTTCCGATCTTGGCGAGGTGGTTCAGGATGTCCTCGTGGATGCCGTTGGCGAAGAAGCCTCCCTCGTCGGTCGCGTCCAGGGCGGAAAAGGGGAGCACGGCGATGCGCCGCGGATCCAGATCAGCGCCTGCCACCCCCTCCGTCCCCCGGGCCAGCCCCGGATCCCCGTGGGACCACTGGAACGTGAAGAGGGCGCCCGCCGCCACCAGGGCCCCGCTGGCCAGGAGGAGGAGAGCCGAGACCGCCGGACGGCCACCCCTCCTCTCCGGGCCCCTTCCCGCGGCCCCCTCCTCGTCAAGGGAGGCGGTCCGGACCATCCCGCCAGGAGTGAAATCGTAGATCCAGGCAAGGACCAGAACCACGGGAAAGCCCAGGACCGCCAGGCCGATGACCCATCGAATGAGCCACTCGGGCCACCCGAGGGCGGGGATGACGATGTCCGTGGCCTCCAGGACGGCAAAGGCCACCGCGGCATAGAGGATGGCCACCCGGGCCACGTGCCGGCGTCCGACTTCGTCGAGAAGGTCGCGAAGCTTGAACAACGGGGTCCCCGTCTCACGCATTGAGGGGAAGAAGGTCGGGCGGGACCCGGGGGATCGGACCCCTACGGTTTCCTCCCCGGACCGCTCCACGCATGCATACGAAAGCTAGGATGCGGATGTTCCCGCCGACAGCACCCCACCGCTTGCGCAATGGAGGGGAGGACCTACCGCGGACCCGGACTTCTTGCGATTGTGCTTGCAGAAGCTCTCCCGGGGATGAATCATGGCGTTACTCCTTTGGCCCAAAGGGCGGGGAGCTCCCAGGTGGCCTGGCGGCCCGAGCGGCCCCGGCGATTCCCGGTTCGCTTCCGGGCCCCGGGAGCCCCGGAGTCTTTTTCATCCGAGAGAGGAGTCACCTTGGTGCGTACGAGCGCCCGGAAGGACAAGGGAACGGTGAAGGTGCGGGGCCCCCTCTCCGGGCTCTGGAGGATTGCTCTGTACTACGTGGTCCTCCTGACGGTGGCCTACTTCCTCGCTCGTTTCTTTCCCATCTTCGAGGAGGTGGTCTTCGGCGGCCTGGAGGATCTCATCGCCCTGGCGCAGCCCGAGGGCCCCAGGGAGTTCGGCGAGTCCCTTCTCCGCACCACCCCGCCCGCCGGGAGCACCGCCCTGGACGGGCTGTACGCGGGGCCCCACCCGGGGCAGCGGTTCACCATCATCGCCACCATCTCCCTCATGGGGGCCCTCTCCCTCATGATCCCCGTGGCCTGGGTGTACCTCCTGACCAAGCAGCGGAGGGGGTACGACGAGTCGGTGGTGCAGGCCATGCTCATCCTCCCCATCGCCGTGGCCGGCATCGTGTTCATCGTCCAGTTCAGCGTGCCCCTGGCCTTCTCCCTCGCTGGCATCGTGGCAGCGGTGAGGTTCCGGAGCACCCTGAAGGACACCAAGGACGCCGTCTACGTCTTCCTGGCCATCGGCGTCGGGCTGGCCTCCGGAGCCCGGGTCCTGGGCGTGGCCGCCGTCCTCTCCATCGTCTTCAACGTCGTCATCCTCTACCTCTTCTGGTCCAACTTCGGGAACATCTACGCCGACCAGCGGAGCCGCACCGGCGCCATGGGGCTCGCCGACGTCCTGGCGGGGCCGGGGTCGGCAGCCACCGCCATCTCCATGGGGGACCCCCAGCTCCTGGAAGCCATGACGCAGGACGAGATCCGGGACGTGGCCACCCGGGTGGCCCGCATGGAACGGTCCCTGCGATCCGAGCTGGCCCGGAAGAAGAAGGACCGGCTCAACGCTATCCTCATCGTACACGCGGAGCAGCTCGTAGGAGCTCAGTCCGTGGTGGAGGAGATCCTGGGGCGCATGGCCACCCGGTGGGAGCTGGCGGAGATCCTCCCGGGGGCGGGCACGACCTCGGTCCTGGAATACCTCATCCGCCTGAAGGACGACGAGACTCCCGCCAGGGTCCTGGAGCTCCTGAAGAGCGCCCCCGGCCGCCAGGTCCTGGCGGCCGAGTTCCGGTCTCTGGAGGGGATGATCATCGATTCATGAGGAACCTGTTTCGTGCTTGGCCCGTCGGGGCGGGCAGGGCCGCCGGCCCTCAGGTCAGCAGGATCGCCCTCGTGGGAGCTCTTTCCCTCTTTCCGGGGGCCATGGGCGTCCCGCCTCAGCCTACTTCGTCCATCCTGGAGCGGTACGCCCTCCACCCCGGTGCCGGACTGCGCCACCAGCTCCCAGCCGTCCTCCGGGAGGTGTCGGGCCTGGCTGTCTCTCCTGACGGGAAGCTTCTTGCCCACGACGACGAGCGCGGCGTCGTGTATCAGATCGATCCGGACGGCGGTGCGGTCGTGAAGGCCTTCTCCCTGGGGCCCGGAGGGATTCCCGGGGACTTCGAGGGGATCGCCGCAGCCCGGGGCCGGCTCGCGCTGGTGACGTCGGCGGGCCAGATCATGGAATTCCAGGAGGGCGAGGGGGGCTCCACCGCGGACTACCACGTCCATGCAACCGGACTGGGCAGCTTCTGCGAGGTCGAGGGGCTGGCCTACGATCCGGGGGAGGAGGAGTTCCTCCTCCCCTGCAAGCAGTCCTGGGCCCCGGACCTGAGGGGCCACCTGGTGGTCATGGCCGTGCCCTTGAAATCCATGAGACCCTACCTGGTGCCCAGGATCTTCCTCCCCCTGGAGGCCCTTCGGGAGCATGGCCTGGACGCCGCGTTCCACCCCTCCGCCATCGAGGTCCTCCCCGGGAGCGGAACCGTGGTCATGGCGTCGGCCATCGAGGAGGCGCTGCTGGAGGTTTCCGCCCAGGGCCGCGTCCTGGGAGCGAGGAAGCTGTCGCGGCGGGACCACCCCCAGACCGAGGGTATCACGTTCCTGCCGGACGGCACGATGGTGCTGGCGGATGAGGGCCAGAATGGGAGAGGTCGCCTCACCCTCTACCGCCCGCTGGCCAGCTCGGGAGGCGCCCATCCATGATCCGGGAGACCGAGCTCAACCTCTTTGTCCCCTCCCCCGAGCTCCTGGTGCGCCTGGCCTCGGGGGAGCGTCCCCTGGGCGTGAAGGCCGGACCACCCAGGATCCGGAATCTCCGGGAGACCTACTTCGACACGCTGGACCAGGCCCTCCGGCGGAGGGGGATGACCTGCAAGCTTCGCCAGGAGGAGGGTGAGGAGCCCGACGTCGTGGTCACGGTGGGGGAGGACCCCGATTCGGAGGGCATCACCTCCCGGTCCCGGCTCACCGCCTCTGCGGTGGGGATCGGCATCTTCGAGACCCTCAGGGGGGACTCGGAGCCGGCCGTCCTGGTCCAGAAGTTCGTGGACCCCGGAAAGCTCCGGCCCCAGATCGCGTTGGACATCCGACGCCTGGGCCGCGTCTACCGGACCGGCGTCCTGCGCCGGGCTGCCCTCCTTCTCTACTTTGACCGGATCACGGTGCAGGCTGGCGGGTCCTCCACCGTCTTCCACGAGCTCCGGATCCGAAGACGGCAGAAGGGTGGCCCCACCATCCGGGAGCTCGGCCTTCGGCTCCGGGACCGTTACCACCTTTTCCCCGATGGCCTGAGCACCCTCCAGCGGGCCCACCGCATCCTGGCCATGGAAGGGAAGGCGGAGGGATCGGGCCTCTCCCCCTACGCCCTGTCCCTGGCCTGGGCAGCCTTCTGGAACGGAGGTCTGGCCCTCAGGCGAAGAGGCACCCACCTCTGCATGCCTACCTTCCGGGGATCCGGAGAGGATGCCGCCCGCGCCCTGTCCACAGACATCCTGGGAAGGTCCGATCTTCAGCTCATCCGCCTGGGCACCACCGAGCCGAGGGCGGGTCGCCCGGTGGTGGAGCTTTGGGTCGTTCCGGAGCCGGGACTCACGGAGGAGGAGCTCTCCGGCCGTACCCAGCTGGTGTGGTTTCCCTGGCACGAGCTCCTGGAGGACGTGGGCCGGGACGACCTCCGGGATCCGGTGCTCATATCGGCCCTCCTCCTCCTCACCCGGCGCAGGCTCCTGGGCCAGCTTCCCTGGATTCCACCCCACCCGTGCGGGCTCCCGGTTCCTCGCTCCGGCACGGAGGACGCCCGCGGAGCTCCCGGGCCACCGGTCCAGGACGCTCCTCGGACCACCGGGGAACCTCCCAGCAGCGGGGACGAGCCCCCAGGTACGCCTGACCTGGCGTCCGTGGCCGCCCTCCTTCCCCTCCTGCGGAAGATCGAGGACCGGACCGACGGGCTGGAGAGCCGATTGCGGGCGGCATCGGAGTTCTCCAGACGATCGGCCCGGCTCTTCCGGGAGGAGGTGACGGAGGCGAAGGGGCGGGTCCTTTCCGCGGATTTCCAGGGCGAACAGGGCCTGCACACCCAGTACCTGGACCTCGTCTCCATCCGGTTCCGGGGCATGCTGGACCGGATCTGCCGCTGTCTGAACGAGGACTTCATTCCGGCGCTGGAGGCGGCCCACGTCCATCTCCGGTCCTGGTCCGGGCTCATGAACGCGGACCGGAGATCCCTCCTGGAGGAATTCGAGGCCAGGCATCTCCCCGCCATGACCGTGGCCCCGGAGTGGGGGCCGGCGTTCATTCCCGACATGCCTCCGGCCGGATGCGCCGTGGGGCTCATGGCACGGTCGTATAGGGAAGAGGCCACGCGATTCTTCCATCTCGTCCTGGGCCCCGACACGCCGTCCTTCCTTCCCGTCCCGGGTACCGCCACCGTCCTGCCCCTGGAGGAGGTGGTGCGGGGCTACTTCTTTCACCGGGAGCCGGAGCTGGAGCAAGCGGAGACCCTCCTCTTCCGGTTCACCACGGGCGAGGCCACGGTGAGGGAGCCTGCCCCGCCCCCCGAGCCACCCCCGGGTGTGCCCGGGATCGAGGGGGATGAACAGGCAGACGCACCTGCCGGGAGCGGGCCGGAACCGGAGGCGATGGAGCCTCCTCCACGGGAGCTCGTGGAGACCCGCCGGAGCATCGTGGTTCGGGTCCTGGTCCCGAGATCCATGCCGGAGACCCACCAAGCCCAGCTGCTCCGGGCCCTGGAGAGACAGGTCAGCCGGAGGGATCCCCTCATCGGTTGGTCCGACCTCTACGCGGTCCACGGCCCCCTGGACCTGTCGGGCCTCGAGGACCTTCTCGCCCTCAGGGGGAGGTAGGAAGGCGCTGCGGGAAGGGGGACGCATCCACCGCCAGGAGCGCCACGGTGATGTTGTCCGGCGCGCCCCGGAGGTTTCCCTCCTCGACGATGCCGCCCACCGCTTCTTCCAGCGATGCGGGATCGGCCCCCCGGACCCGATCCTCCAGTTCCGAGTCCTCCATCACCTTCACGAGGCCGTCGGAGCAGAGCAGGAAGCGATCCCCATCCTTCGCCACACCCTCGATCTCGTCCACCACCAGGTCGTCCTCCGAGCCCAGGACCCGCGAAAGGACGTGACTCAGAGGATGGCCCTTCTCCTGGTTCGCCGGGAGCTTTCCCGACCTCACCAGGTCCCGGACCAGGGTGTGGTCCTCCGTGATCTGGGTGAAGACGCCACCGGAAAGCCGGTAGGCTCGGCTGTCTCCCACGTGCCCCAGGATGAACCGACCCGTGCCGGGCACCAACCGGAGGGCGGTGACCGTGCTCCCCATACCCGCGAAGGCGGGACGGGCCGCGACCAACTCGAGGATCTTCCGGTTCGCCCGGCCGATGGCTTCCGCCATTCCCTCGCCGGCATGCAGTCCCCGGACAACTTCCTGCACCGCCAGGGCGCTGGCGATGTCTCCGGCGGGGGCGCCCCCCATCCCGTCCGCCACCACCACGATCCCCCTGGAGGGCTCCACAGCCAGCGTGTCTTCGTTGCGCCGACGTACCTGCCCCACGTCGGACCGGCCGAAGGCGCGGATGCGAAAGGACAACTCGGAGATCCTCCCGGTGCGGGGTTGCGGGGGCCCTGCCCCCGTCCTGAGACGAACCTTCCCCCTGTCGGGTCCGCCCGGATGGCGGTCAGCCTAACACCATGAGGCCCAGCCCGTCCAGCGCTGCCCTGCTTCTTGACACCGTCCCCATCGGGTCCAAGCTTGGACCGAATGGTCGAACCCCTGGGTCCATCCCAGAAGCGTAGGCAGGAAGCGGGGGTGTACCGTCATGGCCCGGAAGCGATTCAACCACCTGGAACCCGAGAAGCAGGAAGCCATCCTCCGTGCCGCGGGGGAGGAGTTCGCGGAAAACGGGTTCGGCGCCGCCTCCATCAACCGTATCATCCTGCGATCCGGCCTGAGCAAGGGCTCGGTCTACTACTACTTCGAGGACAAGGCGGACCTCTTCGCCACCTCTCTGGAGCGCTCCATGCAGCGGATCAGGGAGGACGTGGGGTGGCCCGCCCTGGAGGTCCTGGGTCCCGACGAGTTCTGGGATGCCGTCCTGGAGCTCACTCGTCGCTCGGTGGCCCTATCCAGGCAGGACGACTGGTGGATCAAGCTCGCCCGGGCCGTGAACCGTTTCCAGGAGGAGCCTGGCGCCGGACCTGCCACCCGGAGATTCCTGGACCTGGGCCGGCAGTGGTGGGAATCCATCATCGGACGGGGCCAGGTCCTGGGCGTGATCCGGGAGGATCTTCCCCTGGATCTCCTCGTGGAGATCGTCATGGGAGCCGACCAGGGGGGCGACCGTTGGATGACGGAGCGTTGGGACCAGTTCTCGGAACCGGAGTTGATGCGCCTGGTGGACGCCAGGGTGGACCTCCTCCGGGACATGCTGGACAAGGAGAACGAAGGATGGGGGCAGTGAAACGAATCGCCACGGGGCTGGTGGGCATGGCTCTGCTCTTCCCCGCTCTCCTTCCCTCCCCGGCCCTGGCCCAGGAGGAGACCCTCTTCCTTCTGGTCCGGCACGCGGAGCGGGAGGAGGACGGAAGCGATGACCCTCATCTTTCGAAGGCGGGGGTGGAGCGGGCCAGGCTACTGGCGGCCATGCTGGCGGACGCGGGCATCACCCACATCCACTCCACCGACCTGAACCGCACCCGGGAGACGGCCGCGCCCCTCCAGGCCGCCACCGGCCTGGAGGTCGCCACCCATTTCACCATGGATGTGGAGGGCTTCGCCCACCGCCTGCTGGCAACCCCGGGGCGCCACTTGGTGGTGGGGCACAGCAACACCATACCGCCCCTGGTGAAGGCACTGGGTGGAGATCCCGGCTCCGAGATCGAGACCATGGAGTATGACCGGCTCTACCTCGTTGCCCTGGGTCCCCGGGCAACGA
>Ga0209164_1001298_pt1 | contig 33705 bp, 32 predicted proteins | sample MTBNYHSulfiMetaG_FD_187458 | JGI IMG/M metagenome (GOLD analysis project Ga0209164, IMG submission 187458) | Enrichment culture microbial communities from rom New York Harbor, USA that are MTBE-degrading - MTBE-NYH (New York Harbor Sulfidogenic)... | ecosystem: Environmental > Aquatic > Marine >... | reverse complement strand
GCGGTTCATCCCCGCTCAGCCACGCGATAGTGCAGGCGGCGGCGAACAGCCAGTGGAACAGGCGGGTCGGCAGATCCCAGATGCGCACGGGGTCCATCGCTCACTCCCTGCGCTTGCGGCCGGTGACCATTGCGCGGGGCAGGTTCTCGCCATGGACAAAGCTGGCGAGCGCCACCCCGCCGAGGTGGAGAATCACCAGCAGGACGGTGAAGTTGGCAAAGAACTCGTGCGCCTCCTCCCAGAACTCATCGTGGCCTTCATGTTCATCGTCATGCTCATCATCATCATCGGCGTAGGCCGAGGCGATGGGGCTGATACTCTCGAGCCGGGCGCCGGCAAAGGGTCCCTTGTTCTCCTCCACCGCATAGAGCTGCATGCCGGTGAGGGAGGTCGCCGCCAGCGAGAGCAGCAGCGCAACGACCATCGCGCCGCCCGCCGGGCTGTGGCCGAGGTAACGCCTGGCGCGCAACGCCACCAGATCCTTGAGATAGCCGAACACATCCGCGGGGCTGTAGAGGAAGTCGACAAAGCGCGCATGGCCGGTGCCGATGAAACCCCAGACCAGGCGAATGGCCACCAGCGCGGCCACCGCATAGCCTGACCAGACATGCAGGGCCAGCCACTCATGCTCCGAGAAGTAGGCGATAGTGAAGGCTGCCACCAGGGCCCAGTGAAAAATTCTTACCAGTGGGTCCCACACCTTGATTTCGTCAGTCGCATTCATTGTCGTCACCATGGGGGGTCGATGAACCATGGCTGCAGTCTGACAAACGAAACTGAAAAGACGCTTAAGAAAACGCTTAAATAGGGTGGAAAAATATTGATATATCGCACAAAAACGCAAAAAGCCGGCAGATCGCCGGCTTTTTGCAGGGGATGGGGTGAGGTTACGCCTCCTCGGACTTCTTCCCGGCGGCGGCCTGCAGCAGCGGCTGCAGTTCGCCCTTCTGGTACATCTCCATCACGATATCGTGACCGCCGATGAGCTCGCCGTTGACATAGATCTGGGGAAAGGTCGGCCAGTTCTGGTAGCGCGGCAGATTCTCGAAGATCTCCGGGTCGGCCAGCACATTGACGTAGGCGAACTCCACGCCACAGGCCTGCAACGCCTGGGCGGTACGGCTGGAGAAGCCACACATCGGCATCTGCGGGGTGCCCTTCATATAGATGACGATGGGGTTGCTCTTCACCTGCTCGTCGATACGCGCTAGCACATCCATTTCATTCACCTCTTCAATTCGTTACTCAATCTGTGGTCTCCCTGCTATATAGGTCCCGATTGTCCCTATCTCAAGCCTGGGTGTGCGGCGGCGAGGGTAGCATATCCGGACAGGCGCAAGACACTTGCCTGCACACTTTGTGTCAATTCGGTGAACCCGGTTGCATTGGCCCCATCCCTACACTAAATCTTTGTCACGGCTGCACAGGCCCCACCCAGGAAGGAGACGGAGATGAAACTGCTCAAATTATTGCCCATGGCCCTCGTCCTGATGTTCCCGCATCTCACACTGGCCGCCACCGACCACTACTGGGTCGATCGCAATGGACAGGTGGTACGCGATGGTTCGGGGAACTGTGTCAAGGCCATCCACTACGGCAAGGACTTCCCCGCATGCCGGGGAGAGACGATGGCCCCGGCCGACAGCGACAATGATGGCGTCAGCGACGCTATGGATCAGTGCCCCGGCACGTCCGCCGGCATGCGAGTCGATGCCAGAGGCTGCCCCCTGGTGCTGGATGCCGACGGCGACGGTGTGCCCGATAGTGCGGATCGCTGCCCCAACACCCCCACCAATGTCGCAGTCGACGCAGCAGGTTGTCCGCGCGACAGGGACCGCGATGGGGTAGCAGACTATCTCGACAAGTGTCCCAACACCCCGGCCGGTTCGACCGTCGATACGCGAGGCTGCCCGCAGCGGATCGTGGTCAGGGATCTCAACTTCCCCAGCAACAGCGCAGCGCTCACGGCAGAATCCCGTACCGTTCTCGATAGCGTGGCCGAGGGGATCAGGGGCAACACCGCGGTGAAACAGGTGACGGTAACCGGTTATACCGATTCCCTGGGCGATGCCGCCTACAACAGGGACCTCTCCGAGCGCCGCGCCAGAGCGGTGGCCGACTACCTGAACGGCAAGGGGCTCAGCGGGGTAACCATCAACAGCGTCGGCATGGGTGAGGAGAACCCGGTTGCGAGCAATGCAACGGCAGAGGGCCGTGCGCAGAACCGCCGGGTAGAGATCGACCTCAAATAATCGGCAACGAGGCAAAGAGAAAACGGCGCCTTACGGCGCCGTTTCTTATTGTGGGTATCTACACTATCCCAGGTACCGGAAGATCAGGCCAACACCACATCGACATTGCGCTGCAACCACAGCTCCAGCAGCGCCAGGTGCCACAGCTTGGAACCGCGCAGCCGGGTGAAGTGGGCCTCGTTGTCGGGATCGGCCAACAGCTTCTCCACGTAGGCGCGATTAAAGAGGCCGCGATTGCGGCAGGCAGCGGAGTCGAGGATGGTGCGCATGAACTCGAGGAACTCGCCGCGCACGTACTTGAGCGCCGGCATCGGGAAGTAGCCCTTGGGCCGGTCGATCACCGCATCGGGGATGAGGCCGCGGGCGATCTGCTTGAGCACGTACTTGTGGTCGTTGCCGTCGGGGCCGAGTTTCATCGAAGGCGGCATCGACATCGCCAGTTCCACCAGCTCGTGGTCGAGAAACGGCACGCGCGCCTCCAGCCCCCACGCCATGGTCATGTTGTCGACCCGCTTGACCGGATCGTCGACGATCAGGGTGGTGGTGTCCATGCGCAGTACCTTGTCCAGGTAGTCGTCGGCGCCGGGCTCGGCCAGCAGTTCGGCCACCAGCTGCGCGGTATGGTCCTCGCCGCGGTACGCCTCGCTCACCGTCTCGAGGAACTCCTCGTGGGAGCGGTCGAAGTAGTGGCGGGCGAAGCGCTGCAGATCGCTTCCCTGCTCGGCGGCCATCAGCGGATACCAGAAATAGCCGGCAAAGACCTCGTCGGCCCCCTGCCCGCTCTGCACCACCTTGACCTCTGCGGCGACCCGCTCGGAGAGCAGGTAGAAGGCGACCGCGTCCTGCCCCACCATCGGTTCGGCCATCTGCGACACCGCCTCGGGCAGGCGCTGCAGCACCTGCTCATTGGGGATGTGGTACTTGTGGTGGCGGGTGTTGTACATCGCCACCACCTGATCGGAGTATTCGAACTCGCTGCCCTGCTCCTCGGGCTGGTCCTCGAAGCCGATGGAGAAGGTGAGGATATCCTTCACCCCCTGCTCGGCCAGCAGGCCGGCCAGCAGCGAGGAGTCGAGCCCACCGGAGAGCAGCACCCCGACCGGCACGTCGGCGATATCGAGGCGGCGCTTGACCGCCTTTTTCAGCGCCGCGTGCACCGCCTCGACCCACTCTGCCTCGCTGCGGGCCTCCGCCGGACGGGAGGCGTAGAGCTGCCAGTAGCGGCGCAGTTCGCTGTCGCCCTGCGGATCGATGGTCAGGGTGTGGCCCGGCTGCAACTTGCGTACGCCATTCAGAATGGTGCGGGGTGCGGGGATCACCGCGTGCAGGGTGAACTGGTGGTGCAGCGCCACCGGATCGATGGAGGTGTCCACCCCGCCGGCGGCCAGCAGCGCCTGGATATTGGAGCCGAAGAGGAAGCCGGTTTCGTTCTGGCTGTAATAGAGCGGTTTGATGCCGAGCCGATCGCGCGCCAGGAAGAGCTGCCGGGTGTGCATGTTCCAGATGGCAAAGGCGAACATGCCGGTGAGCCGCTCGACGCAGAGGTCGCCCCAGGCGGCGTAGGCCTTGAGGATCACCTCGGTGTCGCCGTCGGAAGCGAAGCGGTAGCCCATTCCCTTGAGCTCCTCGCGCAGCTCAGGGTAGTTGTAGATGGTGCCGTTGAAGACGATCGCCAGCCCCAGCTCGGTATCGACCATCGGCTGGTTGCCGCGCTCGGAGAGATCGATGATCGCCAGGCGCCGGTGCCCCAGCGCCACCGGGCCGTCCGAGTAGCTGCCCTCGTGATCGGGGCCGCGCCGCTCCAGCCGTTCGAGCATCCGCCCGGTCCGCCCCAGTTCCGGGGCCAGGCCGTCGAGTCTCAATTCACCGCAGATTCCGCACATCTTTTTCGTTCCTGTCCGTCAGGGGGCGACCCTGAGGCGATTGACCACCTGGTACACACCTTCCACCGAGGCGGCCAGCTGCCCCGCGCGATAGGCCAGCTCGCGGCTCGGCACCGTGCCGGAGAGTGTCACCACCCGGTTGCGGGTCGACACCTCGATATCCATCGCCGGGATCTGCCGGTCCTGCACCAGCAGGGTGTTGACCTGTGCGGTGATGGCGTTGTCGGCCCGCGCCTCGCTATAGCTGCGCCCGTCGCTGCTCATGCCGCCCTGGCCGTAACCGCTACCCACCGCGCTGGCGCAGCCGGCCAGGGCAACCACCAGCATCAAGGCCAATATGGCCGGAACTTTCTCATTCATCACACTGATCCGCTATTAAAAACATTCAACCACGAAGGACACGAAGGAATATACCGAAAAATCTTCGTGCTCTTCGTGTGCTTCGTGGTTATTCCGGCACTCCCCATCCGCCGCCGCCCGGCGTGGCGACACTGAGGCGATCGCCAGGCTTGACCATCACCGTGGTCTTGCCCGGCAGCAGCTCGCCGTTGAGGCGGTTCTCGCCCACCGCCCCCGCCCCACCGCCCGCCAGGCCCCAGGGGGCGTGACGCCGCCGTTCGGTGAGCAGGGTCACCTGTGCCGCGGCGAGGAACTCGAACTCCCGCACCAGGCCGTCACCGCCCGGCCGACAGCCCGCACCGCCGGAGCCCCGCCGCACCGCATAGCGGCGCAGGCGCAGCGGATAGTTCATCTCCAGCACCTCGACGGGGGTGTTGAGGGTATTGGTCATGTGGGTCTGCAGCGCAGAGAGCCCGCCGCCCTGTGGGCCGGCACCCATGCCGCCGCCCATCGTCTCATAATAGTCCCAGCGGGCCGCCCCGTTGCGTGCGCCCATCGCCAGATTGTTCATCGTGCCCTGGCTGGCCGCGGGGATGAGTCCGGGCAGCGCCTGGGCCAGCGCCCCGCAGATCACGTCGACCACCCGGCTGGAGGTCTCCACATTGCCCGCCGCCACCGCCGCTGGGCGCTCGGCGTTGAGCAGCGAGCCGCGCGGCGCCGAGACGGCGATCGGACGGAATGCCCCTGCGCAGGCGGGGGTCTGCTCCGGCATCAGGCAGCGAAACACATAGTAGACCCCCGCAGCGGCCACCGAGAGGGGGCAGTTTACATTGCCGGCGGTCTGTGGCGCGGTGCCGGCGAAATCGACCTCGATGCTGCCGCCCTCGACCGTGACCACGGCGCTGATCGCCAGTTCGCTATTGCCCAGTCCATCATCATCGAGCCAGTCGCTGAAACGGTAGCTGCCGTCCGGGATTTCGCCGAGTGCGGCGCGTGCCAGACGCTCGGCGTAGTCGTTTAGCTCCTGCAGCGCCGTGGTGTAGGCCTCCCGGCCCATGCCCCGCACCAGCTCACCCAGGCGCGCCACGCCGCTGCGGTTCGCGCTCATCTGGGCGGCGAAATCGCCATGCAGTTCCTGGCTGTTGCCGGTGCTGCCGACGATCTGCCCGAGCAGCTCCCCGTCGGGCACCCCGCCGCGCACCAGACGGGAGGGCGGGATCACGATACCCTCCTCCTCCAGCGTGCGGGAGATCGGCATCGACCCAGGGGCATTGCCGCCGATATCGGCATGGTGGGCGCGGTTGGCGACGAAGCCGAGCAGGACGTCATCGATAAACAGGGGGGCGATCAGCGTGACATCGGGAAGGTGGGTACCGCCGAGAAAGGGGTCGTTGACCACCACCATGTCGCCCTCCTCCCACGCCAGGCCGCCGACGATATCGCGCATGGCGTAGGCCATGCTGCCGAGGTGCACCGGGATATGCGCCGCCTGGGCGCAAAGCTGCCCGTCGGCATCGAACACCGCACAGGAGAAATCGAGACGGTCCTTGATGTTGGGGGAGAAAGCGGTGCGTCGCAGCACCGCCCCCATCTCCTCGCAGACCGCCTCGATACGGCTGGAAAAGAGGCTTAGTTCAATGGCGTCCATGGGACGTCATGATAGCAAGTCGTCGGGTAGGATGGGATGAATCCCATCAATAGCCACAGGCAGGAGCCAACTCCCTGGGCGAACCATTCGCCGAGAGGACTCGGCTCCTACCACTTGCCACTTGCCACTGCCGTCAAAACCGATACCCGATATTCGCGCCGAAGGAGCGCTCGGAGAGGCTGATCCCGGCACCGGGAGCCCTGGGATCGGTCATCGGGGCGCTCATGCTCTTCTCCGGCACCAGCATGTAGTGCAGCGCCAGGTCCCAGTGGTTGTTCAGGCTGTAGTCCATGCCGAGGGTGTAGTGGGTCTCGACGATGGCCGGCAGGATCAGGTTGCTGCTGACCTTCTCCTCGTCGAACGGGGCCTTGGCGTAGTTGTAGCCGCCGCGCAGGTTCATCCGCTCATTCACTGCGTAGGCCACACCCAGGGCGTAGACGGTCTGGTCTTCCCAGCCCGGATCCATGGGTACGTTCATGCCGCCCGGGCCTTCCACCGCCAGCTCGCCCATGGTGTCGGACCAGTCGATCCACTTCACGTCGGCCGAGACGGTGAATGCCTTGCTGGGCCTGAAGGCAACGCCGAGCGCAGCCTGCTGCGGGAAGTCGAGATCCAGCTTGTAGGTGCCGGCCGGGCCTTCAAGGCCGGGGCCGTTGCTGATGTCGCCGAAACCGAGCTGGTACTCCAGGGGGGCGAACTGCTGCTTGCTCTTGTAGTTGAAGCCGAGGGTGAGTTGATCGTTGAGGTCATACAGCAGACCAAGCCCGAGGCCGAGGCCGAAGCCGCTGGCACCGCGGCTGAGGTCGAAGTTCTGCATCACGGTCTCGGCCGTGCCGTTGCTGTCGGTATCGGCGCTGACGCGCTGTTTGAACGCCACCGACTGGTAATCGATGTTCAGGGTCACGCCCACGCTGTAGCGGGAGTTGACGTTCCAGGCAAAGCCGGGGGCCATCTGCCAGAAGGAGATGTTGCTGTAGCCTTCCCAGTACATGTCGGGATTGGGCAGCGGTGAGGCGGGCATCATCTGGGTCTGTGCGTAATCGACGCCCATGCCGGAGGTGCCGAACATGCCGCCGCCGAAGTAGACGTCGCTACCCTCTGAGGTGGGGGCGGCCCAGCCGATCGCCGGCACGCCGTACAGGTTGACCGCGCTGTCGGCGGAGCTGCCGCCCATGGCGCCGAAGTCGACGGAGCGCTCGGGCATGAACGCCTCCATGGAGAAGTCGGCGCGGGAGCCGATACGGGCCATGCCGGCCGGGTTGGAGACCGCGGTCATGGCGCTGCCCGGTGCGGCGGTAACGGCACCGGCAAGGCTCTTCTGGTAGGCGCCGACGCCGATGAGCTGGTAGCCGTTGGTGGCAAAGGCGGAGAGAGGGAGCGCGGCGGCGGCAAGCAAGGCATACCGCATGGGGGTTTGGGTAATGTTCATTACAGACTCACTGTTCATTTGATTTATTTATGCAAGCCTCCTCCCGGGCGGCTTGCGCGTGGTGACGCGATGCAGCACGCGATAATACCCACGATAGGGATTAGTGATCAAAAATATTCTAATAACCTGATATCGCAAATGGGTATGCGTGATATCTCCGTGAACAGTGCGCACTATGCTACTAATGGGAAAACAGAGAGGGGTTATCACACATGTCGCGTAAGGTCCTGGTCATCGAGGACGATCACCATATCGCCGAGCTCATCGCGCTGCACCTGCGTGATGAGGGTTATGAGGTGGAGCTGCAGCACAACGGCAAGGAGGGACTCGCCGCCGCACTCGGCGGACAGCATGAGCTGATTATCCTCGACCTGATGCTGCCCGGAATCGACGGCCTCTCCATCTGCCGCCACTTGCGCAGCGAGGAGCGCTATCTGCCCATCCTCATGCTGACCGCCAAGTCCTCGGAGCTGGATCGGGTGCTCGGCCTGGAGATGGGCGCGGATGACTATTTGACCAAGCCGTTCAGCATTCGCGAGCTGGTGGCGCGGGTGAAGGCGCTGTTTCGCCGTGCCGAGGCGATGGGTAGCCGCGCCAGCGAGCCGGCAAGCAGGAGCCTCGACTGCGGCGATCTGCACATCGACGTGGAGCGACGCAGCGTGACCACGAGCGGCAACCGGGTGGATCTCACCGCGCGGGAGTTCGACCTGCTGCTGTTCTTCGCCCGCCACCCGGGAAGGGTATACAGCCGGGTACAACTGCTCGATCAGGTCTGGGGCTACGGCCACGAGGGCTATGAGCATACGGTCAACTCCCACATCAACCGCCTGCGCGCCAAGATCGAGCAGGACCCGGCCAATCCGCACTACGTACTCACCGTATGGGGGGTTGGCTACAAGTTTGCGGAGCACCCCTGATGTTAAAAACCCTCTACGGCAAACTCGCCCTGGTGCTGGTCCTGCTGCTGGTCACCATCGGGATCGGCTATGCCCTGTTCAGTCTCTACGCCAGCCAGCTTTTTCTGCAGGAGGTGAACCAGCGCTTTAACCACGACCTGGCGCGCCAGCTGCTGGTGCAGCAACGGCCCAGCGGCGGGGAGTGGCTGCAGGAGGAGGAGATCCGGCAGATCTTCTCCGACTACATGCATATCAACCCGGCCATCGAGATCTACCTGCTCGATGCCAGCGGGAAGATCCTCGCCTTCGAGGCGCCGCAGAGGAAGATCAAGCGCGATCGGGTGGGGCTGGGACCGATCAGGCGCTTTCTCGCCGGCGACATGGCTTACCCCATCCTCGGCGACGACCCGCGCAGTGAAACCCGGCAGAAGATCTTCTCCGCCGCCGCTTTTCCCCTCCAGGGTCCAGCCCGCCAGTACCTCTACGTGGTGCTGGGCGGCGAGGAGTACGAAACGGCCCAGCGCCTGCTGCACGGCAGTTACTTCCTGCAGCTCAGCACCCTGGCGGTGGGGGCGAGCGTGGCTTTCGGCCTGCTACTGGGACTGTTCATCTTCAACCAGCTGACCCGCCGCCTGTTCCGCCTGGCACACCATATCGAGCAGTTTCGCCGGAGTGGCTTCAGGCGCCACTCGCCCTATCAGGGCAGCCGGCTCGAGCTACTGCACGACGAGATCGACACCCTGGGCGAGACCTACAATGCCATGGCCGAGCGCATCATCGAACAGATGCAGGCACTCGAGTCCAAGGACACGCTGCGGCGCAATCTCATTGCCAACGTCTCCCATGATCTGAGAACCCCGCTGGCCTCCCTGCAAGGCTACCTTGAGACCCTGCAGTTGAAAACCGGCGAACTGAATGTCGAGCAGCGCAAACACTATCTGGCCATCGCCCACCAGCAGAGCCAGCGCCTTACCCGCCTGGTGACGGAACTGTTCGAGCTGTCGAAGCTGGATGCCCACGAAACCGCGCCCAAGCTGGAGATGGTGGCACTCGGTGAGCTGGTGATGGATGTGGTGCAGAAATACCGGCTGCAGACAGAGGAAAACCGGATCAAGCTGGAACTGCGCATCCCCACCGGCCTGCCCTTCGTGCGCGCCGATATCGCCATGCTCGACCGGGTACTGGAGAACCTGCTCGGCAACGCCCTGACCCATACGCCGGAAGAGGGCACCATCTGCATCGCAATGCAGAGACAGGGCGGCGGGGTACGGCTGTCGCTGTGCAACAGCGGCAAGGGGATCGGCGAGGCCGAACTGGCCCATGTGTTCGAGCGTTTCTACCAGGCCCCGGAGAAGCGCCACGGCCGCGGCGCCGGCCTGGGCCTGGCCATCGTCAAACGCATCCTCGAGCTGCATGGCAGCGAGATCGAGGCAGAGAGCACCCCGGGTGAACAGACCTGCTTCCGCTTCGTGCTACCGGCCACGCAGGAGGATTAGCGAGGCGGGATATTTCTCGGCAAAACCGGGGGCGATTCGTGATAAAAAAGTGACTATTGCGTTATCCCCAGGTGACCTTTGCCGACCATGCTTATCTTTAAGCTACCTGGTAGCCCGCCAGTTGTCGCCAAACCCGCACAGCGGCAAGGCGACACGCAAACCGCACAAGAGGAGTACGCGCCATGAACATGAAACGCACACTGTTGACCAGTGCCATTGTCGGCATGCTCTTTTCCACGGCGGCGATCTCCGCAGAGCTGGGTGATCGCTTCAACCCCTATGTCACATACGATGAAATCAGCGTCGTGCCTTCCATGCGCACCCCGGCCGAGAATCGCCTGGCCGATCGCTTCAATCCCTATATTCTCTCCGATGAGATCGTCGCATCCGAGGAGTGCAGCGATCCGGAAAGCGTACTGGTCGCCGACCGCTTCAACCCCTACGTCACCTTCGCACAGCTGGAGAGTGCCGAGATGACCCGTAAGTGCTGAGAGGTCGTGCCCGATGCCGGCAAGCCGTTCAGGGAAGTGCGGCTTGCCTGGTAGTAATGTCATTCTCAAGAATCCTGCTGCGGAGAAAAAATGCCCCAACAAATCGAATTCAACGGCAAGCTCCTTGAGCTTGAACTGACACCTGCGGCAGCGGATGCCCTGGCGCTGCGGGACACCCCGCTGCTGGCGGAGATGGAACTCTACTTCAGCTGCCTTATCCGCAAATCGGTGCGATTTTATGAAACGGAAACCGGCGACGGTTGCACCCCCGTCGACCGCAGCCTGTCGCTCTGCTTTCGCCCGGTAATGACCCGCCACTGTGGACTCGATTACGAGGGGGATGAACCGCCACTGGCCGACTTTCCGATCATCCATGCCGAGCGCTATCTCCCGCGCTGGCTCAAGCTCGATTTTCAAAACGGTCAATGGAAAGGCGATTTCGGTTACACCAAACCCTGATCCTGCCAACCGACGGTTACACCTCCTCGCAGGCGCACCTCCTCCCAGGTAGAGCGCGTGCCCAGTCTTCCACTCGATTAAGGTGCCACCATGCTGATCCGAAAACACAACACCATCCTCCCCTCCGAGATCACCGCCGAGAGCGTTTACCGCGAGCGGCGCCGTTTTCTCGGCATGGCGGCACTGGGGGGTGCGGCCCTGAGCGGCGGCATCCTGCTACCCGCACTCCATGCACTGGCGGAAACGAATCCGCTCAAACCCTTAGCCGACCTGAAAAAGAGCCCCTTCAGCAGCAATGAAAAACTCAACAGCTATGAGGACATTACCACCTATAACAACTTCTACGAGTTCGGCATCTTCAAGGATGACCCGGTGCGCAAGGGGCACATGCTCACCACAAACCCCTGGTCGGTGGAGATCGCCGGCGAGGCGGAGCTGACCGGAAACTTTCAGCTCGAGGATATCCTCAAACCGCACACCCTGGAGGAGCGGATCTACCGCCTGCGTTGCGTCGAGGCCTGGTCGATGGTGATCCCCTGGGTCGGCTTCCCGCTGGCCGAACTTATCAAGCGTTTCAAACCCACTTCAAAGGCGAAGTTCGTCGAATTCACCACGCTCTACAACCCGCAGGAGTTGCCCGGGCAGAAATACAAGGTCCTCGACTGGCCCTATGTGGAAGGCCTGCGCATGGACGAGGCGATGCATCCCCTGACCCTTCTTGCCGTCGGTCTCTACGGCAAGGAGCTGCCGAACCAGAACGGCGCACCGATTCGCCTGGTGGTACCGTGGAAATACGGCTTCAAGAGCATCAAGTCGATCGTCAAGATCACCTTCCGTGAAACCATGCCGGAAACCTCCTGGCACCGCACCAACCCCGGTGAATACGGCTTCTACGCCAACGTCAACCCCGAGGTCAGCCATCCGCGATGGAGCCAGGCGCGGGAGCGGCGCATCGGCGAATTCCGCAAGCGCGAGACCCTGCCGTTCAACGGCTATGCCGAGGAGGTGGCGCATCTCTATAGTGGGATGGATCTGGAAAAGAATTTCTAGGTTCAAGGTTCAAGGTTCAAGGAAGCGCACAAAGCCGCATCTTTCATCGATACACTGATCGCGCAGGAACCACCGAGGCACCTTGAACTTTGCATCGATCCTGCGCATCCATGCGCCCGCGGCATACGTCCATCCATGGACATAAACTTTGAACTTTGAACTTTGAACTTTGAACTTTGAACCTTGAAGAATCCTAACCGCCAAATCAAACCACTGCTCTTCCTGGCCGCCCTTGCTCCCGCCATTTGGCTCCTGGCGGCAGCCCTGAGCGACAACCTCGGTGCCAATCCCATCGAGACGATCACCCGCTCGCTCGGCGACTGGGCGCTGCGCTTTCTACTGCTCACCCTGGCACTCAGCCCGCTACGCCGCCTCACCGGCTGGCGCTGGCTGCCCGGCTACCGGCGGATGTTCGGGCTCTACGCGTTTTTTTACGCCACGCTCCATCTCTCGAGCTACATCGTGCTCGATCAGTTCTTCTTCTGGCCGGAGATCTGGGCCGACATCATCAAGCGCCCCTATATCACCGTGGGCATGGTCAGCTTCCTCTTTCTGATCCCGCTGGCCGTCACCTCGACCGGCGGCTGGATGCGACGGCTTGGCCGGCGCTGGAAGCTGCTGCACCGGCTGGTCTATTTCAGCGCCATCGGCGGGGTGTTCCATTACTACATGCTGGTCAAGGCCGACACCTCCTCACCCCTTGTCTACGCCGCAATCCTGGCGGTTCTGCTGCTGTTGCGTCTGAAACGTCCGCAATCCGGTACTGTAAGTAGCTGAAGTCCGAACCGCTGAGCTTGAATTATCCCCTGCATGGACCACAGTTATTCCCGCGCTATACAAAGCCCTTGAAAATTTGTATTCTTTACTAAATATATAGGGTATTGGACCGCAGACCGATGCGGTCCATTCGTTTTTGAAGTGCGGATATGCCTCCCCATGTCCGCCGCAAGAAGAATTCAAACGCGTCACCTTTTGGATGCAAACCATTGAAAAACGAGGAGTAACGGAATGAAGCACGAACTGCCTGAACTGCCCTACGCCAAGAACGCGCTGGAACCCCACATCTCTGCCGAGACGCTGGATTATCACCACGACAAGCACCACGCCACCTATGTGAACAATCTCAACAACCTCGTACCCGGCACCGAGTTCGAAGGCAAGAGCCTGGAGGAGATCATCACCTCCGCACCGGCCGGCGGCGTATTCAACAATGCAGCCCAGGTCTGGAACCACACCTTCTACTGGAACTGCCTGAGCCCCAACGGCGGCGGCGAGCCCGCCAGCGCAGTGGCCGATGCGATCAACAAGGCCTTCGGCTCCTTCGCCGATTTCAAGGAGAAGTTCAGCACCTCCGCCGCCACCAATTTCGGTTCCGGCTGGACCTGGCTGGTGAAGAACGGCGACGGCGACCTGGAGATCGTCAACACCTCCAATGCAGGCTGCCCGCTGACCAGCGGCAAGACCCCGCTGCTGACCTGCGATGTGTGGGAGCACGCCTACTACATCGACTACCGCAACGCCCGTCCGAAGTACGTCGAGTCCTTCTGGAACCTCGTCAACTGGGACTTCGTTGCCGGCAACTACGGCGGCTGAAGCCCGTCGCACCCGGCTCCTGACAGGCATCCCCGAGGGATTTGCCTAGATTGATGCCTGGGAGTAAAATCGGCCGTTTACTGAGAGATGGCAGTCTCATACCGAGACTGCCATTTTGCTTTTTTGCGATGAAAAACCGTTTCAGCAAACGAGACAAGGCCTATGTCCAACGCGTTAATGACCACCTATGCCCGCCTGCCCGTCACCTTCGAAAAGGGTGAGGGGTGCTGGCTTTGGGATACGGCAGGCAGGAAATACATGGATGCCGTCAGCGGCATCGCCGTGTGCAACCTGGGGCATGCCCATCCTGCGGTAACCCGCGCGCTGTGCGAGCAGGCCGGCAAACTGGTCCACACCTCCAACCTGTACGGCATCGCCAATCAGCAGGCCCTGGGGGAGAAGCTCACAGCACTGGCCGGCATGGATCGTGTCTTTTTCTGCAACTCCGGGGCCGAGGCCAACGAGGCGGCGATCAAGCTGGCGCGCCTTTACGGCCATAAAAAGGGCATCGACAATCCGGCGATTGTGGTGATGGAAAGCAGCTTCCATGGCCGCACCCTCGCGACGCTCAGCGCCACTGGCAACCGCAAGGTACAGGCCGGTTTCGAGCCGCTGGTCAAGGGCTTCCTGCGCGTCCCCTACAATGATCTCGAGGCGATCGAGAACGTCGCCAAACACCACCCCGAGGTGGTAGCGGTACTGGTCGAGCCGGTACAGGGCGAAGGCGGGGTGAACGTGCCCGAGGAGAAATACCTCAGCGCCATCCGCGTGCTGTGCGACAAGCACAACTGGCTGATGATGCTCGACGAGATCCAGACCGGCATGGGCCGCACCGGCCGGCCGTTCGCCTTCCAGCACCAGGAGTGCCAACCGGACGTGATGACCCTGGCCAAGGCACTGGGCAACGGCATGCCGATCGGCGCCTGCCTGGCCCGCGGCGAGGCGGCAGAACTGTTCCAGCCCGGCAATCACGGTTCCACCTTCGGCGGCAACCCGCTGGCCTGTGCCGCCGCACTGGCGGTGGTCGACACCCTGCAGGAGCAGGGGCTGGCGGCACGCGCCGAGGAGCTCGGCCTGCGCATGCTCACCGCCTTCGAACTGGCGCTGGGCGACCAGGAGTATATCGCGGACATCCGCGGCCTGGGCCTGATGATCGGCATCGAGCTCGATCGCCCCTGCACCGAGCTGGTCGGCCTGGCCCTGGAACGCGGCCTGCTGATCAATGTCACTAACGGCAACACCATTCGCCTGCTGCCGCCGCTGGTTATCAGCGACGACGACGCCGACCATCTGGTACAGCAACTGACCGAGCTGATCGTCGAGTTTGTGGCCTAGGCCGCGGAGTGGAGCCCTGTTATGAAGATCCGACACTTTCTCACCCTGCGTGACCTCTCAAGCGAGGAACTGAACACCCTGATCCGGCGCGCCATCGAACTCAAGGCGATGCAGAAGCGCGGCGAGATCTACGAGCCGCTGAAGAACCGGGTTCTCGGCATGGTGTTCGAGAAGTCTTCGACACGCACCCGGGTCTCCTTCGAGGCGGGAATGGCGCAGTTCGGCGGCCACGCCATCTTTCTTTCGCCCCGCGACACCCAGCTTGGCCGCGGCGAGCCGGTGGAGGACACCGCACGGGTGCTCTCGCGCATGGTCGATGTGATCATGATCCGCACCTTCGAGCATGAGAAGCTCGAGACCTTCGCCGCCCACTCGCAGGTGCCGGTGATCAACGCCCTGACCGACATGTACCACCCCTGCCAGTTGCTGGCCGATGTGCAGACCTATGTCGAGCACCGCGGCGATATCGCCGGCAGGACCGTGGCCTGGATCGGCGACGGCAACAACATGTGCCACTCCTATATCAACGCGGCGATACAGTTCGGTTTCAAGCTGAATATCGCCTGCCCGCCTGGGTATGAGCCAGATGCTGCGCTGGTCGAATCGGCCGGCGGGCGCGTCATGCTGATGGGAGATGCCCGCGAAGCGGCGCAGGGAGCGGATCTGGTCACCACCGATGTGTGGGCCAGCATGGGGCAGGAGGAGGAGCAGAAGGTGCGGGAAAAGGCCTTCGCCCAATTCGAGGTCGACGACGCGGTGATGGCCTGCGCCAGACCCGACGCGGTGTTCATGCATTGCCTGCCGGCGCACCGCGGCGAAGAGGTCAGCGCCTCGGTGATCGACGGCGCGCAAAGCATCGTCTGGGACCAGGCCGAGAATCGTCTGCATGCGCAGAAGGCACTGATGGAGTTTCTGCTGGTTGGAATTCGCTGATAACCATCGGGAAATTCCGCTTGGGTGAATGGATGCGCCGAAGCCCCCGCTGAACGGATTAGCGATCTGAGGAACCGCACCACATACGCCTGTCGTCTCCTTGACTCTCATCAGCTGATTACCATACTTGATATGGTATTTAGCCTCGACAAGGAGATTCAGATGGAGATGAAGAAGTTTGTTATTGGCCTTCTCGCCGTTCTCGGGATCACTGCCAGTGCTATGGCGTATGCAGCATTTCCTGCAAAGGGCCACACCGATGTCATCGAGAAGGTTGTAATGCCATCGATTGACGATAACGCCACGCTATCACGCAAGTGTCCACCATTCTGCTAAACGAACAAGGGGCGTAATCGCCCCTTTTTCTTTTACGCCGTAGCAAGCCGGCTCACCGTGTCCGGTGCACCTCTTCTTCCATCTTGTCCAGGCTGGTGTGGCGCACATCCTTGCCCTTGACCAGATAGATGACGTACTCGCAGATATTGCGCGCGTGATCACCGATGCGCTCCAGGGCGCGTGCCGCCCACATCACGTCCAGCACACGGGTGATGGTGCGCGGATCCTCCATCATGAAGGTGATGAGCTGGCGCATGATCGACTCGTACTCCTTGTCGACCTTGATGTCCTCGCGGGCGACATTGAGGGCGGCCTCGACATCCATGCGGGCAAAAGCGTCGAGCGCATCATGCAACATCTGGCGCACATGGTTGCCGAGGTGCTGCAATTCGACGAACTGGCTGCGGTTAATCTCCGCATCGGCCAGCCGCACCGCCATGCGGCCCACGCGTTCGGCCTGGTCGCCGATGCGTTCCAGATCGGTAATGGTCTTGATCACCGCCACGATCAGGCGCAGGTCGCTGGCGGTGGGCTGGCGGCGGGCCAGCACGCGGCTGCACTCCTCGTCGATCGCCACCTCCATCGCGTTGACCCGGTAGTCGCCGCTGATGATCTTCTCACCCAGCTCCGAGTCTCCCTCCACCATGGCGCTGACCGCGTCTATCAGTTGCTGCTCAACCAGTCCACCCATGGCCATGACGCGGTTACGGATATCCTCCAGCTCCGCGTTGAACTGCTGGGAAATGTGCTGTCCGATACTGATCTTGTCCATCATCTGTCTCCTGGGGCACACCCCGATATTCTTAAAAAAATTCTTTGGCCACAGAGGACACAGCGATCACAGAGCAGGCAAGATAAGCCAGCCTGCCGATATGCATGCTCTCAACCAGGTCCTCTGTGACCCCTGTGGCAAACGCCTTAACCATATCGCCCGGTGATGTAGTCTTCGGTCTGTTTCCTGGACGGGTTGGTGAACAGGGTATCCGTGTCACCGTACTCGACCAGCTCCCCCATATACATGAAGGCAGTGTAGTCGGAGACGCGCGCCGCCTGCTGCATGTTGTGGGTTACGATGACGATGGTATATCGATCCTTGAGCTCGTAGATCAGCTCCTCGATCTTGAGGGTCGAGATCGGATCCAGCGCCGAGGCCGGCTCGTCGAGCAGCAGCACCTCCGGTTCGATGGCAATGGCGCGGGCGATCACCAGGCGCTGCTGCTGCCCGCCGGAGAGGCCGAGTGCCGAGTCCTGCAGCCGGTCCTTGACCTCATCCCACAGTGCGGCGCCGCGCAGTGCGCTCTCCACCACGTCGTCCAGCTCGCGGCGGCTCTTCTTGCCCTGCAGGCGCAGCCCGTAGGCCACGTTCTCGTAGATCGTCTTTGGAAAGGGGTTGGGCTTCTGGAACACCATGCCGACACGGCGGCGCAGCTCCGCAACGTTGACCTGGCGGTCATACATGTCCTCGCCGTCGAGCTCGATGGCGCCGTCGATACGCACGCCGTCGACCAGGTCGTTCATGCGGTTGAAGCAGCGCAGCAGGGTCGACTTGCCGCAGCCCGACGGCCCGATGAAAGCGGAGACGCGCTGCCTCGGGATGTCGAGATTGATGCCCTTCAGCGCCTGCTTCTCGCCGTAATAGAGGTCGAGATCCTTCACCCGCAGGGTAATGGTCTCATCCTTCAGGCTGAGGTGGCGCGGTTCGCGGTCCAGGGCGCTGATATCGAGGCCGTGGGTCGGGACAGTTGAGTCGTTCATCGCTTGTCTCTTCTAGTGGTTCATGCGGGTAATAATGTCATTCTCAGAGCCCCGCTAATGGGTCAAGGCAAGGCGCACTGCGCAGGGAATGGCCATCCCCTTGCCAAGCAGTGCAACGCGGCATTGGCTCATTAGCGGGGCTCCCTCCGGGCCGGTCCACAAGCCTCATCGCCTGTGTTGCACTCGCTTGAATTAGAATAACTAGTCCTGCGCTCGCGCGCCTTGCCGATGAGGCTTGTGGGCCGGCTGAGTGTGGCATTATTGCTCGCATGGACCACTAATGTTCCAGGGCGCGGTACTTCTCGCGCAAATGGTTTCGGATGGCAATCGCTGCCAGGTTGAGCAGCACGATCACCACCACCAGCAACAGGGCGGTGGCGTAGACCAGCGGACGTGCCGCCTCCACATTGGGGCTCTGGAAGCCGACATCGTAGATATGGAAGCCGAGGTGCATGAACTTGCGATCCAGGTGGAGGAAGGGGGCGTTGCCGTCCAGCCCCAGCGAGGGCGCCAGTTTGACCACGCCGACCAGCATCAGCGGCGCCACCTCGCCGGCGGCGCGTGCCACGGCGAGTATCAGGCCGGTCATCATCGCCGGGCTGGCCATCGGCAACACGGTGCGCCACAGGGTCTCGGCCTTGGTGGCGCCGAGCGCCAGGCTCCCTTCGCGAATCGCGCTCGGGATGCGCGAAAGCCCCTCCTCGGTGGCGACGATGACCACCGGCAGGGTGAGGATCGCCAGGGTCAGCGAGGCCCAGAACAGGCCGCCGGTGCCGAAGGTGGGCGCGGGCAGCGCCTCGGGGAAGAAGAGCCGATCGATATTGCCGCCGAGGAAATAGACGAAGAAACCGAGGCCGAACACGCCGTAGACGATGGAGGGAACGCCCGCCAGGTTGTTCACCGCAATGCGAATCAGCCGGGTCAGCGGTCCCTGTTTGGCGTATTCGCGCAGGTAGACCGCGGCGATCACGCCGAAGGGGGTGACGAAGATCGACATCAGGATCACCATCAGCACGGTGCCGAAGATCGCCGGGAAGATGCCGCCCTCGGTGTTGGCCTCGCGCGGCTCGTCGCTGACGAACTCCCACAGCTTGGCAAAATAGAAACCGGTTTTGGCAAAGAGGCCCATCTCATTGGGGCGATAGGCACGGACCACCTTCGAGAGCGGCACCACTACCTCTCTGCCGTCCATCACGATGCCGGTGAGATGGTCGCGTCCGATCTGCTGATAGAAATCCTGCAACCGCTGCTGCATGCCCTGGTACTGCTGCTCCAGCGCGACGCGCTGCTCGGCGATCTCGCCGTACTGCGGCGTCCCCCTGGGCACGCCGTCGAGTTCGAGGCGGCGCTCGGCCAGCCGCAACCGCTCGATGTTGTAGTTGATGGTCCCGATCTCGTCCTTCTCGATGCGCCGGATCTGCCGGCGCAGCTCGCTGGCCCGTTCGATGAGGGGCTGCAGGGCCTCCCAGGCCCCCTCGCCGCTGGCGACCACTTCGCCCGCCACGCTGACATCCTTGAGATAGCCATAGAAGTTCCCCCACTCATAACGCTCCAGCGCGAGCAGGTTTTCGGGGTGGCTCCGGTTGCTGATATTCGGCTCGAGCGCCCAGCGGAAATCGAGCCCGACGGTATCGCGATTACCGGTTTTAACCAGGAAGCGACGCACCGTATCGAGCTCCGCGGGCAGCTCGACGCCGCCTTCGCGCAAGCGCGCAGCCGGAACGATCTCGCTGTCGTGGATCTCGCCGATGAGGCGGCTCACGCTGCCGTCGGCCTCAAGGTAGTCTGCCTCCATGATCGGCTTGGGCCAGAAATGGCCCAGGCCGCGTACCGCGATGAGGATCAGCAGCGCCACGACCATGATGATGCTGATACTGACGGCGCCGGCGTTGAGCCACACCCAGGGCGAGCCGCTGCGGAACCATTGCTTGAGGTTGTGCTTCATCTGACTCGTATCCGTTACAGGCTGCTGTATTTGCGACGCAGGCGCTGGCGCACGATCTCCGCCACGGTATTGAAGACGAAGGTGAACAGGAACAGCACCAGTGCCGCGAGGAACAGCACGCGGTAATGGCTGCTCGCCACCTCCGACTCGGGCATCTCAACCGCGATGTTGGCCGAAAGGGTACGCATCCCCTGGAAGATGCTGAGGTCCATCACCGGGGTATTGCCGGTGGCCATCAGCACGATCATCGTCTCGCCCACGGCGCGGCCGACACCGATCATGATGGCGGAGAAGATGCCCGGGCTGGCGGTCAGGATCACCACCCGCACCATGGTCTGCCAGGGGGTGGCGCCCAGCGCCAGGGAACCGAATGTCAGATGGCGCGGCACGCTGAAGATGGCGTCCTCGGCGATGGAGAAGATGGTGGGGATCACCGCAAAGCCCATCGCCAGGCCCACCACCAGGGAGTTGCGCTGATCGAAACCGATACCCAGCGAATCATGCAGCCACTTGCGCATGTCGCCGTCGAACAGGAGGTTTTCCAGCGGCAGGCTGACCGAGAAGCTGAACCCGATCAGGGCGATGATCACCGGCACCAGCAGCGCCGCCTCCCAGCCCTCCGGCACCCGGTTGCGCAGATTGCGCGGCAGGTTGTGCCAGATGAAGGCGAACAGCAGGATCCCCAGCGGCAGCACCAGTAGCATGGCGAAAACGCCCGGGAGGTGGGTCTCCAGCACCGGTGCCAGCCACAACCCGGCGAGAAAGCCTAGGATCACCGTCGGTAGTGCCTCCATGATCTCGATGGTCGGCTTGACCACGCGGCGCATGCGCGGCGCCATGAAGTAGGCGGTAAAGATGGCGCCGAGGATTGCCAGCGGCACCGCGATCAGCATCGCGTAGAAGGCCGCCTTGAGGGTGCCGAAAGCCAGCGGGGTCAGGCTGAACTTGGGTTCGAAATCGTTGCTCGCAGATGAGGACTGCCAGGTATAGGTGGGTTCGCTATAACCTTCGTAGTGCACCTTGCTCCACAGCGCGGACCAGGAGATCTCCGGGTGTTCGCTGTGCACGCGCCAGAAGTGCAGCAACCCCGTGCTGTCCTCGGCGAGGAAGGTATCGGAGCGCGGCGCGTTGGCGATGGTGACGATGGGATGCGCGGCGACCTGCTCCACCAGCAGGTTGCGGTGGGCGGTGCTGTGATAGATGCCGATCCGGCCCGCCTCGTCGCCGATCAGGAAACCCTTACGCCGTTCTTCGGTGGCGGTGGCGCTGACCCTTGCCTCCTGGGAGTGGAACTCGCGCACCCGGGTCAGGTGATAGTTGTTGTGCTCGTCGCGCACCGGGAACCACTGCACCACGCGACCGTCGCTGCTCCCTGCCAGCAGCGAGATGCCGCCGAGCAGCATCCGCAGGGAGCTCAGCTCCTGCCCTTTTGGCAGCAGGCTGACCCGCTCCAGCAGGCGCACCCCGGAGGAACCGATTTCGTAATGCAACAGCGAACCGTCGCGACCGGCGATATAGAAGCGTCGCCCATCCTGGGCGATCAGCAGATAGTCGGGGCGGATATCGACCCGATCGAGAGTGAACGCCTCGCGCTCGAGGGTCACCTCCTCGGTGAGGAAAGAGCTCTCCTTGGCGAAGCGCACCAGCGAGAGACGCCCCTCCGAATCGGCCGCCACTGCCAGCAACGCATCGTCGCTGTCGCGAATCGCCAGCTTCGCCAGCGGCCGCGCATCCGCGAAAATCGCCAGCGGCTCCTCGCCGTAGGGGTATTCGATTTGCGGCGTAATGGTCCGCACATCATTGGGGTAGCTGACGCGAAACCGGTGCCTGACCAGCAGCAGGCGGCCGTCATCGAGTCCCAGCGCAACCTTGCCGCTGCCCGGAATGCCGCTCGCCAGCGAGTGGATTGCCGTCATGCCGGGGGCCAGCGGCAGATCCATGACCGGTTCGCCGTCCGCGGTGTTGAAGAACAGCGCATGGCCCTCGCTGGTGTAGCGCACCGCCATGCCCGATTGCTCCTCGATCTCCAGCCCGAGGGTCTGGCCCGAGCCGGGCACGGGGTAGGCGGCGATCTTCTCGCTGCTTGCCGGAACGAACAGCGGGAACACCACGTAGAGGAGGTAGAAAAAGATGAGGACGATGGCGAGGATCACACCGATCCCGCCAATGGCGACCCCGTTGCGCGCGATTCGATCCTTGAGCATCCGCCAGCGATGGCGCGGACTGGAGGCGGCGCTGAGGGAAGCGGAGGAGCGGGAGTTGGCTGGGCTTGTCATGCCCGGCATCATATGACGGGAATATGACAAACATATTACACCCTTGAAAAAGCCTGCCCGCGGGCGGTGCCAGTCAGGGTATGGATACGACCGCCTACATCAGGCGGTGTGCCGCCTCGTCCTTCAGCCCCATCACCTGTTGTGCCAGGGAGATGGCCTGTTCGGTGAAGATATCCAGGTCCCGCCAGGCATCGGAGGTATCCAGCTCGCGCTCCATGTTGGGGGCGACCACCTTGAGCAGGTAGTCCCCGGCGGGGCCGGGCCGATGGATGGAGAGAACATAAAAATTGGGATCGCTACTGCCGTCCTGCACCATGGCGAAGATGTAGCGGTAATCGACCTCGTCGGTGCTCTCCACCTCACCCAGCACCACGGCGGAAAAGTCGCCGATCTGGAAACGGCGCTTGGGGATGGCAGTGGCGAATCGGGGAGTGTTCATGCGTGTTACCCATCTCCTGGAATTTCGGGCCGGCTCGGCAAGAGCCGCTTCAGTGTTTAGATGCGTTGCCGCCGGGCGGATTTCAACACCCGCTCACGCAGCGCTGCCCGTCGATGGCCCTGCGGCGGCCACCTCCGCTGCGTGCAGCCAGGGCGGCACCAGCCGGCTCGCCTGCCGCAACGCCTTTTCCAGCCGGCGGTAATCGGGCTCCTTGCTTGCCACCAGCGCCCAGTACCGCGGGGAGTGGTTGAGGTGGACGGTGTGGCAGAGCTCATGCACGAACAGGTAGCGCACACAGTGCGGCGGCAGAAACAGCAGGGCGTAGTTGAGGTTGATATGGCGCCTGGCCGAGCAGCTGCCCCAGCGGCTCTTCTGTCCGCGCAGCGTCACCCCGCTGAAGGGCAGTTCCAGCTCCGCACTCACCTGCTCGAGCCAGGGCACCAGATGCTCCCGGCCCCTGCGCGCCAGCCAGCGCCGCAGGGCCGGCTGCCAGGCCACCCCGCCGCTCACCCGCAGGATACCCTCCCCGCGTTCCCGGCATCCGGAGCCGGCGCCCTCGGCGGCGGTGTACTCCAGTCGCCATTCGGCGGCGATGGCCGGCAGCGCTATCCGCTCCGGCGGCGTGATCACCTGCGGCGTCGCCGCGACGCCACCGAGCCGCCTGAACGTCCGCTGCACCCACTCCTCATGCGCATCCAGAATGGCCGGGAGCTGCCGTGCATCGAAGTGCAGCGGCACCACCAGCTCCACCAGGCCCGAGTGGTGCACCTTCAGGCGCGCATACCTGGCCCGCTTGCTGCGGCGCAGCTGGACCTGCGTGCGCCACTCCAGGGAGGTGGCGAAAGGGGATTCATCGCTCATATCGGGCACATTATCCCTGCAGACCGGGGCGACGACTAGCCTGAATTAGACAACGGGAGAGGGACTAGCGCCGGGGGAAGAGGTTTGCCACATCCAGGCCCTCGAAATCGGCCAGCTCCTCGACGTGGATCTCCTCGGTCGGCGGCAACAGCAGGTTGATGGCGTTGGTGGGCTGAAAGCCGAAAAACTCCTTGATCAGGGGGATAATGGTGCTGCTGTTGCCCTGGTAGCGGCGCTCCAGGTTTTCGATAGCGTCACGGGCAAGTGCCTGGGCCTCTCCCGGCGGGGCATCGATGGTGAAGCGCCGCCCGTCGGTGACGAACCCGGCCTCCTGCATCGCCTGCTGGATCTCGGTGAAAACCCCGAACACCCTCTCGCGGTCGTAGTTTTCGTAGTCGAGATTGATGATAATGTCGTATCGCATCTCATTCCTCACGCTCGGGCAGATTTATCATTATTGGGTCATTCCAGGAATGCCTCGTGTCCGGGAATAGCTGCCGACTTTACCTTTAACTCTAGTAACATTCCGCCCATGCGTAAATACCACGGCATAATGATTCACAAAACCCGGGACGAGCTCGGGGAGATCGAGGTTGTGGAAGAGGCGAGTTACCGCTCGCTCCACTTCGGCTCCGATCCCAAGCAGAGCAGCATGCTGCTGCGTGACCCGATCTATCTGGCGCTGATCTACACCCGCGCCATGAGCAGCGCACTGCTGTTCAACGAAAAACGAAGCCGATTCCTGCTGATCGGACTCGGCGGCGGCTCCCTGGCCAAATTTCTGCTCCACCACTTCCCGCAGTGCCGTGTGGATGCGGTGGAGTACCGCCAGGCGGTAAGCGAGGTGGCGCGCAGCCACTTCTGCCTGCCCGACGACCCGCGGCTGGGCATCACCATCGATGACGGCGGCCACTTCATGCGCACCGCACCTATGGATGAGTACAGCGATTACGATGTGATCTTCGTCGACGCCTTTCTCGGCAACGGTATCGCGCGCACCGTATGCGGCATGAGTTTTTATGATGCCTGCCGCGAGCGCCTTGCCGACGGCGGCATCCTCAGCATCAACCTGTGGAACGGCGATTTTATCCGCGCCCGCGAGATGCTGGTGGATATCAGCGACAGCTTCGATGGCAATGTGCTGCAGCTGCCGGTCGAAGGCAAGGACAACATCATCGCCCTCGCCACCAAGGGGGCAAAGATGAAAAAGCAGCTGCGCAAGCTCGAGGAGCAGGCCAGGGAGATGGAGCAGAACACCGGCGTCGAGTTCGGCGTATTCCTTCGCCACCTGCGCAAGAACAACAGCTGGTTTTCTTTCTGACCCTGCAAATTAATTAACCACGAAGCACACGAAGAACACGAAGGGAATACGGTCAGCTTGGCTTGAGTATCTTGCCCGGCATTCTGGAGTGGGAATATGGCCACCGGGCAAAATACCCAACCTGCGAAGACCATTGGAGTGTATGAAGATTTCTGCTCCGTGAACCCGACAATATATTCCTGGCATTCTCCACCACTGCCTTCCCTGGCGGTATCCGTGTCTGTGTGGTGCAAATAAGTGTTCTTCTTCGTGACCTTCGCGTTCTTCGTGGTTCATTCTTGCTCACTCACCCCTGCCTCTTGCGCAACACCAGCCAGGCCAGGCCGGTCAGCGCAATGGCGCTGAATATCGCTGCCGCCACCAGCTTGATCGAACCGATCAGTTCAGGCACCAACAGCAGCCCCAGGCCGAGTTCCAGCATCATAATGCCCGAGAGAAGCTTGAGCAGGCGTCCCTCTTCGGGCTGCATCTTGCGCTGCCCCAGGGTGTAGATGAAGAGCAGCAGGATCAGCAGCAGCGGCACCACATAGACCACGTTGTAGAGCAGCAGGTAGAGGTAATAGCTGCCGGCGGGAAGCGACTCCAGGGTCAGGATACGGGTGTAGATCATGGGCAGCCCCGAGGTGCAGAGCAGCTCATAGCTGTTGGCCGCCACCGCCAGGGTGATGGTGCCGAGGGTCAGTGCCGCCAGATTATCGGTCTGCAGCAGGGCACGCATGCGCTGGAACAGACCCGGTTTCCTTGCATCGGGTATGGAGAGGGAGACGCCCCGCCCCGGGAGAAGGAAGTCCTTTATATTGACCAGCGCCAGCGTCACCGCAACCAGACCGGCGGCGAGCGTAAACAGGCGCTGCATCCCGAGCAGCAGATACAGGTTGAGCCAGGCTGCCATAAACAGGAAATAGATCGCCCCGGAGAAGAAGATGAAGACGCCGCCGATGAACAGCATGCGGTAGCGGCTGCGGGTGTGGATGAGAAGGCTGAGCAGAAACAGCAGGACGAAGAAGGCGCAGGGGTTGAACGCATCGAGAGCGGCGATCACCACGGTAACGAGCAGCAGCGACTGCTCGCCCGAGTCGAAGCGGCCGAACAGGGGGATGCTTATCTCCTCCTCCCCGGTGGTGGCCGCCGGCGGCGCCTCCCCGCGCTGCTGCCGGTAGCACTGCTCAAGCTCGCGGCGCATCTGCGCGCCAAGGCCGGCCTCGTTGTCAAAACCCACCACCATCCTGTTGCAATAGAAAAAGGCGGGCACGGAGCGGGCATTGCGGCCGAACCGCTGCGCCATGGCGATATATTCCTGGAGGTATTCGGGATGGCCGGTCAGCTCCCGCGAGTGGAGTACCAGCCAGGGCAGCTCCCCCGCCATCTTCTCCAGCACCGGCCTGGCCTCCTGGCAGTGGGGGCAACGGGCCGACCAGTAGAAATAGAGGTTTACCTGCCACGCCCCCGTTTCATCCTGCTGATGCCACGGAGAATCCCTGTCGAGTGGGGCTGAAGCGGCAAGGCAGGCCGTACCTGGACCGAGTAAAAGCAGTGCCAGCAGGGCAAACAGACGGCGGTATTCAATCATTTATTTTTATCCTTTTGCCTGAATCCATCAGCATGCCTGCATAGCCAACCGGAAAGAGAATCTACTGTAGCTTGGCCCGCTAAGTGATGCCCGTATGGGAAATTTCCGCCCGCCGCACAACCGCCATACGCGTCGAAAACCAGCAGAAGTCGTGACCGACATAACGGTCTCGCCAGCAGTAACCCGATAGGATACGTGCCATAACAAGGTGGCAGCGATAAAAAGCACGGCTACTTTTAACTGACCGGCCGCGCAAAGCGCACCGCAAACGATGGGAGGCACTGTGATGCTGCACCACAACACAAGCACGACGAATCACAGCATCAGCATGCTGCTCAGCTACGGTCCCCTTGGGCTGATACGGGCAACCAACACCCTGATCGGGCAGAACCGCATTTGCGTCGATACCGGCTGTATCGCGCTGAACGACCATAGCGAGGTGGAGATCGTCCTCAATATCCGCCATGGCGACAGCAGCGAAACCTACCGCATCCCTGCCACCGTCTGCGGCAGCGACGCCCATGGTGTAATACTGCAGTTCCGCGATTGCGCCAAGGCCACCCTGGATGCCCTGCTGCCCTACGTCACCCGCCATTAGGGTCTCCGCTCCCGCAACGCCCCGTTCCCGCTCCCAACATTAGCGAAACCGCCACCGCTTTTCAGCACACAGATAGTCTGCGGCACCCAGGCCCCCCCCCGCGGGGCAGATCTGCCGCCAGGGCACCCCGCCCCTCACTGTCAGCCTCTCCCTGTCCAGCGGGCTGAGCATCCCGCTGATCTGCATACGAAATTTGTGCTCAAGCAGATCGGCGTAAGCATCTCGCTGGATGACTTCGGCACCGGCTACTCGAGCCTGAACTATCTCAAGCGCTTTCCCATCGACAAGCTGAAGATCGATCAATCATTCGTGCGCGACCTGACCGTTGATCCGGACGATGCGGCCATCGCCATCTCGGTCATCACCCTGGCCCATAGCCTGAGGCGGCGGGTCATCGCAGAGGGGGTCGAGACCGAGGCACAGCTTGCCGTGCTGCAACGGCACAACTGCGATGCGATCCAGGGCTATCTGTTTTCCAGGCCGCCGCCCGCCGACCGGTTCATGGAACTCCTCACCAGCGGAAAACGCCTTGCCGCGAGCCAGGTGGCAGCGAAAGTGCAACGGCTGACACTCCTCATCGTGGACGACAATCCGAAAATCCTCTCCTCCCTGGGCAGGGTTTTGCAAAATAAAGGTTATCGCCTCCTCACCGCAGAGAGCGCCGAAAAGGGGCTGGAGCTGCTGGCGCTAAATGAGGTACAGGTGGTGGTTTCGGACCAGCGAATGCCGGGCATGAGCGGGATCGAATTTCTCAGCAGAGTCAAGGCACTCTACCCCGATACCGTCCGCATCATGCTGTCGGGCCATGCGGATCTGGAATCGCTCACTGAAGCACTCAACCGCGGCCTGCTCTACAAATACCTGACCAAGCCGTGGAATGACCGGGAACTGCGCGCTCAACTGCGCGATGCATTCCGTTTTCACGCCACCCACATGGCCGAACGGTCCGGGCGGTGAGCATGCGGGAGGACGACAGCCGTCGGCCGCCCCGCAGGGAGCGAGATTAAAAAAAAAACGCCCCTTGCGGGGCGTTTCCTGCTACGGGATTGCCGTTACTGCAGCTTGGCCACTTCCTTCTCAGCCACCTTTGCAGGCAGCGGGATGTAACCGTCTTTTACCACCACTTCCTGGCCGACCTTGGACAACACCATCTTGATGAACTCACGCTCCAGCGGGGCGAGCGGCTGGTTGGGACGCTTGTTCACATAGATGTAGAGGAAGCGCGACAGCGGATACTTGCCGTTCAGCGCGTTCTCGGTATCGGCGGGGATGAAGGCCTCTCCCTCTTTTTTGGCCAGCGGCACGGCACGCACGCCGGAGGTCTTGTAGCCGACGCCGGAGTAGCCGATGCCGTTGACAGAGCTGGAGACTGACTGCACCACGGAGGCGGAGCCGGGCTGCTCGTTGACGGTGTTCTTGTAGTCACCCTTGCACAGGCCGTGCTTCTTGAAGTAGCCGTAGGTGCCGGATACGGAGTTGCGGCCGTAGATCTGGATGTTCTTGCCGCCGAGGGCGCCGCCCAGGCCGAGCTGGCCCCAGGAGGTCATATCTTCTGCATTGCCGCACTTGCGGGTGGAGGAGAAGATGGCATCGACCTGCGGGATGGTCAGCCCCTTGATCGGATTGTCCTTGTGCACGTACACGGCCAGGGCGTCGATGGCGACCGGAATGGCCAGCGGCTTGTAGCCGTACTTTCTTTCGAAGGCTTCCAGTTCATTGTCCTTCATCTTGCGGCTCATCGGGCCGAGGTTGGAGGTGCCCTCGGTCAGCGCAGGCGGCGCGGTGGAGGAGCCGGCGGCCTGGATCTGGATATTGACGTTGGGGTAGAGACGCTTGAACTCCTCAGCCCAAAAGGTCATCAGGTTGGCCAGGGTATCGGAACCGACACTGGAGAGATTACCGGACACGCCGCTGGCGCGGCTGTATTCGGGCAGGTCGGCATCGACCTTGGCAGCGGCAAGGGCCTGGCCGGCCATCAGGGAAGCGCCGATTACACCGGCGAGGATCGATTTCACAGCTTTCATCGAGAAACACTCCTGGGTTTACGTCATCGATGGTGCGTACTTTGGCGGAGAAAGATGACAGATTGATGAATCGGGTGTGAAGTTTGGGTGACGGGGGCGAAACAGCTCAAGATTCAAGGCTCAAGGCTCAAGGTTCAAGGTTCAAGGTTCAAGGTTCAAGGTTCAAGGAAGCGCATTCCCCTACCTTCGCCTCCTGATACCCGATCCGCGCCAAATCTGAACTTTGAACGTAATTACTCGCCCCTGTTGCATTTCTAAACGGCGTGCACAGTGTACAGACCGGGGACATAGGTTACAGTCTGTTCGGGGACATGGGTTACACCTCACCCTCACGGATATCCACTGTAGCGACCTTTTGATGACGATAAAAGACCGCCATGATGCCATCCTGTTCGGTAGGTCGTATCCCCACCGACTTTCCGGCGAAGGCCTCGCTGATTTTATAGCGCCGCTGTCGTAGCTGAAGCTGCCCTGTACGTCCCACCCGGCGGACAATATCGTCTGGGCTATAGTCGAAGTCCGGAACCTGCTCTTGATAGGGACGTTCACTGGGGCGATAGCAACTTACCGGTACGGCCATGGCCAGCGACTCATGCGGCCGTTCGTGGTTATACATCTGCCGCCACTGCTCACAGGCCTGCTGGCAATGGTGCTCGTCCCGAAAGTCGGTCCGGCTTAGCAGTTCGGCTTTGAGGGTTCGGTGAAACCGCTCATCCTTACCCTGGGTCTGAGGGTGATAAGGGCGTGAAAAGCTGACCCCCACGCCTTGGTCAAGCAGCCAGACACTGAGCTTGGTCCACCGACCATGGGAATTGCCCCACGGGCTGCCGTTATCCATCGTCATGCGCCGGGGCAGGCCGTAACGGCGGAAGAGTCCCCTCAAGGCCTCATAAGTCGGCGTAAAGCTCTGGCTGGCGCACAGCTCAATTCCCAGCGAGAAGCGCGAATGGTCATCCAGAACGGTCAAGGCGTGGACCGCGCTGCGTCGTGTGGCTATCGGCCCCTTGAAGTCCATTTGCCACAGGTCGTTGGGATGTTCGTGCTCAAAACGTACCCACGGGGGCTGATGGGTGGCCGAGCCGGTGTACAACAGCCCGCGGCGCCGCAGAATTTCAGTGATGGTACTGGGACTGGGGACATTTGAGTGCCCGAGGTCCTCCAGGCGGCGCTTGAGTTTACGTCCACCCCATTCAGGATGTTGCTGACGTAGGGAGATAATCTCCTGCTCTATCGCCGTATCGGTCTTGTTCGGCGAGTGCAAGGGCCGGCGGGAACGATCCTCAAACCCCTCTTCATCTGGCGTTTGAGCTCGGCCCAGCCACTTGTAGCCAGTTTTCCGGCTGATACCAAAGCGCCTGCATAGTTGACTGAAATTCGCACCTGGCTGGGATGCCAAGGCAACAAATTCCCTTCTCAGATTCACGATAAACACCTCATTCCAGGGCATGGGTCACCTCCCGATGTTCCTCATGCCGTCAGTCTAAAAGGTGTTACCTATCTCTCCGAACAATGTGTTACCCATGTCCACGGTCTGTACACACAGCACGCCCTATCCCCTACCCAATACTCTCGCCAAGCCGCAAAGCTCGCCAAGAAAAGGCTTTTTGCCTTAGCGCGCTTGGCGCCTTGGCGAGAGACCCCATAGGGTTGTTCCAGATCGCGGCATACAGGGCAGCCCGTGGCCGCCGCCACAATGGCCGTGGAACGAGTAGTTACCTTTGAACTTTGAACTTTGAACTTGAAATTGAACCCGTTTCAGGCCGCCTCGTCCGTGACGATCAGAGCACCGGGAAAATCGCAACTGAAGGTACTGCCCTTGTTGATCCTGCTGCTGATGCGCAGGGTGGCGCTGTGGCGATTGAGCACGTGCTTGACGATGGCCAGCCCCAGCCCGGTGCCGCCGACATCGCGCGAGCGCCCCACATCGACCCGGTAGAAACGCTCGGTGAGGCGGGGAATATGCTGGGGTGCGATCCCCACGCCGGTGTCGCTGACCTCGAAATGGGCGCCCGCCTCGTCCCGATACCAGCGCATCCGGATCTCGCCCCCTTCCGGGGTGTAGCGAACCGCATTGGTCACCAGGTTGCTGAAGGCGCTATAGAGCTCCTTCTCGGCGCCGTAGATGGCGAGCGAATCGTCGCACTCCAGGACCAGGCTCTGCCCCTTCTGCTCGACCAGTGTCCCCACCCCCTCCTCGATCATCGCCAGCACGGCACGCACGGCCACCGCCTGATGTGGCGGACGGGTGCGGTCGGTCTCCAGGCGCGAGAGCAGCAGCAGGTCCTCGACGATGTGCTGCATCCGCGAGGTCTGCTGCTGCATCAGCTCCAGCGAACGGTGCATGTGAGCCGGGTAGCTGTCGGGCTCATCGAGCAGGGTCTCGACAAAGCCACTAACCACGGTGAGCGGGGTGCGCAGCTCATGGGAGACGTTGGCGACGAAATCGCGACGCATCTGCTCCAACCGCAGTTGCTGGCTGTAATCGCGGGCGATCAGCAGGCGCTGATCCGTGCCGTAGGGGACGACGCGGACGCTGAGCGTCAGCCCGTCATCCATCGGGGCGCTCATGCGCAGCGATTCATCGTTCCGGCCCCTGGCAAGAAAACGGGTGAACTCCGGGTTGCGGATCAGGTTGAAAATACGCTGCCCCGAGTCCCTGCCCGGCTGCAGCCCGAGCAGTTGCTGGGCGGCGCCATTAAACCACTCGATGGTGCCATCCTTGTCGAGGATCACGGTGGCGTCGGGCATCGCTTCCGTGGCCTCCTGGAAGCGCTTGATCAGCCCGGTCAGGCGGCGCTTGCGCTTGCGGTTGCGCAACTGCAGGCGGTAGAGCAGGTGGAATACCTCGCCCCAGATCCCGCTCGCCTCGGGCGGATGGAAGCGGTGACCATCCTGCAGCCAGTCGTAGAGGCGGTAGAGGTTACGCAGGTGCCAGGCCAGGTAGCCGCCCACCGCCAGCAGCACGGCGAGCCCCGGATAGCCCATGGCGGTACCCGCCAGCAGGGCGACAGCCAACAGCACCAACAGGCGTCGCAGTTCCGCAGGCCAGGGAGTGAACACGGTTACCGGCTATACCTGTGAAGAGAAGCGGTAGCCGGCACCGCGCACAGTCTGGATAAAGCTGTCGAATCCATCATTTTCAAGCACCTTGCGCAGACGGCGAATATGGACGTCCACGGTACGTTCCTCGACAAAACTGCCGCGGCTCCAGACCATGTCGAGCAACTGTGCCCGGCTGTAGACCCGCTCCGGATGCGCCATGAAGAACTGCAGCAGGCGAAACTCGGTCGGCCCCATCTCCAGCACATTGCCGTTGGCGCTCACCCGGTGGCTGTGGCTGTCCAGCACCAGCCCCTTCGTCTCCAGCACCCCTTCACCCTGCTCGGGGCTGGCGCGGCGAATCACCGCCTTGATCCGGGCAATGAGCTCGCGCGGCGAGAACGGTTTGGTGACGTAGTCATCGGCACCGCTGTCGAAGCCGCGAATGCGGTCCTCCTCCTCGGAGCGCGCGGTAAGCATGATGATCGGCACCTCGCGGGTATACTCGTCGCGGCGCAGGCGCCGCGCCAGTTCGATGCCGCTGCCGCCGGGCAGCATCCAGTCGAGCAGGATGAGATCCGGCAGACCGTCGCTCAGCAGCCGTTCCGCAGAGGGCGCATCCTCCGCCGCAACCACACCAAAGCCGGCCCGCTCCAGGGCCATCGTGGTCATCTCGCGGATCGCCGCCTCATCCTCGACCAGTAATATCTTCTTGCCTGTCATGATTCGGTCATCCCTTGGTCACACGGCACCATTAGAGACAAGGAATATTACAGGGGTATGACAAAGCCGTTCCAAGTCGCAAGGTAACTACTCGCCCCACCCACAAACCAAGCCCAGACAGGGTATGGCAGTGCCGGGCACGCTGTGAATACGTCCCTGTACGCTCGACAGCCGCATCCCTGCGGCTGACGGCCCGGCACCGCCATACCCTGTCCGGGCCTTAAGTACGTACAGGGGGTGAGTAAATACGTCGCAAGTTACAAGTGGCAAGAACACCAATCTTGTCACTTGTTACTTGTCACTTGCTACTTCTCCAACTGACTCACATCCCGCACCGCCCCGCGCGAGGCGGAGGTGGTCATCGCGGCGTAGGCCTTGAGCGCATTGGAGACCTTGCGCTCGCGCTTGCCCGGTTTCCAGGCCCCCGTCCCCTTGAGCTCCATGGTGGCGCGGCGTTCGGCCAGTTCGTCGTCGCTCAGGGCGACCCGAATGATGCGGTTGGGAATGTCGATCTCGATGGTATCGCCCTCTTCGACCAGGCCGATGGCGCCGCCTTCGGCCGCCTCGGGGGAGACGTGGCCGATGGAAAGCCCCGAGGTGCCGCCGGAGAAGCGGCCGTCGGTCAGCAGGGCGCACGCCTTGCCCAGCCCCTTGGATTTCAGGTAGGAGGTCGGGTAGAGCATCTCCTGCATGCCGGGCCCACCGCGCGGCCCCTCGTAGCGGATGATGAGCACGTCCCCTTCATTGATCTTGTCCTCGAGGATGGCATGCACTGCCGCATCCTGGCTTTCGAAGATGCGCGCCGGACCGGCGAATTTGAGGATCGAGGCATCGACCCCGGCGGTCTTCACCACGCACCCCTCTTCGGCGATGTTGCCGTAGAGCACCGCCAGGCCGCCCTCTTTGGAGAAGGCGTGCGCCGCATCGCGAATGCAGCCCCCTTCGCGGTCCAGATCCAGCTCGGGATAGCGCCTGGACTGGCTGAAGGCGACGGTGGTCGGCACCCCGCCGGGG